>Ga0208826_1000094_pt1 | contig 100488 bp, 93 predicted proteins | sample AD_UKC115_MetaG_FD_184451 | JGI IMG/M metagenome (GOLD analysis project Ga0208826, IMG submission 184451) | Active sludge microbial communities of municipal wastewater-treating anaerobic digesters from Hong Kong - AD_UKC115_MetaG (SPAdes)... | ecosystem: Engineered > Bioreactor > Anaerobic >... | reverse complement strand
TAACGAGAAGGTCACACCCGTTCCCATTCCGAACACGGTAGTTAAGCTTCTCAGTGCTGATGATACTTGGATGGAGACGTCCTGGGAAAGTAAGTCGCTGCCAGATTTATATCAAAGCCTTATGGTTAAACCATAAGGCTTTGTTTATGTAAGTGTGTACCGTGATATTTATATGTCTTTTTTCTTTGACTGCTTATTTTTATATAATTTGTCATCGGCTTCTTTCATAAGAGTGTCTAAAGAGAGATTAGTATCGTTTGCATCAAATTCAATAATTCCAATGCTTAGTGAGAGTTTGTATGGTTTGGTAGATTTATTGTTGTGATACTCAATCAAGTTTTGAATCCTGTTATATATTAGCTTTTTATCATAATTATCAACATCCATAGCTAAAATAGTAAATTCATCTCCCCCAAGACGTGAAATTATATCAGTTTTAGAAAATGTATTAGTAATAATTGATGAGATTTCCTTAATTGCAATATCACCTTCACCATGACCATATTTGTCATTTATCGCTTTTAAGCCATCCATATCTGCAAATACCAAAAAACATTTTCCCTTTTTTTTTGCAGCCAGTTCAAGTGCCTGAGGGGCATGTTTAAAGAAACCTCTTCTATTGTATAAACTTGTAAGTTCATCCCTAAAGGATAAGTAATTTAAGGAGTCATTATATTCTTCAAATTCTTTTAAAGCATATTTTAACTCATTTTCGACTTTCTTATGGGAGTTAAGCATTAGCGAGATTCTTATAGCGCAAGAGAATTCTACTGATAGAGTTTCATAAATAGAGTTTTCATTCCAGCAATCCGGATATTCATACAAAGCAATACCTAATTGTTCATCATGAAAAAAAATAGGAAACAAAATATATGTACTCCTTTGTTTATTTAAAATAATCGAGAAGATGTTATCAGATTGAATTGTATTTTTTGCTAATCGCTTCCTTGAGAAAAACAGATTGAGTTTCCGGGGCCTCTCAAAAAGATTATATTCAAGATTGTGATAAATAAAGCTGTTTTCATAAGTAAAAACAAACAAGTTCCGTATATTGATCCGATCAAGCTTTTCAAAAAAGTATTTCTTGTAATGCTTAACATCATTCATGGTTGAGAATAGTGCAAGGAGCACATGTCTTAAATTACGGATTGATCCTAAAACCTGACGGTTTCTTGCGACCTTGTTTTTATGTAGTTCTTCGAGTAATACAGTATTCAAATTGGAAAAGCAGGATTCAACAACTTTTGGATCAAAATCTAATGATATAACTAATTCTTTTAACTTCATAAGAGCGTGATGCAGTTTAAAGCATTCGTCTTCACGTAGTATAGAAATAAGATCTCTAAATAATGTGAGTATTTCATTACAACTACTATTCTGAGCGGATTTAAAATAGTTGAAAAGGTGCACCGTAAATACTCTGAAATTTTTTACATCCATTATAGTTTTTATATCGCTGGATACTTTCATTATGAATTCATCAATAAAAGATTCATAATTCATTGAAGTATTTTTTAATAAGCTATCATTTGCTAAAGTATGTATAAAACATCCACAACTATCTCTTATTATTAGTTCCGTATCTAAAAGTCTTGATTCATACTTTTTTTCAGTTATTGCTTTTATCAGTAACTCTACGGAGCTATATCCCATCTCATATACAGGTTGGCTGACAGTAGTAAGGCTATGCAAAAGAGAGGTTGAAACATTATCGAAGCCTATTATGGATATTTTATCGGGAACACTAAAATTATTCTCTTTTAATACTCTAATTGCACCTGTTGCCATTTCGTCATTGGAACTCACAATTGAATCAAATAAAATACCTTTTGCCAAAAAAGTTCTTACGCCTTGGATTGCAGAATTGTATGTAAAATCTCCTTTTATAATCAGATTGGGATTAAATTGAATATTATTTTCCTTTAATACATCCAAATAAGTATTGTATCTTTCAATGGCTTCATTGTGTGTATCCGGACCCGTAATTAATACTATATTCTTTTTGTTATGAACTTTTATCAGGTGATTTATTCCATTTCTAAGGCCGGTTTTGTTATCAATACAGCAATAGGAGCCAAAAGGCAATGCTATAGATACGGTCGGTATTGTAAACCTTTGGAAAAGTTCAACTAGTTGACTGCTATCAATATATTTAGCCATTGTTCCTGAAGACATAATAACACCATCAACATTCAGGTTATTTATGAAGTCATAAGAAATATTATGGTTACATTCGTATTTTATATGGGAATTTAACGCTTTTCCCGCAACTATAATAACGTTGACATCAAGCTTTGAGGCAGCATCATTGACTCCCTTCATCAACAATTCATGATAATCTCCTTCAACTTCATTTGTCATGAATGCTATTGTTATCCTCTTTAACATGGTTACTGGCTCCCTTTGAATGTTTTCTTTCTTTTTGTTCATATAATAAATTGTCAGCTTGGCTTAATAGATGATCAAGTGTTAATTTTTTATCATCTGTTTGAAATATGACTGACCCAACACTTATGGATATATAATATGGTTTTTTAGATTTTTCATTATGAATATTAACAAGTCTTTTAATTCGCTCTTGTACAATTTCTTCTTTAAAATCATTTGATACTATGGATAGAATTACAAACTCATCTCCGCCAAGTCGGCAAACAATATCATTCTTTCGAAAGGCTTCTTGCAAAATTGCTGCCATTGACTGTATTGCAATATCACCTTCTTCATGTCCAAAAGTATCATTGATTTTCTTTAATCCATCCATATCTGCGAAGAATAAGCACCCTGTTTTTTTCATTCCCGAATATAACTCCAAGCACTTTTCTGAAAAATTATAAAATCCCCTCCTATTGTATAAACCGGTCAATTCATCCGTGTAGGATAAGAAATTTAATTTTTCATTATAATTTTCTAGTTCCATAAGTGCAACTTTTAATTTATTCTCAATTCTTTTCCTTGAGTTTAAAGTAGTTAAAATTTTTATAGCACATGAAAAATAGACTGATAAAGTTTCAAAAATTGAGACATCATAAACTCTATCTGAGTATTCATATATCGCTATGCCCAGGTGTTCGTCCTGGAAAAAAGCGGAAATACGAGAAAAGTGCTTTTGTCATTTCTTAGAATATTAGAGAAAATTTCATTAAATTTAATTGTGCTTTGGTCACTATTAGCATTTGAAAATAGTAGCCGAATATTATTGTTGCCCAGGTAATGATTTGTGGTGGAAACGTTGTAAATAAATGACTTTTCAAACATGTAAACATAATAGTTTTCCAAACCTATTTCACTTAGTTTTTCTGTAAAATAGGTTTCCTCATGCTGTAGACTATCAGCTGAAATTAATGAATAAATTAATACTTGGCGTAAATTGTTAATGGAATCCAACACATTTCTGCTTCTGGTAGCACTTTTTTTTGCTAACTTTTCTATAAGAATATTTGAAAGGTCAAAAAAGCAATGCTCAACAGCATCGCAATCAAAGTTTCTTATTAAGGTTGACTTCAATTTTTTCATTATATCGTTTAGTAAGAAGGTGTTGTCTTCAGTTAAATTATCGACAATGTGGCGAAATAACTGATAAACGGAAAAAGAGGGCTCTTTCCCGCTTATGTGTCCTATAAGAAGCTGAAAAAATTTTTTAAAAGCTGTTTCATATTCAGAGGAGACCAATATATCCTTTGCTATTGCTACAAATTCTTCAATAATTGAGTGATTATTTTCATCATTAGGTAGTATAGATTCCTCTGAAATTAATTTTTCAAATTTACACCCGCAACTTTCACGAATAACCAGTTGTGTTCCGAGTAATCTTACTTCAAATTTGTTTTTTGTTATAAGATTAAATAATAATTCAACTGAATTATAACCCAGTTCATAAATAGGTTGATGAACTGTTGTCAGGTGGTTTAAAGAAGAGGACGGTATGTTATCAAAACCAGTAACTGATATTTCTTCAGGCACTTTGATATTGTTAGCTTTCAAAACCCTTATAGCACCAATAGCCATTTCATCATTGGAACAGACTATGGAATCAAATTCCAGACCTTTTTTTAAAAACTTACTAACAGCTTCAACAGCTGAAGCACATGTAAAATTACCGTGTATTATTAAATCTTTATTAAATGGAAGATTGTTTTCATGCAGTGTATCAATATATACTTGAAGTCTTTCTAGAGACTCACTATGAAGTTCCGGTCCTGTAATAAATGCTATGTGCTTTTTGTTATGGTAATTTATTAAATGATTAATCAATTCATTAAAACCTTTTCTGTTATCCACACAGCAAGAGACTCCGAAGGGTAGTGAAATAGAGACTACAGGTACAGGGATCTTTTTAATAAACATATATAACTGGTTTTCATCAGTGTATTTAGCAATAGAGCCGGATGATACTATCACACCATCAATTTTGTCAAAATTTATTAATTCATATGAGATGTTGTGGTTATATTCATATTTATCTGGTGAATATAGTGGCTTTCCGACTAATACTATTAAGTTTACACCCAAATTGTCAGAGGCTGCATTTATACCTTTTAAAAGTATCTCATGGTAATCACCCTCTACTTCATTAATAAGTAGCGCTATGGAAATAGGTCTGTCAAGCATTTAAAGACCTCCTTAATACTGTGAGAAAAATCAGAAATGACGTGCAAAAGATATTATCATTAATAAACTTCTTCAATGTTTATTTCAATAAAATAATTTTTTAACAAAATTATAAATAAAACTACAAATCTATTTTCGGAATTTTTCATGAATTTATTTAGCAAATTCTTAATTTAAGGCTCAAACACGTATGTAGACGTAGGAAGTGAGATAGATCCTTTCATAAGGTATATACGGAAAATTAAGTTGTTGGATAAGAATAGCTATACTTACCAATAAAAACAACTTATAACATTCTGCAAATATTTAAAAAAGTACTTGAAAAATATATATTTGTGTAGTAAAATATTGAATGTTGTGGCGTGGCATACGATGAAACAGGAGATTGCTACTATTTAGTAGGTAACTTTTGTGGAGAATGTCCGATTCTAAGAAACCGGGCGACAAGTCACTGTACATTTTGCGATGTATATGAACTGTGCATTAATTTGTTTATTTTGGCCCAGGTTAAACTGCCGTCAGGCATGTAATTACCCTGGGTTTTTATACAAGCGAACAGGAAACACCCGGCATAGTGTACAGATAAAAATCTTGTTGTACGTAACAAATTTAAGGAGGATTATGTATGGCAAACAAACAAAAAATCAGAATCAGATTGAAAGCATTTGATCATCAGGTTCTTGACCAGTCAGCTGAAAAAATAGTTGATACTGCAAAGAGAACTGGGGCACAAGTGTCGGGGCCGGTGCCGTTACCTACAGAAAAGGAAATCATAACGATATTAAGAGCTCCACATAAGTATAAAGATTCCCGTGAGCAGTTTGAAATGAGAACTCACAAGAGATTGATCGATATACTGCTCCCAACACCTAAGACAGTAGATGCACTTATGAAATTGGATTTGCCAGCTGGTGTTGACATAGAAATAAAACTTTAATTAGTAATTGCTTTCAAAATAAGGTCAAGTTCACATAAAGACGTATTATGCTGGTATGTAAGAGTGAACCAATAACCACAGGAGGGAAATTTAGATGAACAAATTTATTTTAGGAACAAAAATCGGAATGACACAGATATTTGATGATCATGGTTTGGTAATTCCGGTTACAGTTATTCAAGCTGGTCCATGTACTGTAATACAGAAAAAGACAGTTGAAACAGATGGATACGGCGCTGTTAAAGTCGGATTTGCTGATGTAAATGAAAAGAGGCTAACCAAACCTCAAAAGGGTCAATTCTCAAAGGTTAAAGTAGCACCTAAAAAGTATGTCAGAGAATTCCGTGCTGATGACTTTGATAAATATGAAGTAGGTCAGGAAATCAAAGTAGCTGATATGTTCGCAAATGGTGAGAAGATTGACGTTACAGGAATTTCAAAAGGTAAAGGATTTGCAGGTGTTATCAAGAGATATGGTCACCAAAGAGGTAAGGAAACTCACGGTTCCATGTATCATAGAAGAGTTGGTTCCATGGGTGCGAACACCAATCCTGCAAGAGTTTTCAAAGGTAAAAAACTTCCGGGACACATGGGTGTTGACAGAGTAACAGTTCAAAATCTTGATATAGTTCGCGTAGATGCTGAGAAAAACCTTTTATTGGTTAAGGGAGCTGTTCCGGGTGCAAAAGGTGGTCTTGTAATTATAAAGAACACTGTTAAGTCAGGTAAATAGAAAAGGCGAAAGGAGGAAGTAAAATGCCAAAAGTTGATTTATATGATATGAGCGGTAAGGTAGTTGGAGATATAAATTTAAGTGAAGCTGTTTTTGGTATTGATGTAAATAAAGAAGTGGTTCATCAGGTAGTTGTGAACCAGTTGGCAAATAAAAGACAGGGTACTCAGTCCACAAAGACAAAAAGCGAAGTTCGTGGCGGTGGTATAAAGCCATGGAAACAAAAAGGTACTGGTAGAGCAAGACAAGGAAGTATTCGTTCTGCACAATGGATCAAAGGTGGTATTGTTCTAGGTCCTAAACCAAGGAGCTACAGATACACACTTCCGAAGAAAGTTAAAAGACTTGCATTAAAGTCTGTGCTTTCATCAAAAGTAAGTGAGAATGAAATAATAGTTCTCGATTCGTTGAATTTCGATAAAATAAAGACAAAACAAATGGCAGAAGTACTCAAGAATCTTAAAATTGAGGGAACTGCGGTAGTATTAATAGCTGATAAGAACGAAAATGTTGAAAGATCAGCAAATAATATTCCAGGAATAAAAACTCTGCTTGCAAACACTATTAATGTATACGATATAGTTAAGCACAACAAGCTTATAATTACAAAGGATGCTGTATCCAAGGTTGAGGAGGTGTACGCATAATGAGATTAGCTGAAGATATTATAAAGAGACCTCATATTACTGAAAAGAGTAATATGGAAGCGATAACTGGAAAGTACACCTTTATTGTTGATGTTAAAGCAACAAAAACCGAAATTAAGCAAGCAGTTGAAAAGTTATTTAACGTTAGAGTTCTTAAGGTTAATACAGTTAATTGCGAAGGAAAGCAAAAAAGAATGGGTGTTCATCAAGGATATAGGCCGGATTGGAAAAAAGCAATTGTTAAAATTGATACTGATCCAAAAACTGCTTCGTATTTGACTAAAGGCGGTAAAGCTGCTACTGTCAGTAAGAAACTTAAGACAAGTATTGAAGAATTCGGAGTAACTCAATAAGCATAATCTTTTGAGGTAAGATTTATAAAGGAGTGAAAAACAAATGCCTGTTAAAAAGTATAACCCTACTTCTCCTGCAAGAAGAGGCATGTCAGTTCTTACATTTGACGAAATAACAAAGAAAGAGCCAGAAAAATCTTTGTTAGAGCCTTTAAAGAAAAATGCGGGTAGAAACTCATACGGTAGGATTACTGTTCGCCACCAGGGTGGAGGAGCAAAACAAAAGTACAGAGTAATAGATTTCAAAAGGGATAAAGATGGAATTAAGGCTAAAGTTACTGCTATAGAGTATGATCCAAACAGAAGTGCAAACATTGCATTATTGAATTATGCTGATGGAGAAAAAAGATATATTATAGCTCCTGAAGGCCTTAAAGTAGGAGATTTTGTTGAATCGGGCGAAAATGCTGATATCAAACCAGGAAATGCGCTCCAGTTGAACAATATCCCAGTTGGTACATTGTTACACAACATTGAATTAAAGCCTGGGAAAGGTGCTCAGCTTGTCAGATCGGCAGGTATTTCTGCACAGCTAATGGCAAAGGAAAATGACTATGCACAGATCAGACTTCCATCCGGTGAAGTAAGAATGTTCAGATTGAACTGTAAAGCAACAATCGGTACAGTTGGTAATCATGAGCATGAAAATGTTTCAATCGGTAAAGCTGGAAGAAAGAGATGGATGGGTATAAGACCTACAGTTCGTGGTGTTGTTATGAACCCTGTTGATCACCCTCACGGTGGTGGAGAAGGTAAATCACCTATAGGAAGACCAAGTCCTGTTACTCCTTGGGGTAAACCAACACTTGGATTAAAGACAAGAAAGAAAAAGAAAGCATCCGACAAGTTTATTGTTAAGAGAAGGAACCAGAAATAATAGATTGTTTAAAAAGATGATTATAACAATACTGGGATGGACGCAAGAAGTGAATGAAAGGAGGACATGGCTTAATGAGCAGATCGATTAAAAAGGGACCATTTGTACACGATAAACTTCTGAAGAGAATAGAAGAAATGAATGCTCAGAATGAAAAGAAGGTTTTGAAAAGTTGGTCAAGAGCATCAACAATTTTTCCTCAGATGGTTGGACATACAATAGCTGTGCATGATGGAAGAAAACATGTACCTGTGTATATTACAGAAGAAATGGTTGGACACAAACTTGGAGAATTTGCTCCAACAAGGACCTTTAAAGGACACGGAAATCACACTGAAAGGTCTACAGCATTAAAGTAAAAGTAATTCTACAATGAAAGGAGGAATTCCAATTGGCAGCAAAAGCTAAAAAAGAACAAGCGGAACTTCTTGAAAATAAACAAAATTTATTGGAAGTTTATAATTCAAAACATACAAAATCAAAGAAGCCTGCAGTGCTTACAAAGGCTGAAAGAAAAGAATTGGGTATAGGTAAGGATCAAGGTAAGGCAGTTTTAATGTATGCAAGAATATCATCAAGAAAAGTTAAAATTGTAATGGATCTTATTAAAAATAAGAATATTGATGAGGCATACGGTATTTTGAGGTATACTCCAAAAGCAGCTTCAGAGATATTGTTCAAACTCTTAAGGTCAGCTGAATCAAATGCTGTAAATAATAACAATCTTGATAGAGACAAATTGTATATAGCAGATGGATTTGCAAATCAGGGACCTACTTTAAAGAGAATTATGCCAAGAGCTCAAGGTAGAGCAAACAGAATCAGAAAAAGAACCAGTCACATTACACTAGTAGTTAAGGAAAGAAGCTAATAGAAAAGGAGGGTGGATAATGGGACAAAAGGTTAATCCTCATGGCCTAAGAATAGGTATTATAAAAGATTGGGATACCAAATGGTATGCTGGTAATAAGAACTTTAGTGAATTTCTTGTAGAAGATTTCAAAATCAGAAAGTTCATTAAGAAAAAGTTGTATTCATCTGGAATTTCAAGAATTGAAATAGAAAGAGCTGCAAATAAAGTTAAAGTTAATGTTAATACTGCTAAACCTGGTCTCGTAATTGGAAAAGGTGGTGCAGGTATTGAAGAGCTCAGAAAGCAGCTTGAAAAAATGACTCAGAAAAACGTATTGATAAACATTACTGAAATCAAGGTTCCTGAGTTGGATTCACAGATAGTTGCTGAAGGTATAGCTTCTCAGCTTGAAAAAAGAATTTCTTTCAGAAGAGCAATGAAGCAGGCAATGTCAAGAGCAATGAAGCTTGGAGCGAAGGGTATAAAGACTTCTGTTGCAGGTCGTCTTGGCGGAGCTGAAATAGCGAGAACCGAACATTATCATGAAGGTACTATTCCACTTCAAACACTTAGAGCAGACGTAGATTATGGATTTGCAGAGGCAGACACAACCTACGGAAAATTAGGTGTTAAAGTGTGGATATACAAGGGTGAAGTTCTTCCAGCTGTCAAAAGGGAAAGAAAGACGGAAGGAGGAGATAAATAATGTTAATGCCTAAAAGAGTAAAACGTAGAAAAGTTCAAAGAGGTAGAATGAGAGGCGTGGCAACAAGAGGAAACAGAGTTGTACATGGCGATTTTGGTTTGCAAGCTACTGAACCGGCATGGATAACAAGCAATCAGATTGAGGCTGCCAGGGTAGCTATGACACGTTTTATCAAAAGAGGCGGTCAGGTTTGGATAAAGATTTTTCCAGACAAACCGGTTACAGCAAAGCCAGCTGAAACACGTATGGGTAGTGGTAAAGGATCACCTGAATATTGGGTGGCAGTAGTTAAACCAGGTAGAATCCTGTTTGAAATTGCTGGAGTTCCGGAAGAGACTGCAAGGGAAGCGTTAAGACTTGCTATGCACAAACTTCCCATTAAGTGTAAATTTGTAGCACGTGAAGATGAAGTGGGTGGTGAAGCAAATGAAAGCTAATGAGATAAAGGAAAAATCACAAGCTGAATTACAAAAAGAGCTCGGGGAATTAAAGTCGGAATTGTTTAAATTGAGATTTCAACATGCTACCAACCAACTTGAAAACCCTATGAAGCTTAAGGATGTTAAGAAGTCAATAGCTCGCATTAAGACTATAATGAGGGAAAGAGAGTTAAAGGGTATAGAGGCTTGATTAATACCTTGAAGGGAGGTAAATTCATTGGAAGAAAGAGCATTAAGGAAAACAAGAGTTGGTAAGGTTACCAGCGATAAAATGGATAAGACAATCGTTGTTAGTATAGAAAGTGCTGTAAAACATCCTCTTTATAAGAAGTTTATAAAGACAACTTATAAGCTCAAGGCTCATGATGAGAAGAACGAATGTAAAGTTGGAGATAAAGTCAAAGTTATGGAAACCAGACCACTTAGTAAAGACAAAAGATGGAGACTGGTAGAAATTATTGAAAGAGCCCGTTAGTAATGATCGAAAGGAGGTACAACCATGATTCAAGTACAATCAACTCTTAAGGTTGCTGATAATACTGGGGCAAAAAGACTGATGTGCATAAAGGTACTCGGTGGTTCCTGGAGAAAGTATGCCAATATAGGAGATGTAATCGTAGCTTCGGTTAAAGATGCAACACCCGGTGGTGTTGTTAAAAAAGGCGATGTAGTAAAATGTGTTATTGTTCGCTCGAAAAGAGGAGTTAGAAGAGCAGACGGTTCATATATAAAATTTGATGAGAATGCTGCAGTAATAATTAAAGATGATAAGAATCCAAGAGGAACACGTATATTTGGCCCTGTTGCAAGAGAATTAAGGGATAATGAATATATGAAAATTTTGTCCCTCGCACCAGAAGTATTATAAGGGAGGAGGCGGCTTACAGTGAACAATAAGGTCCATGTAAAAAAGGGCGATACTGTTATCGTATTGAACGGTAAGGATGTGAGCAAAAAGGGAAAAGTGCTTGCGGTTTATCCTGAAAACAGCAGAGTTTTGGTAGAAGGCGTCAACATGTCTACAAAACACAAAAAACCAAGATCACAGACTCAACAAGGTGGAATTATTCATCAGGAGTCACCTATACACAGCTCAAATGTTATGCTAGTGTGTCCTAGATGCGGAAAGCCGACAAAAGTTGGTAAGAAAATACTGGAAACTGGCGATAAAGATAGAGTTTGTAAAAAGTGTAATGAAACTATAGATACTATTAAGGAAGTTAAAAAGGGATAGAGAGACTCTTTTTGAAAGGAGGTTTATAAATGCCAAGTTTGAAAGACAAATATATTAAAGAAGTTGCACCAGCGTTAAAGGAAAAATTTAAATATACAAGTGCAATGCAGATACCCAAGTTGGAAAAGATAGTTTTGAACATGGGTGTGGGTGATGTCAAGGAAAATGCGAAGGCATTGGATGCTGCGGCTCATGATATGGCACTTATAACAGGACAAAAACCTATTATAACAAAAGCTAAAAAATCAGTTGCGGCTTTTAAGCTTAGAATGGGCATGAATATCGGATGTAAGGTGACTTTAAGAGGAGACAGAATGTATGAATTTGCCGATAGATTCTTAAACGTTGCTCTCCCAAGAGTTAGAGACTTTAGAGGAGTTCCGGGGAATTCTTTTGACGGAAGAGGTAATTATTCAATGGGAGTTAAAGAACAACTTATATTCCCTGAAATAGATTATGATAAAGTCGAAAAGATAAGAGGAATGGATATTACTTTCGTTACAACGGCACAGAATGACGAAGAAGCTAAAGAACTTCTAAAGTTGCTCGGTATGCCGTTTAGCCAGAGCTAAAGGAGGGATTAGAGCGTGGCAAAAAAATCGATGATTATTAAGCAGCAAAGAGCACCTAAGTTCAAGACAAGAGCGTATAATAGATGTAAATTATGTGGAAGGCCACATGCCTATATCAGAAAATTCGGAATATGCCGTCTTTGCTTCAGGGAGCTGGCTTACAAAGGTCAGATTCCTGGTGTTAAAAAAGCAAGTTGGTAGTAAACTTACGAAAGGAGGTTAAACATATGCAAGTGACTGATACCATAGCAGATATGTTGACCAGGATAAGAAATGCTAGTTCTGCAAAACATGTTACAGTTGATATACCAGCTTCTAATTTAAAGAGGTCAATAGCAGGCATTCTGTTGGAAGAGGGTTTTATAAAGAGTGTAGAAGAAATAAATGACGGAAAACAGGGGATAATCAGAGTTTCTCTTAAGTATACCGGAAATAAACAAAACATTATTACAGGTATTAAGAGAATAAGTAAACCTGGTCTTAGAGTTTACGCAGGCAAGGGAGAGGTACCTAAGGTACTTGGCGGCTTGGGAATAGCTATAATTTCTACTTCAAAAGGTATTATGACAGATAAGAAGGCTCGTAAGGAAGGCGTTGGAGGAGAAGTTTTGGCATTTGTATGGTAATAGGGATATCCGTTATAAAAGAGATAAATATAGTGAGCTGTTGTTTTGATCGGATCAAGTATAGTGAGTTTTATATTTATCATATATCTGGTATCTTGGAAAAATAGATTCTGAAAAGGGTTCTTCGAAAAGTTTGGGAACTCTCAATATCAAGAACAGGAGGCAATAAGATGTCAAGAATTGGCAGAATGCCCGTAACTATACCGGCTGGAGTTGATGTTAAGCTTAAAGACAACACTCTGACTGTAAAAGGGGCAAAAGGAACTTTAGAAAAAGAATTTCATAAAGATATGACAATTAAGATTGAAAATGGTAAGATATTAGTTGAAAGACCTTCCGATGAAAAGCAACACAGGGCTCTTCACGGATTAACCAGGTCTTTGATAAACAACATGGTTACAGGTGTAACTCAAGGCTATGAGAAAGCTTTGGAAATTAACGGTGTTGGTTACAGAGCGCAGAAGCAAGGAAAGAAGTTAGTTCTTACTTTAGGCTACTCCCATCCTGTAGAAATGGAAGAACCTGCTGGAATAACTGTTGATGTACCTGCTCAAAACAAAATTATTGTTAAAGGTATAGACAAACAGGTAGTAGGCGAATTTGCTGCTAAAATAAGAGGCAAGAGAGAGCCTGAACCTTATAAAGGTAAGGGTATCAAGTACGAAACTGAAATTATCAGACGCAAAGAGGGTAAAACCGGCGGTAAAGGTAAGAAGTAAAAAGGAGTGAGACTAAATGATAACAAAACCTGGTTCTAATATAGCTAGAGTTAGAAAGCACGCAAGAGTTCGTAAAAAGGTAGTTGGAACTACTGAAAGACCACGTTTGAATGTATTCAGAAGTTTGAGCAATATGTACGCTCAGATCATAGACGATTCAACAGGAAAGACTCTTGTATCGGCTTCAACGCTGGACAAAGAAATTAAAGGTAAACTTAGCTTTTGTGGAAATAAGGAAGCAGCCAAAGAAGTTGGTAAGTTGGTAGCAACTAAGGCCATAAATAGCGGAATCAAAAAAGTTGTATTTGACAGAGGCGGATATATATACCACGGACGTGTTAAAGAGTTGGCAGAGGCTGCTCGTGAAGCAGGATTAGAGTTTTAGTAGAAGGAGGGAGACAATTTGCAACGTATTGATGCCAGTGTATTGGATCTGAAAGAAAAGGTAGTTAATATCGGTCGTGTTACCAAGGTTGTTAAGGGTGGTAGAAACTTCCGTTTCAGTGCTTTAGTTGTTGTTGGTGATGAAAACGGACATGTAGGCGCTGGAATGGGTAAAGCAGCTGAAATACCCGATGCAATCAGAAAAGGTATAGAAGATGCGAAAAAGAATCTTATAAAAGTGCCTTTAGTGGAGACAACAGTTCCACATGAGGTGACCGGAGAATATGGTGCGGGTAGAGTATTAATAATGCCTGCAGGAGAAGGTACCGGAGTTATAGCTGGAGGACCTGTAAGAGCAGTTCTTGAATTATCCGGAATCCGTGATATCAGAACAAAGTCTTTAGGATCAAACAATCCTATAAACATGGTTCATGCTACTATTGAGGGTCTTTCCCGTTTGAAGACTGTAGAAGAAGTTGCTAAACTCAGAAATAAAACTGTAGAAGAAGTATTAGGTTAGGAGGGAACTCTAGTGGCTAAACTCAAAATTACTTTGGTAAAGAGTACCAATAAACTTAAAGAAGGTCAGTTAGCTACTGTGAAGGCTTTGGGATTAAAGAAAATCAGATCAGTAGTAGAGCAACAGGATAACGCACAAATCAGAGGTATGATTAAAAAAGTTGAACACGTTTTATCAGTAGAAGAAGTATAAAAAGGAGGTGTAATCCATGAAGTTGTTTGAATTACAACCTGCACCAGGTTCATCAAAAGCTCCTAAGAGAAAAGGCAGAGGTGTCGGTACAGGTAATGGAAAGACTGCAGGCAAAGGTCACAAAGGACAGAATGCTCGTGCAGGCGGTGGGGTCAGACCTGGTTTTGAAGGTGGACAGATGCCTCTCTATAGAAGACTTCCAAAGAGAGGTTTTAATAATAAGCTATTTGCAAAAGTTTATGCAGAGGTTAATGTATCAGATCTGAATGCTTTCGAAAACGGTGCAGTTATAACACCGGAAGTATTAATTGAAAAAGGACTTGTAAAGAAAGTCGTTGATGGAGTTGCAATTTTAGGAAATGGTGAGCTTAGCAAGAAGCTTACAGTTAAAGCAGCAAGATTTACGAAGACGGCTTCAGAGAAAATTGAGGCTGCGGGAGGAAAGGCCGAGGTGATATAATATGGGTGGAATGGTGGAAACTATTAGAAATGCCTTGAAAATTCCCGATTTAAGAAAAAAAATGTTCTTTAGTCTGATTATGCTTTTGATTTTCAGGCTGGGTTCCCACGTACCTGTACCAGGTTTGGATGCAGCTACACTTAAGAACCTGGTTGGTCAAGGAACAATATTCGGATTCTTTGATATCGTATCAGGCGGTGCTTTTTCACAGGCCACTATATTTGCAATGAGCATAACACCATATGTAAACTCTTCGATCATTATGCAGCTTTTAACCGTAGCAATACCAAAACTTGAACAACTTTCTAAAGAAGGCGAAGAAGGAAGAAAGATTATTGGGCGTTATATCAGATATGGAACAGTTATATTGGCGTTCTTACAAGCAACCGGATTATATTTCGGACTAAAAGGCGCGGTTGTAAATCCAGGCTTTTTATCATATCTGACAATCACAATGTCTTTCACAGCAGGAACTGCTTTCCTGATGTGGCTGGGTGAACAAATCACTGAGTACGGTATAGGAAACGGAATTTCACTTTTGATATTCGGCGGTATTGTTTCCAGAGCTCCACAGGGTGCTTTGGCTCTTTATACAAACTTGATTGCTGGAAAATTCGGTACTGGCTTTTTAGGTTACGTAGGACTTGTCGCAGTTCTGGTTTTATTCCTGCTTGTAATAGCTCTTGTTGTCTGGATTCAACAGGCAGAAAGAAGGATACCGGTACAATATGCAAAGAGAGTGGTTGGAAGAAAGATGTACGGCGGTCAGAGTACACATATACCAATAAAGGTAAATCTCGCCGGAGTTATTCCGATCATATTTGCCATGTCCTTTGTTGCGTTACCTTCAACACTGGTAGGATTCTTTGCACCAAACTCAACAAACCCTGTTCTGCAATATTTTGCGAATATGCAGAGTAAAGTTGAAATTTCAATTCTTTCAGGTTTGTTGGTAATGTTCTTTACTTTCTTCTATACATTTATTCAGTTCAATCCTGTTGAACTGGCAAATAATATGAAGAAAAACGGTGGATTCATACCGGGCATAAGACCAGGTAAACCCACTTCAGATTATATTACTAAAGTCTTAAACAGAATTACATGGTTCTCTGCATTATTCCTTGCATTAATTCAAATAATGCCATCAATACTTCAGGCTATAACCAAAATTAATGGTGTATGGTTTGCAGGAACCAGTGTTTTGATCCTTGTCGGCGTTGCATTAGATACTGTTAAGCAGATAGAATCACAGATGCTGATGAGGCACTATAAAGGATTTCTTGAGTAAAGATGTGGTCTGTATATAAAGCATAATACATTCAGACCACATATGAGTATTTTGGAGGCTGGTATGAAAGTAGTTCTATTGGGTGCCCCTGGTTCAGGTAAAGGGACACAGGCAGTGAAAATTTCTGAGTGGTATGGCATACCACATATATCTACAGGAGATATATTCAGAAGCAATATAAAAGAAGGCACTGAACTTGGAAAGAAGGCCAAAGATTATATTGACAAAGGTATGCTTGTACCGGATGAAGTTACAATTGATATAGTAAGTGACAGGCTTAAAAAGCCTGATTGCGAAAATGGATTCGTGCTTGACGGCTTTCCTAGAACTGTTAATCAAGCTGAGAAGCTTGATGAAATTCTTACTAAATCTGAGATATCCTTGGACGTAGTACTGAATATTGAAGTTCCGGATAGTACAATTATAACAAGGATGGGTGGCCGTAGAGTATGCACGAAGTGTGGAATGAGTTATCATGTAGTTTTTAACCCACCAGCAGAGGGAGATGTTTGTAAGAGTTGCGGTGAAGCTGTTGTCCAAAGGGAAGATGACAAGGAAGAAACAGTACTTCAGAGACTTACAACTTATCACAAACAAACTGAACCCCTTATAGAGTATTATAAAAATGATAAAAAACTTGTCACGGTAAACGGACAAGAAAATATCGATGATACTTCGAGCTGTGTAAAAAAAGCTTTAGGTGGAATATAAATGATATCGATAAAATCAAAAAATGAGATTGATCTTATGAGAAAAGCCGGAGAAGTTGTGGCTCTTGCTCATAAAAAAATTGAAGAGTCTATTAAGCCTGGTGTAACGACAGCAGAACTTGACAGATTGGTAGAAGAAGTCATCAGGAAAAATGGCGCTATACCATCCTTCAAAGGTTATAAGTGTCCGTACCCAGGTGGAATAGACTATCCTTCAAGTATATGTGCATCAGTAAATAATGAAGTTGTACATGGGATTCCAGGTTTAAGGGAATTGAAAGATGGCGATATTATAAGTATTGATATCGGTGCATATTTAAACGGATTTCATGGTGATGCTGCAAGAACCTTTGCTGTTGGGAAAATATCCCCGGAGGCTGAAAAACTTATTGAAGTTACAAAACAAAGCTTCTTCGAGGGTATTAAAAATGCAGTAGAGGGAAATCGAATAATAGATATATCTTCTGCTATTGAGGACTACGTTACTTCCTATGGATATACGGCTGTCCGTGAATATGTAGGGCATGGTATTGGAAGGGAAATGCACGAAGAGCCTCAGATACCAAATTACCGCAGCAGAGAGAGAGGTCATAGGTTACAACGGGGTATGACACTAGCTGTCGAGCCAATGGTTAATGAAGGTACTTACAGAGTTGAGCTACTTAATAACAAATGGACAGTTGTAACTGCAGACGGAAAGCTTTCGGCCCACTATGAAAATACAATAGCTGTGACGGAAAAAGAACCGGTTATACTGACAATTTTGGACTAAGGATCCAGGCAATTAACAGAGGTGAATTAAATGAACTTAACCCTTGGGCAAATAGTGTATTCGAAGGCTGGCAGGGATAAAGGGAATAAATTTATTGTTGTTGATATAATAGATGAAGCTTTTGTAATGATATCAGATGGAGACCTTAGAAGAATTGAAAATGCAAAGAAGAAGAAAATAAAGCATTTAGAGAATACCGGAGAAGTTATTCTGTCGTTGAGTGACAAGCTGGAGAAAAAAGTTAGAGTTTCAAACTCTGAAATACGAAAGGCTTTATCTGGTATAGATGAAGCAAATGAACAGTAATATAATCTAGCTTTTAGCAAAGGGTTTCAAAGCAGGTAAGGAGGGATTTGAGTCTTGTCAAAGGAAGATGTTATTGAAGTTGAAGGAAAAGTTATAGAAGCATTGCCAAATGCAATGTTTGAAGTGGAACTTGATAATGGACATAAAATTTTAGCCCACATCTCAGGAAAGTTGAGAATGAATTTTATCAGGATTCTGCCGGGAGATAAGGTTACACTTGAGTTGTCTCCTTATGATTTGACCCGGGGTAGAATAACTTGGAGAGCAAAGTAGTAGAAGGAGGATTAAAAATGAAAGTAAAACCATCTGTTAAAGTTATATGTGAAAAATGCAAAATAATCAGAAGGAAAGGCAGAGTAATGGTAATCTGCCAAAATCCTAAGCATAAACAAAGACAAGGTTAAATATTTCAGATGACAGTTGACAATGGACAGTACTTATCGTTAAATATATATAGACTGTCTTTTGTCAACTGTCATCAGGCGCAAATAAAAATAACATACAGGAGCGGCTGCACAATGAGGAGCTTTTTATCAATCTGATAGAAAAAACTTGTTTGTGTCCTGGATTGTTTATTTGATATATTTAATTAAAAATTACAGACTGTTTTGCATAGGGGATGAAAATGTTTGTTCTTACTTGTAAAATTTCATTTAGTCTTAATTTTCGAATTAGACTGTGAGAAAAAGTAAGACTGAGTATTTTCTAAATCCGAGGTAGTTAATTTTACGGAATTTTTATGGAGGTGTAAAGAAAGATGGCACGTATTGCCGGAGTCGACTTACCCAGAGAAAAAAGGGTAGAAATTGGATTAACCTATATCTTTGGTATTGGCAGAACATTATCAAACAAGATACTGGAAAAGACTGGTGTTAATCCTGATACAAGAGTCAGAGACCTGACCGATGATGAGATAAGCAAACTTAGAGAATGTATCGATAAAGAGCATAAAGTTGAAGGTGACTTAAGAAGAGAAGTGTCACTTAATATTAAGAGATTGATGGAAATTGGCTGTTATAGAGGTAGAAGGCATAGAATGGGGCTGCCTTGCAGAGGCCAGAGAACAAAAACAAATGCAAGAACAAGAAAAGGTCCAAAGAGAACAGTTGGAGCACAAAGAAAGAAATAGTAAAAGGAGGTTGGCGATTTAATGGCAACTAAAACAGCAGCTAGTGGAAAAAGACCCACTAGAAAAAGAAAAGAACGTAAAAATATTGAGCGTGGCGCTGCACATATCCGCTCCACTTTTAATAATACAATAGTTACGTTAACCGATGTGTCAGGAAATGCACTTTCATGGTCAAGTGCAGGAAGTCTTGGCTTCAGGGGATCAAAGAAAAGTACACCGTTCGCAGCTCAAATGGCTGCTGAAACTGCAGCTAAAGGCGCTATGGAACATGGTCTTAAATCAGTTGAAGTTTACGTTAAAGGACCAGGTTCAGGAAGGGAAGCTGCTATAAGGGCACTACAAGCAGCAGGTCTTGAAGTAAGTCTTATAAAAGATGTTACTCCAATCCCTCATAATGGTTGTAGACCACCTAAAAGAAGAAGAGTGTAAAATATTACATTAATCTTGAATTAATATTATATATTATGTAGAAATAAAATTGGTTTCTACAGATTAATACTCGTTGGAGGTGTAAAAATAAATGGCAAGATATACCGATGCATCTTGTAGACTTTGCCGCAGGGAAGGTGAAAAACTTTTCTTAAAAGGTGAAAGATGCTATACAAATAAATGTTCGGTTTCCAGAAGGGGTTATGCTCCCGGACAACATGGACAAAGCAGGAAGAAGTTGTCAGAATATGGTATACAGCTTCGTGAAAAGCAAAAAGCGAGAAGATATTATGGTGTTCTTGAAGGACAATTTAGAAAGTACTTTGAAATGGCAGTAAGTAAAAAGGGAGTTACTGGTGAAAATCTTCTCCAACTCCTTGAGTTAAGACTTGATAATGTAGTATATAGATTAGGACTTGCTACATCAAGACCTGAAGCTAGGCAGTTAGTAAGACATGGCCATTTTACTGTAAATGGTAAGAAAGTAAATATTCCTTCATATCTGACGAAGTTGGGTGATGCTATAGCAGTAGTGGAAAAGAGCAAATCCTCTCCGAAGATTAAGGCAATTGCAGATATAAATGCAGGAAAAGCTATTCCAAAATGGCTTGAGCTTGATGCTGAAAACCTTACAAGTAAAATAGTTGCTCTTCCATTAAGAGAAGATGTTGACTTACCTTTAAAAGAAAACCTTATAGTTGAGTTATATTCCAAGTAATAAAAACAGGGATGGGAAATATACCGAAAGTTATATTTCTTCATTCCATATAATAAGTATTAAGTGTACTTGCTTGGTTCAGCAACTGAGGATTCTGAATTTAAGATGGAAGTTCAATATATGGTTTGTTTAGAGATAAAGAATATTGAATCAGTTGCCCTCAAAAAAATAAATTTGTTATAAAAGGAGGGTTTTTGATGATAGAAATTGAAAAGCCTAGAATAGAATGTGTGATTTCGAGCGAAGATAACACTTATGGCAAATTTGTAGTTGAGCCTTTAGAGCGTGGATACGGAATTACCCTTGGTAATTCGTTAAGAAGAATTTTACTTTCATCTTTACCTGGAATAGCTGTAACTTCAATCAAGATAGACGGTGTATTGCATGAGTTCTCAACTGTACCTGGTGTGGTTGAAGATGTAACAGAAATTATTCTTAATGTAAAAGGTTTGTCCTTAGATCTTCACGGGGAAGGGCCGAAAGTTGTTTACATTGATGCTGATGGTGAAGGAGTAGTAACTGCTGCAGATATAAAGGCTGATGCAGAAGTGGAAATCTTAAATCCAGATCATAAAATAGCAACTTTAAGCGGAGACCACAAGCTTTATATGGAGCTAACGCTCGATAGAGGACGTGGCTATGTTTCGGCAGAAAAGAACAAGCACCCTGGACAGCCGATAGGTGTTATACCTGTAGACTCAATTTATACTCCGGTAAGCAAAGTCAACTATACAGTTGAAAATACCCGTGTCGGTCAGGTTACAGACTATGACAAATTGACACTTGAGGTATGGACTAACGGAAGTATTAAGGCAGATGAGGCTATAAGTCTTGGTGCGAAGATAATGAGTGAACACTTAAACCTGTTCATTGATTTGTCTGACAATGCAAAGAATGCCGAAATCATGGTAGAAAAGGAAGAGACTAAAAAGGAAAAAGTTCTTGAAATGACAATTGAAGAACTTGACTTGTCTGTTAGATCATATAACTGCTTGAAGAGAGCAGGTATCAATACTGTTGAAGATCTTACCAACAGGACTGAAGAAGATATGATGAAAGTTCGTAATCTTGGAAGAAAGTCCTTAGAAGAAGTTTTCAACAAGTTGAAGGCTTTAGGGTTGTCGTTAGCTCCAAGTGAAGACTAAGGAATAACGAAAAAATAACATCCATTTTATCATATGGAAAAAATTTTAGCCAACAAGATTTGGTGTAAAGGAGGTATAAGAATGCCAGGGCAAAGAAAACTAGGACGTGCTACAGACCAGAGAAAAGCCATGCTTAAAGGTCTGGTTTCGTCTCTCTTTGAAAATGGTAAAATTGAAACTACCGAGGCAAGAGCCAAGGAAGTTAAAAATATTGCTGAAAAACTTATCGCTTTAGCTGTTAAGGAATGTGATAATACAACATCTAAACAAGTAAAAGTCAGTGCTGTTAAGTTAGATCCAAAGGGTGAAAAAATAACTAACAAGGTTACATCCAAAAATGGCAAAACTTATTTCGTTAATGAGAGGGAAGTTAAAACAGATATGAAAGCTGTTGATAATCCTTCAAGACTTAGCGCAAGAAGAAGAGCTATGAATTGGTTCTACAAAATAAAAGATGCTGAAGGAAAGACAATAAGTCTTACAAATAAGCTCTTTGATGAGATTGCTCCTAAATATAAGGACAAAAACGGCGGGTATACTAGAATTTACAAAGTAGGCCCAAGAAAAGGCGATGGAGCTGAAGTTGTAATATTAGAGTTTGTATAAACCAATGACTTTAAGGATTAGGTGGATTTATTTCCATACTAATCCTTTTTAGTATGGTTTGAATTTCTCATTATCCCAAGCAGTAAATTATTTTTAAACAGCACTTTAACATCGGTATAAGTTCAGAACATAAAAAATGTCTTAAGCTTGTGAATTAAAATATCTGAGTTAGTTTGATCGAACTAAGAAATGGGTAGAGAAAATGGAAAAAAAGATTGTCAGGTTTGAGAACGTAGAATATAGATACAAAAATCATGAAGGAATAGAAAACATTCCGGCTGTTGCAGGCATGGGTATAGAAGTGGAACAGGGACAGTTTGTCGTTGTTATAGGGAGAAACGGCTCTGGAAAATCTACTTTTGCCAGGCTGATCAATGCTCTGCTCTTGCCAACTTCCGGTGCCGTGTACATAGGAAGCCTCAATACGGAAGATGATGAGCATATTTGGGATATAAGGCAGATAGTCGGGATGGTATTCCAGAATCCTGATAACCAGTTGATTGCAACCTCGGTTGAAGAGGATGTTGCATTTGGACCGGAAAATATCGGAATTTCATCGTATGAAATAAAACTTAGAGTAGAAGAAGTATTAAGAGACGTAGGTATGAGTGAATATAGAAAATCGCCACCCCACAAGCTTTCAGGAGGTCAAAAGCAGAGGGTAGCTATTGCAGGAATACTTGCAATGAGGCCAAAATGCATTATATTAGATGAGGCCACTTCAATGCTTGACCCTGTGGGAAGAAAAGAAGTTCTGGAAGTTCTGAAAAAAATGAATATTGAAGAAAACATAACGGTTATACATATAACACATCATATGAATGAAGCTGTATACGGTGATAGAGTGATTGTTATTGATCAAGGCAAAGTTGTTAAGGATGGTACTCCAAATGAGGTTTTTTCGGATGTGGTTGGAATAAAACAACTTGGACTTGATGTGCCACCGGTTACCGAACTATTATATGGCTTAAAAAAGGCAGGATTTGATGTGCCATTGAATGTAATTGAGATAGATAAAGCAGAAGAGATAATACTAGGGTTGATGGAGAAAGTTGCGAAAAGAACTGAAACGGACACAAGCCATTCATGAAAACTAATTTAGCTTATGCCCAGCCTAATATGCTTTAAAAGGTGCATTTAATTAATGTGAAGAAAAATACCCTACTTTAAAATTAACGTATGCCTCAAGAAGGTTTATTGGATAGGGTACTCTTTAGTATCCAGTACCCTGCGTCCTTGTTAATTACTTCACAGTTTCCATAGATGGATTCCAATTTATCAAAAGCTGATTTGGCACCCTGCTTTTTCTGTATAACCAGATAGATTGATCCGTTATCATTTAAATATTTAATGCTTTGCTCAAAGAGTGGGTATATAACTTTCTTACCGGTCCTTATTGGAGGATTACTTACAATTACGTCAAAGGTTCCTGTGACATTAGTGAAGCCGTCACTTTGCAATACCTGTGCATTAGTAGTGGAATTAAGTTTTATGTTGCGGCTTGTCAAATCTACAGCTCTTTCGTTGATATCAATCATAGTTACTTTAGCTGAAGGAGATAAATGGGCTAATGATATGCCAATTACTCCATAACCACAACCTATGTCGAGTATTTCCCCGGCAATCTGAGGTATGGAATTAATGAGGAGGTCACTTCCGAAATCTACACGTTTTTTTGAAAAAACACCTGCATCTGTTATGAATTCAAGTTCTGTATCCTTAAGCTTGTAGCTGATTCTATTTTCATCGTGTGACACGCTTGGTGTTTGTGAGTAATAATGTTCCATAAGTTTTATCCTCCCGATATATTTTCCAATTATAACTCTCATTCCATTAGCAAAAGTGATTCTAAGATTTATGTATTATTAATCTTCCCAATTGATTGATGGATAATAAAAAAGTTATTAATTTCTTTAGTTTTAGTAGCAATACTTGCTACTTTGTTTTGCAGTAGCTTCTACGATATGATTATAGCATATAATAATGTGTGTATTAAACGATGTTTGTAATTATTATTATTCTTTTTTGACAGATGGTTTTAAGTCAGTCTTGAAGTAATGTGCTAAAAAGTGTATAAATATTATTATGTATTGTTGTAAACAAATTTTTTCGTTATTGCCAAGTAAGTGGAGGTAAAATGTCAATAAAGGTAGAGAACCTTTCGTATGTTTATATGAAGGGAACTCCATATGAAAAAAAAGCGCTTGATAAAGTAAATTTTGTTATTGCTGACGGTGATTTTATAGGCATCATAGGTCACACCGGATCAGGCAAGTCGACACTTGTTCAACACCTGAACGGATTATTGAAGCCAACAGAAGGCAAAATTTACATAAATGGTGTTGATATATCCGCTAAAAACACAAAAGAGCTTAGAAATCAGGTTGGAATAGTATTTCAGTATCCTGAACATCAACTATTTGAAGAAACTGTATTTAAGGATGTGGCTTTTGGCCTGGAGAAAAGAGGTCTTTCTAAGGCCGAAATAGAGGTAAAAGTAAATGAGGCTATACAAACTGTTGGACTCTCTGAGGAAGCTTCGTCTAAATCGCCGTTTGAGTTGTCGGGAGGACAAAAAAGGAGAGTTGCAATTGCAGGGGTTTTAGTTCTTGAACCCAAAGTACTTGTACTTGATGAACCGACTGCCGGTCTTGATCCGAAGGGCAGAGACGATATATTTGAATTGATTTCCAATCTTCAAAAGAGGCTGGGGATTACTGTAATTCTCGTCTCACACAGTATGGAGGATATAGCAAGGCTGGTTAATAGGGTTATAGTTATGAACATGGGGACTATTGAAATGGATGGATCTCCTTCAGAAGTTTTTAGTCAAGCGGAAGGGCTTGAGAAAATTGGACTGTCGGTACCTCAGATAACATATTTGATGAGAAAGATTAAAAGCTTTGTACCGGAGATTAATGATAATATTTTTACTGTCGCTGAGGCAAAAGCTGAAATTATTAAGCACTTGAGGAAGCAATAAGGTGGAAAAACTATGATAAAAGATATAACACTGGGGCAATACTTTCCAGGCGAATCAATTATACACAGAACAGACCCAAGAGTTAAAATTGTATTGGCAGTAGTCTTTATGATAACAATTCTGACAATTGAATCCTATGCAGCTTTCTTACTGTTTGCTGTACTTAGCTTTACTGCTATAGGTGTATCCCAAATACCGGTCAAATATTCATTGAAGGGTCTAAAACCTCTAATGTTTATTGTTGTTTTCGCCGCTGTAATAAACATTTTTTTTACTCCCGGAACACCAATTTTTGAGTATAAATTTATTAGAATGACTGTTGAAGGTTTGGATCTTGCAGCGAAGATGGCATTAAGGCTTTCTATGCTTGTAATAAGCACTTCCCTTTTGACCTTAACGACAACACCAATAGCCCTTACCGATGGAATAGAAAGACTTTTTGAACCCTTAAAGCGTATAAAGATTCCAGTGCATGAATTTGCAATGATGATGACAATTGCGCTAAGGTTTATTCCTACCTTGCTGGAAGAAACAGATAAGATTATGAAAGCTCAGGCTTCAAGGGGTGCAGATTTTGATTCAGGCAATTTGATAGAGCGAGCTAAAAGCTTTGTTCCCATATTGGTACCTCTTTTTATAAGTGCCTTCAGGAGGGCTGACGAGTTGGCAGATGCAATGAACGCAAGGTGTTATAGAGGGGGAGTAGGAAGAACCAGAATGAATGAACTAAGCTTTTCAAAAAGTGACGTATTGGTATCTTCAGTAGTACTAGTATTTGAAATACTTATAATAATTCTTCATTTTTTTTAGAAAAACTTTTTTTGAATAATAGAATAATTCATATAATTGCTTAGCGTATAATATATGTACAAGACACAAATTTGCCTGTATAATTATCTATGTACATTTTTAACGGATGATTTTTAGCAGTTGTTGAGAGAATGTTGATAGCTTAGAATATTTTGAACTGATAGAGCATGCTTATAATTGTAAATTAAATCAATTATCAATAAATTTTTGGGAGGATAGTTATGTATTACGTGGGGATTGATCTAGGTGGAACAAATATTGCAGCCGGTCTGGTTAATGAAGAAGGAAAAATAGTTTATCGGGAGAGCATTCCAACTTATAGAGAAAGGCATTATACTGAGATTGTAAAGGATATGGCTGATCTGACTTTAAGAGTAATTAAAGGAGCAGGAGTAAGTATAGATGAAGTGAAAAATATCGGAATAGGAAGTCCGGGTACTCCAAACTGTGATGAGGGTATACTTGTTTTTAGCGGTAACCTTAACTTCAGGAATGTTCCATTGAGGTCAGAAATGCAAAAGTATATTAATCTACCTGTATTGCTGGATAATGATGCAAACTGTGCAGCGCTTGCGGAAGGTGTTGCTGGAAGTGCAAAGGGAGCTAAACATTCTGTCACCATTACGCTTGGAACAGGAATTGGTGGAGGAGTAATAATAGACGGTAAGATCTACAGCGGTTTTAATTTTGCAGGATCGGAACTGGGACATTCAGTGATAATTTGTGATGGTGAACAGTGTACTTGTGGAAGAAAGGGATGTTGGGAAGCGTATGCATCAGCTACTGCGTTAATCAGGCAAACAAAAAAGGCGGCCGAAGCAAATCCTCAATCTTTAATCAATAAGCTCGTTGACGGTGATTTTTCCAGAATTGACGCAAAAACAGCTTTTGATGCGGCAAAACAAGGTGATGAAGTTGGAGAAAAGGTAGTTAAACAGTATATAAAATATATAGCTGAAGGTCTTATAAATGTTATAAACACTTTTATGCCGGAAGTAGTTGTAATTGGAGGCGGAATATGCAAAGAGGGTGAATATCTTCTTAAACCTTTAAGAGAAATGGTAAGTGCCGGCGTTTTCAGCAGAGAGGAAATACCACAAACGCAGATAAAGACTGCACTTATGGGAAATGATGCAGGAGTGATTGGAGCAGCAATGCTTGGTAAAGAATAAACTGAGGGTTTATCTTGTTTGCGTGGTTAACTTAAGGTACTCATTATTATAGTATTTTGAATGAGAGGACACATTTTATGTGTCCTCTATTTTCAATAAATGCAGTTAGGTACGACTAAAATATAATTGCCTACTCTGAATAACGAAAAACTTGATTTGATAATGCTTTCAAAATATTAGAATAGGAAGTTGTTTTTCGTTATCCCTTACCGCTGAGGTATGAATCCGGAGCTTGGTAAATCTATGAAAGCTTCTATTTGGGAAAACAGGTGAAAAGAAAATGAAAAATGTAAAATTGACAATTGAGTATGATGGAACAAATTATCATGGTTGGCAGAGTCAGTCAAATGCAAAAACAGTTCAGGATACGGTTGAAAAAGCAATAAGAGGACTAACTGGGGAACAAATTACAATAACCGGTTCAAGTAGGACGGATCAAGGTGTTCATGCCTATGGACAGGTTGCAAACTTTTTTACCCAATCCAATATTCCGCACGACAGGTTTTCATATGCATTGAACAGAATGCTTCCAGAAGATATTGTCATAAGAAAATCAGAGGAAGTTAACATGGATTTTCATGCGAGGTATTGTGCCAGGGGTAAGAAGTACAGGTATCTAATTTATAATTCAACTTTTCCTTCGGCAATATTCAGGAACAGATCCTATCATGTATCCCATGCTTTAAATATTGATAATATGAAAAAGGCACTTCCTTTTTTTAAAGGAACACATGACTTTTCCGCATTTAAGGCAACCGGAAGCAGTGTGAAAACCTCTGTGAGGACGATTTTTGATGTAAACCTGACAAGAGTGGAAGACAATATATGGTTTGAAGTATCCGGTGATGGATTTTTATATAATATGGTAAGAATTATGGCAGGGACTCTGGTTGATGTCGGAATGGGAAGAATAAAAGCCGAAGAAATTCCCGGTATTATAGAAAGTCTTGACAGAAGAAAGGCTGGAAGGACAGCACCGCCACAAGGGCTATACCTTGTAGAGGTATATTATGAATAAGGTATAAATTGTATTTATAAAGATATGCTTGTAGGCGTATATTTTTCTTCACATTTATTATATGCACTCTATGCTTATTTGTGGGCTTTCATAATTGTTAACCAAAAATATTATTCCGTAGAAAAGCAAAAGATAGGCTGCTGCTGGATTATGAGGTTTTTTCGGGACAATACAAAAAGTGAAATGGAGGACGATTATAAGAGAGTATAGGTTAAATAAGGGCAAAAAAGCAAAGGAAATAAAAGATAAATCAAAAAAACAATAAAATACACTTGACACTACATTGGGTCTGTATTAAAATAGTTAAGTGTCGAAAATTTGGTTCACTAAACACTGAACTAAAAGTTTATTATTATAAATATTTCTTACGATTGTTTTAAGGAGGTTCGGATTCGAATGAAGACTTTTATGGCAAAAGACCATGAAGTTCAAAGAAAGTGGTACATTATTGACGCTGAAGGAAAACCACTTGGAAGATTGGCAAGCGAAGTTGCAAAAATTTTAAGAGGAAAGAACAAGCCTGAATATACTCCACATGTTGATACTGGTGATCATGTAATAGTGGTGAATGCAGAGAAAGTTGTTCTCACAGGAAATAAGCTGGAGCAAAAGTTGTACAGACACCATTCACTTTATCCTGGAGGATTGAAGGAAGTTAAGTACAGAATTTTTATGCAGGAAAAACCTGAAAGAGCTGTTGAAATAGCTATTAAAGGTATGCTTCCACATAATAGCCTTGGAAGAGCAATGTTTAGAAAGCTTAAAGTTTACAAAGGCACTGAACATGAACATCAGGCTCAAAAACCAGAAAAACTCGAAATATTATAATTGAGGAAGGAGGAGTAGAATTTTATGGCAAAGGTACAATATTACGGAACTGGTAGAAGGAAAAAATCTGTTGCAAGAGTTAGACTTGTTCCTGGAGAAGGAAAAGTTACTATAAATGATAGAGATCTTGACAATTATTTCGGATTGGAAACATTGAAAGTTATTGTTAAGCAGCCATTAGTGCTCACAGATACAGGAAGCAAATTCGATGTAATCTGTAAAGTTATTGGTGGAGGTTACACTGGTCAGGCTGGTGCTATAAGGCACGGTATTTCAAGAGCTCTTATAAAGGCTGATGAAGAATTAAGACCTGTATTAAAGAAGGCTGGCTTCCTCACAAGGGATCCAAGAATGAAGGAAAGAAAGAAATACGGTCTCAAGAAAGCAAGAAGAGCACCACAGTTCTCAAAGAGATAATATTTGCTATTATAAACCCTTGCAAACACTGCGTTTGCAAGGGTTTTCTTCGCTTAGTCGCATTACTGTTGCACAATTTAACTCAAGCAATAAGATATATAATTACAATCCCAGTTCTGACATTGATAAAACCTCCAAGCTTGCATTCATTGCAGCTGGAGGCTTTTTGGGGCTTATTTGTTCAAGGGTAAAATCGCTTAGTTAATTATAGTTATGGTTTCACATATGTGACCATATCAGAAAAAGAATTACGGACACTGGCGCTTGACACACTATCCACTTCTCCATTTGACGATGAAGCTTTTCCAATCAGCAACGTTGCTACAAAGGTATGATCCTCGGGTGTGCCCAGGAGTTTCTTGTATTCTGCCTGTTTGCTGCCATTGAGCGCGATTGTGGGCGAGGTAAGGATTTTTGTCCCATATCCCAGTAATTGTGCCTCTGCAGCCATGTTCTGGCAAGCAAGCCCAGCATCGAATTCAGAGCCTGTCTGACAGGAAATAATAATGACCAGCGGCGCATCAGCCATACCTGCTTTTGGAGCTCCAGATTTAGCGCCCCCATACTCGGAAGCAGATCAGACGGCACTTTACCCTCCATACCCGGAGGCAGATCAGACGGTACTTTACCCTCCAAACCTGGAGGCGGATCAGATGGCACTTTGCCGGCCTCACCCTGCGGGGGTATGCCCTGTCCCTGGGAGGCATCTATTGGGGGAACAGCACCCTTTGGGGGAGCTCCACCGGCTGGCATGCCTCCACTCATATCTCCGGATATTTTTTCCAACACGGCCTTGTCAGTAACAACAGAAAAATGCCAGGGCTGTGTATTCATTGCACTTGGCGCATTGACGCCTGCTTTCAGGATGGCTTCAACATCTTCTGATGGTATTTTTTCATCTGCAAAAGCCTGAGTTGTCTTCACACTAGTCAGCAGCTCTGCAGCTGAACTGTCAGCTTTTTGGGCTGTTTGCGAAGACTCCTGGTTTGAAGAACCTGACTGACTGCAGGCGGACAGCAGAACAAGAAGAAAAATTGAGCATGTAAGTATTGAGAGCTTTTTCACATTTTTCACCTCTGTTTAATTTTCTTATCCTTTTCTCATACTTTTATATCTGTGAATTTTTTTTACTGGTTTCAGCCACACATTTCAAGTTTTGTACACAATTATTTTGCGGGTATTCCTGAAAATCATGAAAGATATTCAAATGGATTCAACCCGTTTTCTCTGGCGCTCGCAACCATGCTGTAATATTTGAATAAGTAGTCGCAATTAAAATGGTTAAGATTCTCATAAATAGTTGAAGTAAGTGCTAAATACAATTACTTCAATTATTGTATTTAATAAAAAAATAATCGGGTGAAGGACGAGTATGGTTATATTGTGTAAGTATTTACTACAATAAGCTGATTTCAAGAAGGATAGAACTATTTCACAAAAAATGATATTATATCTATTATACAAGTTGTTTTTATAGGGGTTGATGGGATTGTCCTTATGGGGGGTTTTTATTAGTGCATTTTTAATAGGATTTTCAGGGGCAGTGATGCCGGGACCTATGTTGGGAGTTACAATTGATGGGAGCCTAAGAAGAGGATATATTGCCGGACCGTTAGTAGTTTTAGGACATGGGATTTTGGAAATAATTCTGGTTATGGTTATGCTTTTCGGCTTAAAGGATTTTTTTTCAAATTCATACATAGCAGGATTTATTGGGATTTTTGGTGGAGCCTTTCTTGCATGGATGGGCTATGATATGATAAAGTCCGGCCTAAAAAAAGCTGTTTCATTAGAAAAGCAACAGCGAAAGAACATAGGACAGGGAAGCCTTATACTGAAAGGTGCAGTTGTAAGTGCTACAAATCCCTACTTTATCATGTGGTGGGCGTCAACAGGTATTGAATCTGTCAGACAGGCTTATACTTTGGGGGGATTAGGTGTTTTGGCTTTTTTTATCGGGCATATTCTATCAGATTTTACATGGTTTGCTGCAATATCCATTACCTTTTCAAAGGGTAAGAAATTAATGAAGGATAATATATACCAATGGGTTATTCTGTTTTTAGGTGCTTTTATCATGCTATTCTCAATTAAATTTATTGTTGGTGGATGGCTGGCATTTACCTCAAGATAAAAATTAAGTTGCACATATTCTCGAAAGCAAGGAGGATTTTATGAATCCATTGATTAAATATAGGGGCGGAAAATCAAAAGAGATTCAGTATTTTATAAAATATGTGCCTGAAACATATTCCAGATATATAGAACCATTTGTTGGTGGCGGTGCGTTGTTTTTTTATTTACAACCACAGACTGCCATTATAAATGATGTTAATACCAGACTTTATGATTTTTATAAAGAGGTGAAGGAAGAATATCCAAAGTTAAGAATTCAACTGGATAGACTACAGAAAATCTATGAAAAAAATCAAGCTGAGTATGAACAATTAAAAAAGCAATATCCTCTTGAGAGAGTTGAGAATAAGAACGAAGAATTATATTACACATTAAGAGATGCTTTTAATCATAAAACTAAATCAAAATATCTGGATTCCGTTTTGTATTTTTTTATTAACAAGACTGCGTATTCAGGTATGATACGTTATAATGCTAAAGGTGAGTACAATGTTCCTTTTGGGAGATATAAAAATTTTAATACCAGATTGATTACGGATGAACACTACGAGTTGTTGAAACGAACGGAGATTTATAACAAAGATTACTCGGAAATATTCAATATGGCTAATGGCCAGGACTTCATCTTTTTAGATCCACCTTATGATTGTATTTTTAACGATTATGGTAATGAAAGTTACAAAAATGGATTTGGAGAAGGTGAACACAGAAGACTGGCAAATGATTTTAAGAATCTGCCATGTAAGGCTTTGCTGGTAATAGGAAAAACCGAACTGACAGAAGAATTGTACGGAAAGTATGTAGTTGAAGAATACGAAAAATCTTATGCAGTAAATATACGAAATCGTTTTAAATCAGATGCAAAGCATATTATAGTAACAAACTACTAGTGCTTTTTAACATTACTAATTTCTAGTCTTTCAAAATGTTAAAAATGCACTCCCTCTGTTTGTGACCCGTCTGATCTAGAATTAATTTCTGTTACAGGTCACTAGTATAGGAACATGAAAAACTAAAATATAAATATAATGTAATAAAATATAACATAACAGGTTGGAGGGATTAGAATGATTGTAACAACAACACCTAATATAGAAGGTAGAAAGGTTATTGAGTACAAGGGAGTTGTATTTGGAGAGGTAGTATCCGGAGTTGACTTTATTAAGGACTTTGCTGCAGGGCTCTCAAACTTTTTTGGAGGACGTTCCGGATCATACGAAGGAGAATTGATTGAAGCAAGGGAAGCAGCACTTAAAGAGATGGAGAAGAGAGCCGGCGCTCTAGGTGCTAATGCAATCATTGGGGTAGACATTGACTATGAGGTGTTAGGCCAAGGTGGTAATATGCTGATGGTAACGGCTTCAGGTACGGCAGTAATAATAGAGTAAAGCAATTTTACCATATGTAGGTTTCTAAACGCTCTGTGGATGCTAAAAGGTCATTCTTTAAGCATTAATAGGGCGTTTTTTATCAATAAATGATAATTGTTATAAGAAATTGTACTAAGTTGAATGTGAATATATCCTTGACAGATATATCGAGACGTGATATATTAAATATATCGAGAGGCGATAGATTGGAGGTCGAGTTATATGTATGAGAATACGCCATTAACTGAAGCGATTTATTACATCTTACTTTCGGTGAGAAAGCCAAATCATGGATATGGAATCATTCAGGAAGTTAGTGAGATTACCGGTAATAGGGTGACTTTAGGTCCGGGAACACTATATGGAGCCATTAACACTTTGCTTGCCAAAGGATGGATTAAATTATTCAGCGAAGACAAAGAATCAAGGAAGAAAAAAGAGTATGTAATTACCAAGGGTGGCAGAGAAGTATTTGACAATGAAGTCAAAAGGTTGAACGAACTTGTAAATAATGCGAAGTTAATGGAGGGGGAATAGTATATGTTAAAATTCAGATTGTATTATGATAAGGATGCGGAACAGGATTGGTTGGCTAAAATGTCTAATAGGGGCTATGCTTTTAAAAACTATATTCTGGGATTTTATACATTTGAGGAATGTGAACCGGGTAAGTATTTATATCAAATTGATTTATTAGATGACAAAGCTGATGCATACGAAGAATTTTGCGAATTTATGAAGGAAAGCGGAGTTGAAGTAGTAGCCCGTTGGTATCGGTGGGTTTATCTAAGGAAATCTGCATCAGAGGGTGCCTTTGAAATGTATACCGACAATGAATCCAAGATTGATCAATATTCCAGAATCAGAAAATTCTTTTCGTTTTTCCTTGTAATAGAGACTTTTGGCTTTTTTATGGAAATAAATGCAGCTATACAGACAGGAAAACCATTATTTTGGTTTTTTACTTTATTGATAGGAACAATTGCACTGGCATTTTTACGAATTACTTGGAAATGCAGTTGGAAAATTGAACAACTGAGAAGAGATTGAATTATGAAAGTATTTCAATAAATCGAATACAGTGCTATAATAACATTGTATTTCTTAATTTGTGGAAGTACTTAATATAATTCATTAAAATTGTGTATTCATACGGGAAAAGGTGAACTTTTTGAATAGGAAAAGAGTAATAATCTTGTTAATAGTTGTGGCTATAGGCTTTTGTGGGTTGTTTTTCTATTTTAGTAATGACAAAGCGGAATATGTGCCTTATAAAGAGTTTTACGGTTATGTTGAAAAGGGAGATGTAGCATCTGCACAAATTGGAGAAAATGAGGTTTGGTTTTATCTCAAAGGTGAGGAAACAAAGTACCGTACTGATAATCCTGAACTGAATACATTCAAGGAATTTCTGCTGCTCAATGAGGTTGAGGTAAAAGCTGAAGAAGGTGTAGATGAAATTCTTGTCAGTATTACAGATATAATTTTCAATGTACTCTTTTTTGGTATAATAATATTTGCCTTATATAAATTAAGGGGTTTTATAAGCACATTTAAAGTAATACGTCACAACAAAACAAGGTTTTCAGATGTTGCAGGAATGCACGAATTAAAAAAGGAAATGATGCAGGCTGTAGATATTTTAAAACATCCTGAAGAGTATGCGGCTAAGGGAATACGTCAGCTTAACGGAATAATGCTCGAGGGTAACCCCGGAAACGGGAAAACTTTGTTTGCAAGAGCGCTTGCAGGGGAAGCTGATGTGAATTTTATAGCAACAAAGGCAACGGATTTCCAAAGTGCAATCATGTCCATCGGTCCAGGCAAAATTAAGGCTCTTTTCAGAAAGGCACGTGCAAATAAGCCTTGCATCATTTTTATTGATGAATTTGACGGAATAGGCGAGAAGAGAAATTATTCGGGCACAGGAATTGATAAGGAGAATAACAGGCTTATTACAGCCATGCTGAACGAGTTGGACGGTTTCACACGTCAGAGCGGAGTAATGGTTATTGCAGCAACAAATAATTATAAAGCCCTTGATGAAGCTTTAGTCCGTGCAGGAAGATTTGATAAGAAGTACACTGTTCCTTACCCTGATTTTAATACCAGGTTGGAACTGATCGACATTTACACAAAAAACAAGAAAATAGGAGCAGATTTGTCAATAAAGGATTTGTCTGCTTCCTTTGAGGGCTTGAGTTGCTCGCAGATTGAAACCTTACTTAACGAAGCTGCAATGGTTGCATCCGGAGATGGACGAGTTGAGATAAAAGAATCTGATATAATCGCAGCTGTTAGAAGGACAAGCAATGTTTCATTGCCAAAAGGGGTAATAAAAAAAGCTTGATATAAGCAAGTGATTCATTTGAATTAAGCCGTTTTTGAGTTTTTATTTATTTTGACCTGGGAGGGAAATGATGTTTAATTATGTAACAACTGCGATATTAGCTATAATTGTTGTGATTTGGTTAATCCGGTTTCTAAATCAGTCTGGGTTGCCTATGCCTGATAATCGCTTTTTTAACTGGATTACAGCACAAAAAGATATGACAGGAGACAAAGTTGATAAAAAACAACTGGTAAGAGTGTTTTTCTGGGCTTTGGGTATCAGGATAATCATTTATTTATTTGGTGCTCTTAGCAGTAGGATTTTTATGGACGAAGGCACTGTATATACCTTTAAAAGCTTTCTGGATAGTTGGATAAGATGGGACTCATCAAATTACATTGATTTGGCTAGTAAGGGATATAGTAATTGTATTGTGGAGGGTAAGCATTTATTTCTGGTATTTTTTCCGTTGTACCCGACGACTATCCGTCTGATGCATTATGTAATCAGGGATTATCAGCTTGCTGCGTTGGTGGTTTCAGTTATTAGCTATTGTATAGGTTCTTGTTACTTCTATGCCTTAATTGCCGAAGAATACGGGAAATCAATTGCAAAGAAGGCATTTATCTATTTGGCTATATTTCCGTTCTCCTTCTATTTTGGAGGTGTTATGACAGAGAGTTTGTTTTTCTGTACAACAGCGGCGGCATTTTATTATATTAAGCGTCATAACTGGCTTATGGTGGCAATGTTGGGAATTCTGGCCTCACTCACCCGGTTGCACGGAATCTTGTTGATAGGTGTTGCAGGTATTGAATTTTTTACATATTATAAGCCATTTCAGATGATCCGGGATAAGAGAATTAAGGAACTTTTTAAATTGGTTTTTACAAGGGGATTATGCATAGCTCTTATTCTGGTGGGTCCTTTATATTACTTGTATCTCAATTACAAGGTGGATGGAAACCCATTTCAGTTTATGATTTATCAAAGGGAGCACTGGGGTCATGTAAACACTTATTTTGCCAATACTGTAAAAGATGTTTTCCAATATGCGTTAAACTTTTCTCAGAGCGATAATATGCTTGCTTCCATTTGGATTCCGGAGGCGTTAATTTTCATTCTGGCGGCAGCTTTGATTATTTATGGGGTTCGCAGGCATAATCTTATATATACTGCCTATTTGTTGGTGTATACAATTGTCAATTATTCAGTGACATGGCTCATTAGCGGCAGCAGATATATGTTATGTGCGTTGCCCATATTTGTTATATTGGGGGAAATTGGGGAAAACCGAAAAGAAGCAGACAAATGGATAACTGTTATCAGTGCCGTCGGATTAGGCATTTACCTGACGGGTTACCTCATGTATAAAAATATTATGTAATTTTTGTATATAGTATGGAGTTGAAGAATGGTTTCTAGAGATAATAAAGATATATTAGTATTTTACTGAAGAACTATCCTATTTATTAATTAAAGGAGAAGAGGTTCTATGATAACAGTTTTATTGGTTATTATATATATATCTTTTATAAGCTTGGGATTACCTGACGCCTTACTGGGGGCGGCATGGCCTTCCATGTATCAGGATATGAATGTTCCGGTGTCCTATGCAGGAGCTATTTCTATGACAATTGCCGGGGGCACAATAATTTCAAGTCTGTTCAGTGCAAAGATAATCAGAAAACTCGGTACCGGAAAAGTTACTGCAATAAGCGTTCTGATGACAGCGCTTTCGTTATTGGGTTTTAGCATTTCAAAAAGTTTTGTTTTCCTTTTCGTATTTTCGGTACCGCTAGGCTTGGGTGCCGGATCAGTTGATGCTGCTTTGAATAATTTTGTTGCACTTCATTATAAGGCAAGGCATATGAGTTGGCTTCATTGTTTCTGGGGAGTTGGAGCAACCGTTGGCCCTGTGATTATGTCTTATTGTCTGACTAAAAACGGTACATGGACATCGGGTTATAAAACGATTGGAATTATTCAACTTATACTTGTTGTTATTCTATTCATATCCTTACCGTTATGGAGAAAGTTGGAGAAAACTGAGGTCCATAATGAGGATGATAAGGGTAGCGACTTGGGATTAGGTAGGCTCATAAAAATAAAAGGAGCAAAGTTTGCTTTAATAGCGTTCTTTTTTTATTGCTCGCTCGAAGCAACGTGCGGCCTATGGGGTAGTAGTTTTATGGTGCTTAGCAGGGGGATATCCCCTGAGGTGGCAGCCCAGTGGATATCCTTATTCTATATGGGAATAACCTTTGGGCGTTTTGTATCAGGATTTCTGACAATAAAGATAAGTAGTTCGAGAATGATACAAATAGGTCAGGTATTAATAGCTGTTGCTATTATTTTAATCCTGCTGCCTTCAAAAGGATTTGTTTTGTGTACTGGGTTGTTTTTAGCAGGAATGGGTTGCGCACCTATTTACCCATGTATGATTCATCAAACGCCTGAGAACTTTGGACGTGAATTATCTCAGGCTATGATCGGCATGCAAATGGCATGTGCATATGTAGGAACAACCTTTATGCCTCCGTTGTTTGGTTTGTTGGCAGAAAAGGTTTCAATAGCCTTATACCCATACTATCTGTTGGCAGTATTAGTTTTTATGGCGATAACGACCGAAATCTTGAGGAAAACTGTCAAGAAAACCGTCTGATGCTTTGATGTGGGTGCATGTATTAATGTGAAGAAAAAATATACCCATCTGATGAAAATGAGAAAGACCTCAGGTGGGAGCTGCGTCTCCACCCAAGGCTTTTTGCAGGTATATAAACATATCATTTCTTATTAAGAAATGAAAGATTTATTTCCTCTGCCTTTTTAAATGGTGCTGTTAATAAATAAATTATAGTCCTATTTTTGTGAATTACAATACCGGTAATTTGAAATGTATTCTAATTTTTGAATTTTTCCTGAATCTTAATCGAAATCTGATCGTCAAGTTCAGAAAGTACGTCATTTAAATCTGCATCAATTTTGATTTTTATTTTGGATTTACCACTCTCTATTGCATCTGTCTTGCTGGCATCAAGAGCGTCTTTTACTTCTTTGGATTTCTGTTTGATTTTTAGTTTTGCAGCTTCAGTTTCTGTATTAGCGTACTCACTGAGAGTATGTTCCACATCTCCGATATACTCGTCAACATATCTGGTGGTTTCTTCCAAGGCTTCTCGCTTTGCCTGTTCCAGTGAGCTGCTTGAATTATTTGCTGTTTGAGCTGCAATTGAATCAGTTTTTTGCAAGACGAGATCAAGAATATTAACACCTATCGCATTTGCAATTAATATCTGTGTTGCAATTATAAAACCAATTGTTATAATAATGGTTTTTTTCTTCCCTTTCATGTATTCCGCCTCCCATATATAAAGTTATATAAATATATGCTGATTTTCGTACAAACTCACAAAAATATTAACAGGCAAATCTAGGCAAAAAGGTATGTCAATCAAATTTGTCGAGGGTTGTATATTTTTCTTTATATTTATTAAATGAACCCTTCCGAGATTTTGGTTGTATTTATGGAAACGTTATAATAAAATAAAGATTAAATCTAGTGCTTTTGAACATAATTCATTTCTAAAAATGAATTATGTTCAAAATGCACATCCTATGATTTTTGCTGATTAACAAAATAAAATTCTTGAAATTTATTTTGTTAATCAGCACTAAATTTGTATTTTTTTGGAGGTCATATGTTACTTATAAAAAATGGGAAAATACTTACTATGGCTGGTATTAATTATGATAATGGATACATTCTTATTGACGAGGGAAAAATAATCGAAGTTGGCAGGAACAAAAAAAGTTTTCCCAGTAATAAGGATTTGAAAATTATAGATGCAGAAGGGAAATATGTGTTGCCGGGCTTTATTGATGCCCATTGCCATGTGGGTATGTGGGAAGACTCCGTTGGTTTTGAAGGTGATGACGGAAATGAAATGACTGATCCTATAACTCCTCATTTACGTGCTATTGACGCAGTATACCATCTTGACAGGTGCTTTAGGGACGCTTTGGAGAACGGAGTTACTACTGTAGTAACAGGCCCTGGAAGTGCTAATGTAATAGGTGGGCAGTTTGTTGCGCTTAAAACTTATGGTAAACGGATAGAAGATATGATAGTAAAAGACCCTGTAGCAATAAAGGTTGCTTTTGGAGAAAACCCTAAAACAGTCTATAATGAAAGAAAACAATCACCATCGACCCGTATGGCAACAGCTGCGCTATTAAGAGAAAGCCTCATGAAGGCGAAAGAGTATAAGGAACTGCTTGAAGAATATAATAATGATAAAGAAAATGTGGACAAGCCAGAGTACGATATGAAATTTGATGCTTTATTGAAGGTGCTCAATAAGGAGATTCCTATCAAGGCTCATGCCCATAGAGCAGATGATATACTTACGGCAATAAGGATTGCAAAGGAATTTGATATAAGGGTCACAATAGAACACTGCACAGAGGGGCACCTCATTAAAGATATTCTGCTTGAGGAAGGAGTTCATGCCGTTGTAGGTCCATTACTCTCAGACCGGTCAAAGGTTGAACTTAGAAACCAGACTGTTAAAACTCCGGGTATATTGGCAAAAACCGGTGTTAAGACCGCTATTATGACAGATCACCCCTGTGTTCCTATCCAGTATCTTTCACTTTCCGCTGCAATTGCTGTAAGGGAAGGTATGAACGAAGAAGAGGCTCTTAAGGCGATAACAATTAATGCCGCAGAGCTTACAGAGATTGACAAGAGGGTTGGAAGCCTTGAACGAGGGAAGGATGCGGATGTAATAATAATGAATGGACCACCGCTGGAAATCAAGTCAAGGGTTATTACTACTATTATTAATGGACAAGTAGTGTATGAAAGGAAAGAAGATGAAACAGATTAAGACCTTTTCTGCAGATGAGACAATGCTGGCCGGCAAGGCACTTGGAAACATTTTAAGCATTGGAGATGTGGTATGCCTGACAGGTGACCTTGGTACCGGTAAAACTGCTTTTACAAATGGGATAGCTGGTGCTCTGGGTATTGAAGATTATATAACCAGTCCAACTTTCACTATTGTTAATGAATATAAGACTGAAAATCCGCTATATCACTTTGATGTATACAGAATTTCAGATCCCGAAGAGATGTATGACATCGGATTCGAGGAATACCTGTATGGGGACGGTGTTGTTGTAATTGAGTGGGCTGAATTGATAAAAGATATTCTGCCTGACGACCTTATTTGGGTGGAAATAAGCAAGAACCTCAGTGCTGGGGTGGATGCAAGAGAGATCCGTATCAGTTTTACAGGTGAAAAGTATGAGGGTTACATTGATAGGCTGGAGACTCAACTTTCCCACTTATAGTATTTTGAGGCTCTGGTTGCTCACAAGTTAAGGTCAAAAAGTGTACTTTTTGGCCGCGATGAGCAAAGAGATCATAAATACTGTGGGAAAGTTGAGTTAGGTATGACTAAAATATAAATTCATACTCTGGATAACGAAAAAACTTGATTTGATAATGTTTTCAAATATGAGAATAGGATGTTATTTTTTCGTTATCCCTTAGAGATCTAAGAAAGAAATTTTAATGAGAGGTTTTGTATATGAAAGTACTTGCTATTGATACTTCTACAGCAGTTGCTGCTATTGCATTGATGGATGATGAAAAGCTCCTGGGTGAGTACTCTTTGAATAATAAGAAGACGCATTCACAAAAGCTTATGGTAATGATAAAGGAAATTTTTAAAGATTTGGAAATTATGCCGTCAGATATTGATGTTTTTGCAGCATCGACAGGCCCGGGTTCTTTTACGGGTTTACGAATAGGTGTTACTACTGCAAAAGCCATGGCTTTTGCGACATCTAAACCGGTGATTGGTGTTCCAACATTGGATGCATTGGCATATAATGTTGTTACAAGCAGCTTTATTATCTGCCCAATTCTCGATGCAAGAAACAACCAGGTGTTCACAGCTTTATATCAGTCAAAGGACGGCAAGCTGGAAAGGATAACAGAGTACTTGGGCATACCTGTAGATGAATTGGTTCAACTTATAAAAGAAAAGAATAAAACTGTTATTTTTACAGGAGATGCAATTGATTTACATAGGGACTATTTTATAACCGAATTAAGTGGAAATTGTGAATTTTCACCTTTGGCAATGAGGCTTCAGAGAGCATCTTCAGTAGCTGAAATTGCACTTAAAATGGCGAAGGAAGGAAAGTTTGAGAGCAGTTTTGAATTGGTTCCCTTTTATTTGAGGAAATCTCAGGCTGAGCGGGAATTAGAAAAGAAGCTCTGTGCAAAAGGTGAAAAGTAATGGGTTTAGACGGGATAGAAGTATGTAGTTTGACACTTAATGATATTGATGAAGTTATGGTGGTAGAGAAACTGAGTTTTTCAATTCCGTGGTCAAAGCAGGCATTTATTGAAGAAGTCACAAATAACAAATTTGCCAGATATATTATAGCAAAGGTAGATGGGAAGACAGTTGGCTATGCCGGGTTGTGGAAGGTTTTCGATGAAGGACATATCACAAATGTTGCGGTTCATCCCGAATACAGAAGAAGTGGTGTGGGCTATACTCTGGTGAGAGGTCTTATTGAACTGTCAATTAAGGAAAATATTGTAAAGTTAACACTTGAGGTTAGAAGAAGCAATATTGCAGCACAAAACTTGTATACCAAATTCGGATTTAGGAGTGAAGGATTTCGCAAGGAGTATTATGCTGACAATAAAGAGGATGCGATAATAATGTGGAAAGAAAATGTTATGTAAAATATGACACAAATATAACGATTAAAAAAAGGATTTTCTTTAGTATTAGTAGAATATAATGTCTTAAGGATTGCCAAATGTATAATTGATAAATTCAAGGGTCAATTGTCTTGAAATTGCGCAGGAACGGCGTGTCTTTGGAATTTTCATTGAGGAATGTGCGAAGCAGACAAAGGATAAATACCGTTGATTATATACAGTTGGTTATCCTATGAATCATGTTCCATTAATGTCTTTAGTTTGATCTTGTATTTTGATAATATGATGATATAAAAGGTATTAATATTTTTATTGCTAAAAAGTAGTGCAAAAGGGGGAAGCATTATGCCGCGAATAAAAGGTTTACCTTATAAAATGCTCAAGAAAGAATGTGACCCGGATTCCTTTAAATTTAATGATACTTCTGAACTTGACGCATTAGAGGATATAATCGGTCAGGAAAGGGCAGCAAAAGCCTTGCAATTTGGGCTGAAGATAAAGACACGAGGGTATAACATTTTTATGAGCGGATCAACCGGGACAGGAAAGACCAGTTATGCTCAGAATTATGTGAAAAAAATTGCCCATAAGGCTAAAACGCCCGACGATTGGTGTTATGTATATAATTTTAGTAATGCCAACCAGCCTTCAGCGTTAAACCTGCCTGCAGGTCTAGGAAGGATATTTCAGAATGATATGGAGGATTTTATAAAAATCCTACAGTTGGAGATATCAAGGGCTTTTGACAGTGAGGATTATGAAAGGGAAAAAACATCTATAGCAAAAGAGTATCAGGCAAAGAGAAATGATCTTCTGGAAAAGTTGAATGATGATGCTGAAAAACAAGGATTCAAGGTAAAGACGACTAATTCCGGCATATATTTTCTTCCGGTAGTTGAGGGAAAAACAATATCTGAAGAAGAGTATGGAGATCTTGATGAAAAACTTAAACATGAAATTAATGAAAAGTCTAATATAGTTCAGCTTGAGACTATAGATATTATTAGGAAAATAAAGGCAATAGAAAAGGAAGCAGAAGAAAAGGTTGCCGAATGGGAGAATAAAATTGCGTTATTTGCTGTTGGAATGCACATTAATGACCTGAAGGAGAAATATCAGGATTATAAGAAGGTCACTGATTTTCTTGAAAGTGTTCAGGAAGATATACTAAAAAATCTGGATAACTTCAGAGAAGAAGATTATTCGGATGAACAGCAGCAGATGCTTATTCCGTGGATACGCAGTTCTGAAGGAAATCCTACAGATAAATACAGGGTAAACCTGCTGGTTGATAATAGCAAACTAAAAGGTGCTCCGGTAATAGTTGATTTTAATCCGACCTTTTTTAACCTGCTTGGGAAATTAGAGTACGAAAATGAGTTCGGAACCATGACTACTGATTATACCATGATAAAGGGCGGATTATTCCATCAGGCAAACGGAGGTTATTTGATTCTTCAGGCAAAGGATGTATTGAGCAATGTACAATCATGGGAGGCATTAAAAAGGGTCTTAAAGACAAAGCAGATTGCTATTGAAAATATGAAGGAGCAAATGGGGCTTGTTGCGGTTTCTACTTTAAAGCCTGAGCCTATACCTGTTGATATAAAGGTAATTTTAGTTGGAAGTGAATATCTTTATCAGGCATTATATGAGTTTGATGAAGACTTTAAAAAGCTCTTCAAAATAAAAGCTGACTTTGATGCTGAAATGGAGCGAAATAAGGAAAACACCAAGAAGCTTGCCAAGTTTATAAACTCCTTTTGTAAGCGTGAGTGTACTTTGCATTTTGACAGGACAGGAGTTGCAAAGGTTGTGGAATACAGTTCAAGACTTGTAGAGGATCAGACAAAGCTTTCAACAAAGTTTAACGATATAGTGGAGATACTGTCCGAATCCTGTGCATGGGCTGAAATTGAGGGAAGTAGCCTTGTTAGAGCCGAACATGTAAAAAAAGCTATTTCTGAGAAGATATTCAGATCCAATAAATACGATAAAAAGATTCTTGAAAGTCTTGAGGACGGCACAATTATACTGGACACCGATGGAGAAGTGGTAGGCCAGATAAATGGTCTTACAATACTTGATATGGGAGACTATTCCTTTGGAAAGCCATCAAGAATAACCGCCAATACTTTTATGGGTGAAAGTGGTATTGTGAACATTGAGAGAGAAGTAGAAATGAGTGGTACTTCTCATTCAAAAGGGGTTTTTATACTAAGTGGCTATATAGGTCAGAAATTTGCCCAGGAGATTCCGTTAACTCTGACTGCCAGTCTGTGTTTTGAACAGCTCTATGGCGGAGTGGATGGAGACAGCGCATCAAGTGCCGAGTTGTATGCTGTGCTTTCAAGTCTTGCAGATGTGCCTATAAAGCAGTATATAGCGGTGACCGGTTCTGTAAATCAGAAAGGTGAGATTCAGCCCATTGGCGGAGCTACCGAAAAGATCGAGGGTTTCTTTGAACTGTGTAAACTGCGTGGCCTAGATGGCAAACATGGAGTTATTATTCCCTATCAGAATATAAAAAATCTTGTTTTGAATGATGACGTGGTTGAAGCCGTAAAGGAAGGAAAGTTTACTATATATGCAGTGAAAACTATAGACGAAGGTATTGAGATTTTGACAGGCATAAAAGCCGGAGAAAAGAAAAAAGACGGAACTTATCCGGCCGGAACAATAAATTATCTGGTATATGAGAAGCTTAAGAAATATGCACAGACTGCAGCCGGGTTTTATAAGGATGACAAGAAAGCGGGAAAATAAACTTAAATAGGAAATTAAGATATCCTGGAAATAGCTGTGAGGTGTTCACGGCTATTTTTTGATGTCGAGTTTATTACTTATGGATACTGGGTATATAATAGGATATGAGAGGAGAGATGAAAATGGATGGTAAAAGAAACTATATGAGATGTAATAATATATCAGGAAAAGGATTGTTTGGTGATAAAAAGTTTGAAACTGAGGGTAAGTTTAAGGTGCTAAACTTATCGGGTTCGGGAGTTTTGATTTTGACAGAAAGAAAGCTTGAGATAAATGATATTGTGGAAATGAGGATAGTATTTGCCGGATATATAAATGAAAAAGAAATTAAAGTTAAGGGCAGAGTTGTCAGGGAAGAATCGGGAGGCGATGCTTTCCGCTACGGTATGGAATTTGTCGGAATACCACATAAGGAAAGAGTTGAGATAGATGAGATAATGAATTTAAGTTGCAGCAGGGAACCGCACAAAGGGCTCAACAATTGTGACCACGGAGAGTGCATAGTTTTAAAGTAGATACCAAATACAATTATAAAGCATTATGAAAGTACAAAGATTTACGGGGGGATACACTTTTTTGCCAACTTCACAAGAATAATGAAATGTTGTATTGCCTGTCAAAGTTTGTTATAGTTTATGTATATTATCTATTTTGCACTATGTTAATTAATCAAAGAGTTAAGGTGATATATTTTATGATAAGAAAAAGTCTGATACTCAAAATATTTTCTGCAGCATACATGCAACGTTGGAATGACAAACTGAGGCCGATTGAACTCATCGAGCTTGATAAGCAGGCACATAAGATGTTTATTGCATATTTTTTAGGTAAATTTGAGGAAAACAAGCCTGGTTTCAGTTGGATTGAAATAATTGAGGGCGGTATTTTCGAAATGCTCCAAAGAATTGTCATAACTGACATTAAGCCTCCTGTGTTTTATAAAATCAAGGCGGATCCGAAGAAGTACAAGCTTTTGAATGAGTTTGTATATGACAATCTGGAGACTATTATTTCTCCACTGGGAGAAGACTTCTGTAACAGATTTATAAAATATTTTGAGGAAGATAAACCATCGATAAACAAAAAGATACTCGAAGCGGCTCACAACTATGCATCCAGGTGGGAATTTGAAATAATTGAGCGTTTAAATCCCAATGGTTATGAGGTACAGGATATAAAGAGAGAGTTTATTGAACGGATAGAAAAGTATAATGATCTTGAGGGGATGAAGCAGCTGGCTTTAAATAATAATTACAAAAATTTCATTGAGCTATGCGGTCATTTGAGATTTCAGGCCAGGTGGTCTCATCTCCATAGGATACCTAAGACTTCGGTACTTGGACATTCGCTGTTTGTTGCAATTCTGTCCTATTTATTTTCACTTGAGATAGATGCATGTCCTGTAAGGTGCTCCAACAATTTCTTCCAAGGGCTTTTTCATGATCTTCCCGAGGTGCTCACGAGGGATATAATTTCACCTATAAAAAGTTCAGTTGAAGGTTTGAGTGATCTGATCAAGGAAATTGAAAAGGAACAGATGGAAAAACAACTTTATCCATTGGTGCCAAAGGAGTTTTTACCTGAGATCAGAATGTTTATTGAGGGTGAATTTGAAAACGTTGTTCTGATTGATGGCAAAGCAGAAAATAAAACTTGCGAAGAGATAAATGAAAAATATAATGAGGATAAATACAGTCCTAGAGACGGAAGAATTATAAAGGCTTCAGATGAGCTGGCTGCATTTATTGAAGCAAAGGTTGCCATTGAAAACGGCGCAGTCAGTGAAGAGTTTCAGGAGGCCAAGCTGAATATAAAAGCAAGGTACAACGGCAAACATATAGCAGGTATTAATTTCGGTGAAATATTTGCGGATTTTTAGTAAAAAAAAGGCAAGTATCACTTATGTTTATTACATCAAACATGAGAGGATACTGCCTTTTCTTTACAGGGTAATAATTTATACTTCCAAAATACTGCCAAAAGCTGAAGAATGGATTAATGTAAAATAGAAGGATGATAACTAATGTTTTTGTTTACATAAAAAGTCATTTTTTTAACTGGGCACTTTTTACTCAGTGAAAATTCTGCTATAATAAAATTTAATGAGATAAAATATCTATAATTCACAAGATGATGAGATAAAAATCTTATTATTCCAACTTTGGCTACAATACATTTCTTTTCAAATATAGAAAAAATAATGCTATATAAATTTATTTTATATATATAAAAACATTTAGGGGGGAAATAATCTGATGGGGAGATTCAAATCTCTTCTGGCATGTGTTCTTGCTGTTCTTATGTTGAACAGTATCATTATGCCGGATTTGTCTTTTGCTGATGATTTTTCGAGTGAACAATCAAAGAATCCAGCGAATTCATTGGAATTGCAAAGTGTAACTGAGAACGTATATGCGTCACCGACCGCAATACCGGTTCAGACAGCGACAAATGAGCCTGTGGTAACTTTGCTGCCGGGCATAACGCCAACGTCAACACCTGAGTTGGGACTGGCGACAGAGCCTCAGGACGAAATAAGCAGTATAACGCTTCCGCTAGAGGAAGGCGAAGAGGAACGGAATTCTATTGTATCAGACGGTTATGTTACAAAGACTGCAAAAATTGTAAATGAATCCTTCGGCTTTAAAGATTCAATGGTAACCGAAGACGAAACAATGGATGAAACACTTCGGGAGATAAAAGAAAATGAAGTGGTTGTATTTAATGAAGAGGGTAGTACAGAAAAATTAAGCTATACTTCAATGTCCTTTACTCCCACATCTTCAGCAGTGTATATTGTGACTGCATCGAAAGAGACTCTCAGTTATATGTACATATCAGACAGCGAAAGCAATACTTTAGTAAGTATAAGGACCTATCCTAAATTCGCAAATTCTGTGGCATACAAGCTATATAAGGGTAGAAAGTACAGAATCTTATTGAGTGTGAATCAAAATTTACCTACAGAGGTAACGGTAAAAAAATATGAGTCCGAAAATTCCGAGGTTTTATATAAATTTTCGAACAATACATACACAGCGGAAGATAAGGCCTCTATAGTAGTGGATATGCCTTCCTTGCGTGCAGATATAGCTGTTGGGGCTTTAGAAGGAGACCTTGTTTTCAGTGCCGAGCTTATAAAAGATGGTGTGATCATTGATAACATACCTGAGATACCACAGGATTGTATCAGAGGCGGTATTGGAGATCCTGATGACAATTACCTGCAATTTGTATGCAATTTCAGTAAACACGTAGAGCCTGACAGGTATACTGTAAGAATCAAATGTAATGACTATGCTTCAGAACCTGTTATCGAAAGTTGTGAAGCTGAGATGGAATTGGGAAATAGAGTTAATATTTATGTGCCTGAAGGTGGCAGGTCTATTGAAGGCATTAGTGCGTTTTATCTGAATGACACCAATGCTACCACAGGTAAATTTTTGCTCTTAAGTAATGGAAAAGCGATTGGAATGTCCAACTTGGCAAGTATTTCTCAAACCACGATATACCATGACTTTTACAATTCATACTATAATTATGTAAATAATAATGAGGAGTATTTTAACAGGAAATTATATTATGTAAGAGTTCCAGAGATAAGTTTTAACGGTACTCTCAAGGAGGAAGGAGAATATACACTTAAGTTTGTTTCAGGTATTTCAGAATTTGATGTGCCTTCGAGAGTAGTTGTAACTGATGATTTGATTATCAGTAATTTAAATTACTACTGGGGTTTATATGAAAACACTGACAACTTCATTGTAACTGGTAGTTTTTACAATCTTAAGAATGTAGATGTTGACAAAATAAATGTGGAACTTTTGGATGCATCAGGAAGAGTTGTAGGAACTAAAATTAATTATTCCTATTACGATGAATCACAAATCTGGTTCAGAATAAAAATTAATGAAGCTATTGATTTAAATACTATATACTCTGTAAAAATAAGTTATCCAGGCAAAATATATTCATGCGACCTAAAGGTTAGTTTTAGGCCCTATACTACCACTAATCTTAACATTGAATCAGTAAGTGTAACTGATGTTGAAGGGGGAGAAGTTCGCGTTTCAACTGATTGGTGTGATAAGAGTATTGGATATGAAGTGGCTTTATACAGAAGGCTGAATAACTCTTTAAATATACCGATATCAAATATAACAGACGTCAAAGCTGATAATGACGGTGTGTTTACTCTGAAATTTCCGCAGAAGGGTGACTTGCAGATTCTCAATCCGGGTGGATCTTATTATTTAAAGGTTTTGTATGATGGAAGAGAACTTGATTCTGCAGACTTCACCATACCATCCTTCAACAATTATACTGACGTAGATAAGAAAATAACATTTTATCCGCCGATATTACCTGCTGATGGAAAGGTTGATTTCACAATAACCGGATATGATATAGATAATGGTATTATGGGTGCAGACAATAAAAATATAAATATTGAACTTGTGGCAGAAGGTGAAGTTTATGGGAGTCTTGATAAGGATACTATCGAGAAATCTGTTTCTTCATATAGAATGAATGGTAATTACAACGCAGGCTATGTAGTGATTAAGGGTAAGCTTAATATAACCAAAACACTCAAAGACGAAACAAAGTACTCTATCAGAATAAATGGTACGGATTATGAGTATTATTTCAATTCAAAGGAACAGAAGTTTTCTCAAGACGGTTTCAAAATAGAAAACAATAATTCCTGGTATTCATCTTTTTTTGACTTAGAGGGTAATAGTCAGATGTATAATGTATTAACTATCAGCGATGACGTAAAGTTCAGTTGCAATTGGGTAAAAGGAATATCGGAAGACCCAGAGCTGGTTTTTGTTAATGTAGATACAAAAGAAGAAATTAATGCGGGAGTATGGAAAACTGTAGCACAGTACTACGACGGAACATTAAAGGATATATGGGTAGCTGTGGATTTTTCGGATATTGTTCCAGGGGAAATATATGAAATATGTCTTAAGGATGATGGGAAAAATCTCAGCTTCAAAAAGTATGTGAAGTTTGAACCAAAAAGCAAAGCTAGTTACTTTGCAGTGAGTGAAGCTGTGTATGGAAGTGATATTGTTACAATAAGTATTGATAAGTCATATTCCATTGATGGATATAGCTTTAATATTTTAGATTCATTAGACAATATAATTGATTGTACTATAGCTTCTGAAAGAGTTCATAACCAACAGAGATATTATGATTTAAAGCTTGAAACTCCTTTAAACTATGGCTTCTTCAAGATTCAGATGTTTGATGACAGAAATGTGCTCAAAAGTAATTTAGCATATTATGTTTCGGATAAAAAAGATGCTCCTCCATTATTGCAATATGTTATGGACGGTTACCCCTATCTTGTATATTGTGAAAATCTTAAAGCAGGATTGTCCTATACAGCGGACATCTACAGCTATAATACTGCGGTCAGGGTGAAGCAGAATATTAAGCTTGTAAAGAGGGCAGAAGAAGATGTTTTAGAGATTGACCAACGTGATCTTGAATCGCTGCCTATAGGATACTACACTATTTCAGTAAAGGCAGATGGGGAGCTCATAGGGGTCAGATATTTTAACTACAATGGTACCTATGAACTAAAACCTGTAATTACGCCTTCCGAATGGGAAGATGGTACCTCAAGAAAACCTTTTATACTAAGCAACAATGTGAAATTTGATATAAGAACCCTCAATTATACCAAGGTTCGTTACTCCGAAGATGTTGAGACACTTAAAACATTAGAATACCAAAGGGTATCAGATGATGTATACCATACATTTGAAAATGAAGATATAGCAAAGACACAATATTTCCAGTTCTCTGATGATTATGGGAATGAAAGCGATTTGAGTGTGTTTAAGGCATATTTAAATAGCAATAAAAATGATATCACCATAATTTCACCTAAGGAAGGTGTAGATTTTAATTCTTCAATAAATGTTTTAGCTGAGGTCACAAACAATCCTCATTTTGTGGGTGTGTTTGTGCATCGCGGGGGTCGTATTACCATTGCAGGAGAGTTGAAGAGGGCTGAGGGAACAGACAAATACTCCCTTTCTTTATCAAGCAGCACCACCACATATCAATCCTTAAGTTATGAATCCTCAAGCGTTACTCAAGATAGAATTGAAGTGTTTACAGCGGATGAGGCTGGAAATATAACCGGTTCGAAATTTGTTAAGTTAAAAAATAATGAAGAAACACCTTCTGTAAACAATCCAACAGTCAGCTTGCAGATTAGTATTGGTGAAAAGAAAAACGATGTAAAGATAAAAGGTAAAACATCAAACGGAGAAGGAGATGTAACAGTTTCATTTTATTATGGCAACAATAATAGCTATAATTCGTGGGCGTCTTACAGTATAAAACTCCTTGCCGATGCGAAGGGTAATTTTGAAGGAACTATGAGTATTCCTAGTGATGGAAGTTATAGAATTAATGCAAGAGATTTCAAAGGAACAGTAAGTGGTTGGTCATATGCAACGATTGATACTGTTGCTCCAGTCCTTTCGAATTTTTCCGTAGCACAAGGGATTGACAGTGTAAGAATATCCTGGACTTCAAGCGAAGCCTACTATAAGGATTATTATACAATATGGAAAGACGGCAAACTTATGACCTCGAATTATTGGTCAAGGGAGTATATTGCGGCTGGACTTAACAAGGGGCAAACCTACGTCTTTAAAATTATGGCAACTGACAATGCAGGTAATAATTCAGAACCTGTAGAGATAAGTGTAAAGGTTGGAGATGAGGAAATACCTTCCACACCACAAAATCTTGTAGTATCAGATCATGCAAGCAAGAGTATTACACTTTCATGGGATGCCTCTTCGGATAACAGCTATACGGCAGGATATGAAATATACAGAGATGGTGAAAAAGTTGGAGTCTCATATACAACTAAATATCTTGACAGCAACTTGGAAACAGGTACTGAATATAGTTATAAAGTTAGGGCATTTGATCCTTCTATGAATTTCTCCGATTTTTCTGAGACAATTTCTCATTCTCCTGCACTTGTCAGTATAAGCGATGCTTATGACGGAAAGAGTAGTATTGTGGGATTTTCAACCAAAAAATTGGAACTGAAAGCACTAACGGATGATATTTTAAATAAAAACGGTATTACTGTCTGGTTTGAATATAAAAGCAGTGAAAGCACTTATTGGAGTTCCATAACCAATACAAATGCATATACGGTTACACCTGATGGTTTGCTTTTCAAGGCAAATTGGAATGTTGAGTATTTGCCTGCTGGTGACTACACTATAAGATATAGGCTTACAGACCGAGATGGACATAATTCTGAAGCGTTTTCGGAAACTATAACCATCCTATCTGTTGAGGATACCCAAATTCCAAGGATTGTATCTATAAGCCCTGCACCATCATGCTTTGCAAACACTATTCCTTTAACTATTACAGCAGATGATAATGTTAGTCTTAAAAAGATAACTGTGCAAACTTCTTTAGACGGAAATGACTGGAGTGATTACATCGAAAGGACTTTATCCTATGGGTCTAAACAGGTAACAAATCTTGCGTTTTACATTGATGTTTCAGAGGTAAGAGAAGGAAATTACTACGTCAGAGCTATTGCAGAGGACTTTGGCGGAAATGTCAGTAACAGTGCAAATACATATAATCAGTATGTAATAGACAGGACGGCTCCTGATAAGGTAGATGGCATATCAGCATACAGTTACGTTGATTGTATAGAAATAAAGTGGAATAACAACACAGAACCATATGTTAAGGGATTTAGAGTCTTAAGAGCACTTGAGGCAGAGGGAGTATACACTACAATTGCAACAAATCTTAAGAGCCTTAACTATTTTGATACAGCCACAGTACCGGGGGAAACATATTTTTATAAGGTTATCTGTGAGGATGTTGCAGGAAACTTAAGTCCCGACAGTGATCCGGTAGAAATTACAATGCTTGATGCAGAAAGTTTTGTTGATAATGTAAAACCCGAGATAACAAGTGTATACCCTGAAAATAATACAAGAATCGGTAGAATCCTAACCTATGTTTTAACAGCCCAAGATGATACAAGACTATCAAAGATGGTTGCTGAATACAGTTTGGATGGGGAAGTGTGGAAAGAGTTTTATACAGTGGGTTCGGCTTATGCCGTTGATGGGTTTACTGCAGAATTGGATACGGCTATATTCACGGCAGGAAGTGTTTTAAAGACACGTGGTTATGCGGTGGATATTAAAGGCAATACTTCGGAATACAAATATCGGGATTACATTATAGACAATGTGGCACCAAAAGCACCGAAGATCGGGGTGGAGCCTATAGCTAGAGGATTATCTATAGAATGGACTTGTGACGAAACAGACCTTGTGGCATTTAAATTGTACCGCAGAACTACGGAAACTATGTATTATACAGTTGTTGGGGAATACGGAAAAACAACATTGTCGGTAGTTGATAATAATCTTGATCCCGCAAAGAAGTATATATACAAAATTGTTGCTGTGGATATATTAGGGAACAGTTCAGAGACTTTAAGTGAAGCTGTCAGCCCATTAGACCTTGATAATGTTAAGCCTTTGCCATACATAAACTGTGTTTCATCGGCTGAGGTTGATACAGAGGTTGAATTTGATGCAAGTGCATCAAAGGACAATGTGGGTATAGCAAAATACACATGGGATTTTGGTGACGGTACAACAGGTGAAGGTATAAGAGTGAAACATTCTTATTCTAAGCCGGGAGAGTATATAGTTGTTTTAACAGTTGAAGATACATCCGGCAATGAGGAAAAGGCAGAAAAGTCAATAACTATACTGGAAAAGGATTTCTCGGGTATTTTAAACATAACTGTAAAGGATAATTTAGGGAAATATGTTCCTGAAGCAATAATTTATGTAAATGTAGGAACTCCGGAACAATTTAAAATGTATGCTGATGCTAGCGGTAAAATATCCTTGAAGCTGGAACCCGGTTCCTATGACATTGGTGCATATAAGGCAGGTTATTCTCCAAAACAGCAGGATGTATTGATTGTTAAAAATGAAGAAAACAATTTGAACTTTGTTTTGGAAGAATCAAAGATAGTAGTAGGTAATATTACGGCCACTAAGATGTCGTTGGAAGAAATTAAGGCAGTTGGGATAGATGTTAATGCTCCTGGAAACCAGAATGTTTTCAGATATGAAATTAACCTTAATTACAATAACAAACCGTATTCAATTTCGCATATTTCAGCAGGTAATCGTTCATCAGGTAGCAGTGGAGGAGGATATTATTCAGTTGGAGGCAGAGAGGTTGCAGTCAAAACATATACTAATCCAAAAACGCAGGAAGTGTTTATCTTACTAATAGATATTCCAGGAAGAGTTACATGGTTGAAAGAATTCTTTGATGTAAAACTTCACTTGATAAACACTGAAGGAACTTATGCTTTAAAGGATTGCGTTGCAACCTTAAAAACTCCTGAAGGTATTTCTATTGCAGGTGGAAACGATCAGACTGTTTCCATAGGAACAATTGCTGCAAAAGACAGCAAAACAATAGAGTGGATAGTTCGTGGGGACACACCGGGAAGCTACAACCTATCTGCTGATTTTAGCGGAATTCTTGAGACCTTCAACGAACAGATATCAGCAAGCTTTGTAACAGAGAATCCCATAGTTGTAGATAATAGTTCCGGCTTAAGGCTTATAGTTGAAGTTGAAAAGGTAAAGTATTCAGGGGATGATTTGCTTTACAGAGTTGGATTCATGAACGAAAAAAGCTCAGAAATCTACATGCCCAATATAAGTATGGGAGATTCAACGTTTATAAGAAGCTATAAAACAAAAGAAGATATGTCCTTAGTTAAGACTTCACGTTCCGTGTTGTCGCCGGGAGAAATATTGTGGGAGGAGTATTCTGCAGACGAGGAATTGTTTGAAGGGTACGAGGACCGGAATATGGCGTTGAAAGAATTGGCTTCAAAAGCATTAGGCGGATTGGAAATGCCAATTGAAACCAGAATGGTTGAATATGGGACTTTTGGTAGAGTAAAGGCACAGTTTTATGTGATGGATGTACCGGGAGGAAGACAGGTTGACTTGCTTACTCTGACAAAGTATCGCTCAAAAGAAAATGACAAAATGCCCGACATAAAAATAGTGACCGGCAGAGGAATTTCAAAGGATGTCATAGTACATGAAAAATGTGAACTGACAATCACGGACAATTTGAAAAATACTGTGACAGAAGTAGAAACGGACGGTAATGGTGAATATGTATACAAAGGATACAGCATTGATGATGTTTATGCAGGATGGAATGGTATAGGGTTATTCTCAATAGTTGTTTCATCTGATAAAAACAGGATGATTAAGTCTTCACAAAGTGTAAGGATTATTGATCAGAGGCTTTTACCTGCTGAAGACTTTGGTTCAATATCAGGATATGTCTATGATAAAGACATATACAAACCGATAAGTAATGCGGTTATAACTGTTGATACTTATGAAACGCATACGGGCAGCAATGGTATGTTTTATTTCGAAGATATCTTACTACAGGATGACCAAATAAAAATTGATGCTGATGGATTTCCTAAGAAGACAATAGATGTAGAGTTAAGCGATGGTTCTTATGTGGTAATAGCAATGTCAAGAATGCCTGAAGTAAAAAAAGTAACCTCATGGTGTTCTGACAGTACAAAACCAACCAGCTCAATTCTTCCCTTAAATCTTTTACGTGATGGAGGAGCTATTACCTTTTGGGTTGATACGGATTTGAAGGATGCAGGAGAGGTTAAAAAATATCTGTATAAGATAGTTGATAAGAGTGGGAGAATTAAACACACCGGAGAGAGCACATCTAGCATAATTAAAGTAACGAATATTCGCAGCAAGATGGCTGTAGGAGACAGAATCCTATTTGCAATAGAGGCTGAAGGGATTTATGGAAGAGCTACTTCTGACTATGTTGATGCGAAACTTGTTATGGCAAAGGAATTCCCATTTTTAAACGCTGTTTCCTGGAAGAATGATTTGGAAAATGCCTTTGAAGAAGAATTTGAGTTTGATTTAGTTGGTGGACTTGATGGAGTTTTGGAGTTTGCAACAGGGGAAGGACTCCCTGAGGTTGAAATGCCTTCTGACAGTGGTCCGCTAAAATCGTTAGGTATCGAATCTGCCGGTTTGGATTTTGATCTGGACGTAGATTATGATTTTTTCAATGGAAAAGCTACATTTACTTCAAAAGCCGGATCAAAACTTGGTGTAAACGGCTCTTTTGCCAATTTTGATGTGCCTGATCAAGTGGATGCCTTTTTAGGGGCTGGAATCACATCGGAAAGTGAAGTAACCGTAAAGCTTGAATGTGTTTACAATGACAGAACATTGCAATGGGAAATAGAATCATATCAATTTATAATTGCCAATGAAACAGAAATAAGGGTATTGACCTTTGAGTTTAAATTCAGTGTTCCGCTGGATGCTACTTTCGGAGGAGTATTGCTATCGGGGTATGTTTCGGTGGAAGTAAATGGAACGCTTACCTTCAAGACAAATGTATCAATAGGTGGTCTGGGAAGTTTCGATAGCATAGAAGAAGTAATGATTAATTTGGAGCTTGTTATTGAGCTTACATTAAGAGCAGCTATCGGCGTGGAAGTTGGATACGGTCTCATAGGTGGAGAGTTCTGGGCACAAGGAGGACTTGAATTTACAATTCCAACGTTAAGAACAGTGCTCAGTCTGTCTATGGGATTTAAAGAAACTTTTGTATGGTTTATATCGACTGAGCAAGTAATTGGTGAAAAAGAATGGGTAGTATATGATCCTTCTGCCAGGCAAGCACAAAGAAATGATAATAGCTCCAATATAGGAACTGAAAGCATCAGTTCCGGGAAAAAATCAATGAAGCGTGAAATGTATGCTGCACCGGTTGCTAATAGTTCTACCTCAAATGAGTCATTATTTGAAACATCTCCTAGAGATTATCTGGAAAAGCAGAAATGGGTTGGGGGAAAAGATATAATACAATATGCTTATCCGCAATCGGAAGCAAAGATTTCAGAGCTTGACGGGACAGCTGGCGACCTGATTATGGTGTTTATAGGTGATGACAGTGGAAGAACCGACAATAACCGAACTGCATTATACTATTCCATATATGATAACGGAAAATGGTCCGAGCCTAAGCAGATTGAAAACGATGGTACTGCAGATGCTTACCCGAACCTTTCGACAGATAATAAAGACACCTACGCAATATGGCTGGATATGCCTGAAAAAATTGGTGATTTATCTAAGGTTTCAGCAGATTATATTACTGAAAACATTATTGCGAAAATGAAACTTGAAATTGCAAAGTATGATCCTTCTAAAGGCACATGGGGAAAGGTATTATCCCCAGAGACATATGGCTTGAATAAATTACCCCAGATTGCTACTGATGGTGGAAAGACTATTGCTGCATGGGTGAGTAATCCCGGGAAAAAGGCTGTCGGCACGAAGGAAACCCCCGATGACATATATTTTGTATACAATAACGGAACAAGCTGGACAGCACCAAAAGCATTTATTACAAATTCGGTAAACGTCAATGAAAGCGACTTGCTTCTTCACGACGGAAAGGCTTACTTTGTATATACTACAAATGCTTATTCGGAAAATGGCTCCCACAAACTATATGCAAGTATATTTGACGGAAAAACCTGGTCAAAACCTAGGGGTCTACTTGACAACATATATGACGACAACCATCCTTCGATAGCTGTAGAAAACGGTAAACCTGTAGTGTTCTGGAATAATAATGGTTTGATTTACAAAGCAGGAATTGAATCGGGCAAGAAAGAAATAGTTGTAAATTCAGGTAAGGCTTTTGGTATTCAAGAGCTTCAGGCGACCAATACCGATGAGGGGATTGCACTTGCATGGACCACTGCCACCGGTGGAGAACAAAGACTGTTTATAAGCACTTATGAAGATACAAGTTCTACCTGGACACAGGGAGTGGAATTGAAGCACAATTCAATGGAAATACCTAGAGATATAACTCTTGCAGGCAATGGCAATGAGATAATGGCTGTTTACAACAAATCGGTTTATAAGAAGGATGAGGGAACCTCAAAGTATTATTACGACGGCACTTTACTGACCTCAACGAGTTATGTAAGGAAAATAGACCTAGCAATTCCTTCAGACGGAATCTATTTTGAGGATAATGCTGTTATGCCGGGAGAGGAAACGAAAGTTTATGTTGAAGTAGAAAATATCGGTGACCTTACGGCAAAGAATATTAGTGTTGCGTTATATGATGGAGACAAACTGGTTAGTAAAAAAGAAATGAATAAAAGTATAAGCCATGGAAACAGTTTGATAGCCGAGTTTGACTATCCGATTCCTGCAAATTACTCGGGAGTGACACTTAAGGGAGTTATAGAAGTTGCAAACGATGCAGATACTTCAAATAATACTCGTGAACTTAATCTATCCTTTGTTGATGTGGAAATAACCAATCTCTATAATGCACTTTATGAGAAGAACCGGGGTTATGTATATGTGGATGTTATCAACAATGGTTTTGCAACTGTTGACAGTGCAAAAGTAGAAATTTACACAGATAAAGAATTCAAAAACTTAATAAGCTCGAAAGAGATAAAAAATCTTTATCCTGCACTTACAAAAAAGTCAGTTGTTGAGTTTGAAGTTAGTGATGAACAAATAGCAGAAAGAGTAAGGTTATATGCCAAAGTAGTAGTTGACCAGACGGAGTTTGATTACACAAACAACAGTAGTTTTACAATTGTACGTCCTTACGAATTTAATTCAATATCTGGAACGGCTACACCAGAACCAACACCAGTGACACCAGAACCAACACCAGTGACACCAGAACCAACACCGGTGACGCCAAAACCGACACCTGTGACGCCTGAACCAACACCAGTGACGCCAAAACCTACACCGGGTTCTGAAGGCACAGGTTCATCAGGTTCGTCGGGTACAGGAACATCGGGATCTGAAGGAACAACTGGTTCGACACCTTTACCAACGCCCACACCAACGCCATCACCTACACCGGATTCAGAGATCATAGAGACACCGGATCCTATCATACCAGGAATTGATGGCAAACATAGAGGCTATATGAGAGGATACGAGGATAAGTCGTTCAGACCTGAAAATAACATTACACGAGCTGAAATGGCTGTTATACTTGCTAATCTGGATGAAGTCACAAAGAGTGGGCTGGAGAGTACTACATTTAAAGATGTTTCAGACAAGCATTGGGCAGCGTGGGCAATAGAACATGTGGTTCAGAAGGGTTATTTTAAAGGCTATGAAGACAATACCTTCAGACCTGACAAATATATAACCAGAGCAGAATTATCGGTGGTTCTGTGTAAGTATCTTGAGCTTAATGGAGTTGATGCAACTGAAAATAGTTTGACAGATATAACAGGGCACTGGGCTGAGGGGTATATTAATATGCTAACCTCGAAGGGATACATAAAGGGGTATTCGGACAAAACCTTCAGACCCGATAACAATATTAAGCGTTCCGAGTGCACAGCATTAATAAATAGGGCATTAGGAATAGAAATGCCTGATAAGGTAGAAAGTCAATTTACAGATGTTGATAAAAATCATTGGGCGTATAAAGACATCATGGCAGCAACACAAAAGTGATGAGTAGGGTTGTAAAATAAAAATAGGTTTAATTGAGGGATATTGCGCCACAAATTATGATTATAGGTGCAATATCCTTTTTGTTTTGCTGCCAACCTGTTTTGTAAAGTGTGAATTTACAGGTGATTAAAGTGTTGCTGCACCTGAACGGAAACAAAATTCAAATTAGTAAAAATTAATATTGATAAGATGAAACAATGCTGTTAAAATATATATGTTATAGTTTTCGGGGTATAGCGCAGATGGTAGCGCGCTTGGTTCGGGACCAAGAGGCCTGGAGTTCAAATCTCCATACTCCGACCAAGTATATGGGGGTGTAAACACCCCCACAAATAATTAATCAGTTGTTTTAGAATGCATAATTAAAAGCGAAAGGGAAGCCTTTCGCTTATTTTAATTGTAATTATCACAACTTGAAGTATTAGAGTAAAATAGTTATAATTCTCTTATGAGACTTATTTTTTTAACAGGAGGAGTCAGATGGAAGGGAAAAGAATAAAATGGGGAAATATCATTATATTTCTACTTATAATTGCTGCTGGAATTGCTGCTTTTTACTATAAAGGAAACGGTTCAAACGGTGGATTTCTTGGATTCTTTTCAAGTGATGATAAAGATAAGCTGAAGCAGAAGGACATAATTGATGATGATGATGATACCCGGAATAATGGTTCTAAAGGTAATGGGAAGGATTTTGGCTCTTCAAACAGTGACTTCGTTATGGGGTTGGATAGCTGGATAGGTGGAACTCCGATTTTAATCGGGTTGAGCAGAGAGTATAACAGGGACTACTCACTTAGTATGGATGTAGAGTATATACCCTTTGATAATGACAGGATAAAAGCGTTAAGTGATGGAAAAATTCAGGCCACTGAAATGTCACTTCCGGCGTTTATGAAATTTCAGGAAGAGTACCCGGATGCCGGGGTTATAGTAGGTATCACGGACTTTTCACGTGGAGCAGATGGAATTATTGCAAAAGCTGAAGTTAAAGACCTGAATGATATAGAAGGCAGGAAAGTATCCTATGTAGGAGATGGTACAGGTAAATTTATATTAAACAAATTTTTAAGGTTGGTTGGATTGAGATATCAGGACATAGAGCCTATTGAGAGAGATGAAATGTCACAAGTTATTGATGATCTGAAATCGGGAAATGCCGACGTGATTGTATCATGGAGCCCGGATATGAATATTGCCGTTAATGAAATAAACGCTGCAAAGCCTGGTTCTGTTAAAGTCCTTATAACTACAAAGGAAGTTCCTGATCTCGTACCTACCATGCTGGTTGTAAACAAAAACTATCTGCAAAACAATCCCGAAAAGGTTGAGAGTTTTCTCAAAACCTGGTATGCGGCTTCAAAATATATAATTGAGAAACCTGATAAGGCATACGAAAAGCTCGCTGAATTGATGACTGAAAAAGGTGAGTACGGAGAAGTTACCAGGAAGGATGTTGAGGCGTCATTTAAGGATATTAAATTGATGGCTCTTAATGATACCTTGGGCTATTTTGGAGTTAACGGGAATACTAACAAGTTAGACGGAATAATTAATGATACGGTTGAAACCTGGAAGAGATACGGTGACCTGAACATGGATTTCAAGCTGTCACAAGCGATAGCTTATAAAGGATATCTGGAGAATATAAACAACTCTTCTGAAATTAAAGAACTTCTTGTAGACGCAGTTGATTCCGGCACATCAGGAAGTGCAGGCCAGACAGAAGAGCCAAAGAAGGAGTTTAAAGAACAGGACGAAAAGAGTATAGAGCAGAATACTGAAAGAGTTGCAAAAGTTGATATCCCATCGGTATATTATGATTCGGGAAAGGCAACAGTTAAGGCCGAATCAATTGCAGTTCTTGAAGAAGTGAGGAATATATTGTCCCAATTCCCTGAATATTATCTGATTATTGATGCCCATACTGATTCAGTAGGCAGCAATGAAAATAACCTCCAGCTCTCAAAGGACAGGGCAGCAGAAGTTAAAAAATATCTTGTCCAAAAGGGTGTGGACGAAAAGAGAATAATTGCAAGAGGGTGGGGAGAGGATAAACCCATAGTTGCTAACGAGGCCACTGAAGAAGATAAGGCAAAAAACAGGAGGACAGAATTTATTCTCACCAGAGAAATTGGATAAGTCTTTGGGGAGTGGAACTTACTATTTTGATTGCTGCTTCCGCTGCGATGTGATATACAGTAAATTTGCCATTTGGAGGTAAAGGGTTACTTATGCGTTCTAAAATGTTTTTAAAAGCTGCTACAAAACTTAAAAATATAGCTTTACTGACTATTATCATCAGTATATTCATAGCTACAGGTTATCTGCCGCTTTTACTGGTGGGTGCTGCGGGGTATGTTTATTTTGTACTGCAGACAGCTAAAGATGAAGATTTTTTGCGTGAGTACAATATAGAGCAGAAAGTAGAGGGTATTCAAAACCTCAGCACTCAGTGTGACCGGTTTTATATGAACATCTTGAGAAGATTGCCTAATGGAATGAGAGAGAAGTTAAAGAACATATATGTCGAGAAGCAAGCGCTGATGGGATATTATAGTCATGTTAAGGATGATCCGCTGAAGCAGAAAATAGTGGAGCAGGCCTTAAACCTGGTTATGGTATATTTTAAGTTGATGTATAACTACAGTGTAAGAGCTAAAGAAATATATACTGTCAATGTAAATAAAGTTGAAGAGCGTTTAAAGAATAACAGGAGAAAGAAAGACTTCCTTAAGAATCCCGGAGCAATGGCTGACCTCGAAAAAGCTATTGAACTGGATGAGAGGCTATTGGAAAAGATAAGAAACGAAAAGAACGAACTTGAAATGGTACATTCCAAAATGGACTATATTGAAAGTGCAATAGTTACGTTTAAGCATCAGATCATTTCAAATACAGATTCAGATCCGGTACTTTCAGATATTGACAGCGTGGTAAATGAGGCAATTGCTTTAGATGATGTCTTATCAAACAGAAACAATAGAATGAAGCTGTAATGGAAATTTTGCTGGCTTTAAGCATAACAATGGTATTTTAGAAAAATTGTTAATAAAATTACTCAAATAGAAAGGTTCCACATTCTTGTAATATTTGTGGAGCCTTCTATTCTTTTATTAATTCTTAAACCATCTAAATCACCATATTTGAAATCTGCTGCAGCGGACGTCTGTGTGAGATTGATATGTAGAAAACTTAAAAGAAGAGAATAGAAATAAGCATGATACAGACGATTCTCACACCATGGCTTACTAATTTACGTTCTGTTTTTTTTGCCGTTAGCAAATCAGTTTGCTGAACGCAAAGCTTTTGATTTTTGAATTTTTTTAGCACAATAACACCCCTATCAAAAATAATGATAAACAAAGAATGTTTGTAATATTACAAATGGCGTTATCTTATATAATCATTTTACCAGTAAAATTAAATATTCTCAATAATGAAACGCACTAAGATTATGCTAAAAAACTGGGGTGGGAATTTGTGAATGCAAAAAAAATAGAGAGCATATTATGTAGCTCTCTTTAGGGGAGTAAAACTGTGTCAAATGCATGACACTTTTTACACCTTATCATTCTAGCACATATACATTTATGAATCAAATCTATTTTTTTCAAATAATTATATAATGCCGATTTCGGGAGCATAAGGCAAGTAGCTGAGTTTGCGGGAAATAGTGTGGGAAAATTTACTAAAAGTGCATTGATCAACTTCGGATGAAGCTGTAAGGATTAGTGCACTATTTTAATTTATAAAATTTTATGTTATGATAATCTGTACTGAAATTGGTTTGTAAGCGGAAATGTTAGTCATGCAGACCACGAATCTGGTAAACACATCAGTGAAATCCTGATTAATAAAAGAGAATAACATTATACAGGCCATCGGTACAATTACAGAAAGTAAAGGAGTTATCTTCATGTATAAACACAACAACTTGGTAAAAGGGGATGTAGTAAAACAACTACTCATGTTTGCTTTTCCATTCATCATTTCAAACCTTATTCAGACTTTATACAGCGTTGCGGATATGGTTGTTGTCGGACGATTCAATGGAACGGTCAGTATGTCAGGAGTCAATATCGGGGGGCAGGTTACTATGATATTGACAAATCTTGCGGTAGGTTTGAGTGCTGGAGCAACGGTGCTTATTGCACAGTCGATAGGAGCAGAAAAGACGAAACAGATGCAGAAAATAATAGGTACCTTGTTTAGTTCTTTGATTATCACTGCCATATTTATGACAGTGTTTATGCTTGTCCTGCATGATCAAATCTTAAGGCTAATTCAGACACCACAGGAATCATTTGGTGAAGCGAGCAGTTATCTTATGGTAACTGCAATTGGAACAATATTTATATTTGGATACAATGCGCTCAGTTCCATAATGCGAGGTATGGGTGACAGTAAAAGTCCCCTGTATTTTGTAACAGTAGCTTGCGCAGTCAATATTGTTCTGGATCTTTTATTTGTTGGGGTGTTTCATACGGGAGCGACGGGTGCCGGGATTGCAACTGTGATATCACAGGCTCTTAGCATGTTTTTGTGCATCGCATATCTGATTAAAAAGAAATTTATTTTTGATTTTAAACTTAAATCGTTTATGATTGATAAAATACAGCTTAGGGAAATACTGAAACTTGGTGTTCCTATTTCGGTTCAGAATCTCATCGCTAATCTGTCTTTTCTTGTTATGACAACAATTGTAAATACCATTGGGGTAACAGCATCAGCAGCTGTGGGAGCAGTTGGAAAGTACAATGGGTTTGCCATTCTTCCGGCAATTGCAATGAATGCGGCAATTTCTACCATGTGCGCGCAGAACTTGGGAGCAGGAAGAGAAGATAGGGCAAAGAAGACTTTCATAACCGGAATGATTATCTCAGCTATTATTTCATATTCAATTTTTATATTAACCACATTGTTCCCAACAGAAATTCTTGGAATGTATGCTAAGGATGAGGAGATGATTCGTACCGGGATTCCATATTTGCGTGCCTTCAGTTTTGATTATCTTTTAGTACCGATTGCTTTCAGTATGAACGGATTGTTTGTAGGAGCCGGGCATACCTCATACTCGTTGTTCAGCAACATTTTGTCCGGTATTATTGTAAGAGCACCTATGGCATTCATTCTGTGTAATGTTGCAGGGTGGGGATTGTTCGGGGTAGGTCTTGCAGTACCACTTGCGACCATCAGCTCTATTCTTATTAACCTCTGGTTTTACTTCTCAGGAAGGTGGAGAGTTAGTACAATCAGTTTTAATGAGCAGGACAGCGACGAGCTGTTAAATCCGATGTAGAGTGAGGGAGTAAAGCAGGCTTAGGATATTACCTGAAAATTAATAAAAGTCTTGAAGCGGAAAATGCCTCAAACTTATAGATAAAAGCGGCGGTTACGGTAAAACTGTTACCGCTTTTTTGCGTGTATGTTGATCTAGAGTTCTCGGATTTTTTCTGAATGAAAAGTCTGAAATTTTCTTGACTATGTATGTATAATTGTATACAATTATACGAGGATACATAAATAACTGTGATATGTTGCATACTACTTCTTGGAAATAAAGTTAAGAATTAATGCTGCGGCTCACAAAAGATATTGTCTGTGCAAAGGAGGAGAGCATACATGGCAAAAATTGAACATATAGATAACGACAGTAATTCCTCGCTACGTGGAAAAGTATTCATCCATTTGGAAAATAACATATTAAATGGCACATACAAAGCAGGAGAAAGCCTGATCGAAACAAAACTTTCAGAAGAGCTTGGTGTCAGCAGAACACCTATACGTGAAGCTATAAGGCAGCTTGAACTCGAAGGTCTTGTACAGACTATTCCTAATAAGGGAGCAGTAGTTACAGGAATATCAGCTAAGGATATTGATGATATTTATACAATACGGTTGATGATTGAAGGACTTGCAGCTCGATGGGCAGCCGAAAACATTACAGAGGAAGAGCTTAAGGAAATGAAAGATTCTTTGGAATTAGAAGAGTTTTACACCGAGAAGAATGATTTGGAGCATATATTGAGGCTTGACACAAAATTTCATGAAGCAATATTCAGAGCAAGTAAGAGCAGGCCGCTGATGAATATGCTGAGAAATTTCCACCATTATATTCAAAGGGCTCGAACATATTCACTAGGAAAGAGTGGCAGAGCTGAGGAAGCTTTGACAGAGCACAAAGCAATATATGACGCAATATCCGGCAAAGATGCCAAAAAAGCTGAGGAGCTAACCATAGAACATGTAAAAAAAGCCAGTTTGAATTTATTGAAAGGGGAAGTGTATAAGAATGAAGTTTGAAGGGGTTTATAGTAAATATACGGAAGTTATAAAAAAGAACAATAATATTGAGCCTGAAATGTTTGAAAAATATAATGTAAAACGAGGGCTTAGAAATGCTGATGGTACGGGCGTTTTGGTAGGTATTTCGGAGGTTGGAGATGTTCATGCCTACATTATGGATGAAGGTGAAAAGATTCCTGTACAGGGAAGACTTAGATACAGAGGTATTGATATTTTTGATCTTGTAAAAGGTTTTTTGGGTGAAAACCGTTTTGGCTTTGAAGAAGCCTGTTATCTGCTTCTGTTTGGAGAACTTCCTAAAAAAGAGGAGTTGGATGAATTTTCGGCATTATTGGGATCAAGAAGAGAATTACCGGAATACTTTACGGAAGATATGATTTTAAAGGCACCAAGTAAAGATATTATGAACAAGCTTGCCAGAGCTGTGCTTGCATCCTACTCATATGATGATAACCCGGATGATACAAGTGTGGAAAATACATTAAGGCAGTGTATCGATCTTATTGCAAGATTTCCAACTATGGCTGCCTATGGCTATCAGGCAAAAAGGCACTATCATGACGGTCAGAGTCTTTTTCTGCACAGCCCGAAGCCAGAGCTTGGCACAGCTGAGAATATTCTGCATATGATACGTTCTGACAGCTCATATACCAGGTCGGAAGCCGAAATTTTAGATCTTCTCCTTGTATTGCACGCCGAGCACGGAGGGGGAAATAATTCAACCTTTGCAACCCGTGTAGTTTCATCAAGTGGTACTGATACGTATTCTGCCATTGCAGCTGCTATTGGTTCTTTGAAGGGGCCAAAGCATGGCGGTGCAAATATAAAGGTAATGCAGATGATGGAGGATATAAAATCTCACGTCAAGAATTGGGCTGATGAAGGCGAAGTTAGTGATTATCTGATAAAAATACTTAATAAGGAAGCTTATGACAGATCGGGATTGATATATGGAATGGGTCATGCGGTTTACACTCTCTCAGACCCCCGCGGTGTTGTACTCAAAAGAAAAGCACAGGAGTTGGCAAAGGAAACTGGTAATGAAGAAGAATACAATCTCTTTACCCTTATAGAAAGAATATCTCCGGAAGTTTTTGCAAAAGTAAAAAGAAAAGACAAAGTAGTAAGTGCTAATGTGGATTTCTACTCCGGCTTTGTATATAAGTCCTTAGGAATACCTCTTGAGCTCTATACTCCGCTTTTTGCAATTTCAAGAATTGCAGGATGGAGCGCACACCTGATGGAGGAAATCATAAACGGTGGAAGGATTATAAGACCCGCATATAAAAATGTACTCGGAAAAGTTCCGTATAAACCAATGAATGATAGATAAGAATAATACTTAAAGATAAACAAAACTCAAGTAATATCAAAAGTTAATGTCTTAAATATAACGCAGCGGCAGTACTACTTTGAGGGTAGCTATCGCTGCGATATTTTGTTTTACATAACTATTCAACATTATAGACACACTAAAGAGCAGTGTGTTAAAATAATTTAGTGTTTTTTAGGTAAAATATGTAACAAAGGTACTAATAGTAAGAACTACGGAATTTATGATGAAGGTGTATTATGGAAACCAGGATGGAAAATCCGTTAGGGACTTCGAATATAAATAATTTAATAAGAAAATTTGCTTTGCCAAGTATAATGGCGATGCTCGTAGGTGCATTGTATAACATCGTGGATCAGTTTTTCATAGGAAGAAGCGTTGGAGAGCTTGGTAATGCAGCTACTAATGTTTCGTTTCCCTTAAGTATATCCTGCATAGCAATTGCTTTGTTGTTTGGACTTGGTGGAGCGTCGGCTTTTAATATTTCACTTGGTGAGGGAGACAGGAAAAAAGCGGTTTATTACATTGGTAATGCCTCGGCGCTGCTCTTTGGATGCGGTTTGATATTGTTTATAGTTGCGGAGCTTTTTCTGACGCCTTTACTTGTGTTTTTCGGTTCGCCGGAAAATGTCTTGGGTTATGCAAAGACTTATACAGGTATCACTGCAATAGGATTTCCTTTTTTGATATTTTCCACTGGTGGCGGGCACCTTATAAGAGCAGATGGAAGCCCGAAATATACAATGCTGTGTAATCTTTCTGGAGCAGTTATCAATACCATTCTTGACCCTATATTCATATTTGGATTTGATATGGGAATGACCGGTGCTGCATTAGCTACAATTATCGGACAAGCTTTTGCTGCATGGCTGGCCTTTCGTTATTTGCGCAATTGTAAGACAGTACGTATTCAAAGACAACATTTAATTCCAAAATGGCAATTTGCCAGAAGGATTATGGCCTTGGGAGCAGCATCCTGCTTTAATCAGATTGCGATGATGATTGTTCAGATAGTACTGAATAAATCCCTTGCCTATTATGGTGCATTATCTTCCTATGGAGAAGCAGTACCGTTGGCATCTGCCGGAATTATTACCAAAGTCAATCAGTTGTTTTTTGCTGTTGTAATTGGAATCTCGCAAGGGATGCAGCCTATTGCAAGTTTCAATTACGGTGCAAGGAAGTATGAAAGAGTAAAAAAGGTTTACTTTCTTTCGTTTATTTATGGTATGGCAGTATCTTTGCCCGCTTTTTTGCTTTTTCAACTTATTCCAAGGGGGATTATATCTATTTTCGGTTCGGGCTCACCGGAATACTACAGGTTTGCTACATTGTATTTCAGGATATATCTTTTCTTTACATTTATAAATTTTATGCAACCTATAACCTCTACCTTCTTTACAGCCATAGGCAAACCCAAAAAAGGTATTTTCCTTTCTCTGACGAGACAGATACTGTTTTTGTTGCCATTGATTATCATATTGCCAGTCTTTATGGGAATTGACGGTATTATGTATGCAGGTCCGATTGCAGATTTTGTTGCAGCCTCAGTATCAGTGGTGATGATATGGACTGAACTTCGTCATATGGGGAAAGTTAACAAGGTATCATGTGCATAGAAATTCATACCGCAAACGAAAGCTGCAATAAGTGAAGTAATGCTCGACACTGCAAACCCGTATGAATGGAAAAAATTTCGTGAACATTTTTTTGATTTTTGCTTGCTTTTGAGTATAATATTTATTGCAATACTTTTAAAAATTATATATTATTAATGCAAAACGTATTAAAGAGATCGAACTGTAATAATATAAATGGTAATCCGCTGTTTGTAATCAAATAAGCTTGGGTAAATCATATTTTATCTTTACAGATTGTTCTAGAACAAACCTGATTTGGAGGTCATGAAATGAGAGGTACAATTACTGAGAAAATATTACGACAACATATGGTGGATGGGGAAGCAATTATTGGTAATGAGATTGCTATCAAAATTGACAATACACTGACACAGGATGCTACCGGTACAATGGCATATCTGCAATTTGAAGCTATAGGAATGGACAGGGTTAAAACCGAGCTCAGCGTGAGCTTTGTTGACCATAATACCTTGCAGACAGATTTCAAGAATGCTGATGATCACCGCTATCTTCAATCTGTTGCAAAACGTTATGGTTTATACTTTTCCAAGCCTGGGAACGGTATTTGCCATCAGCTGTTTTTAGAGCGTTTTGCACGTCCTGGAAAAACACTAATTGGTTCCGATAGTCACACTCCTACCGCAGGAGGAATCGGAAGCTTCGCAATGGGAGCCGGGGGATTGGATGTTGCTGCCGCTATGGCGGGAGCACCGTTTAGAATCAAGTTTCCAAAAGTAGTCGGTGTAAAACTTGAAGGAAAGCTTAGCGATTGGGTATCAGCAAAAGACGTTATATTGGAGGTTTTACGCAGGATAGATGTTAAGGGTGGTGTAGGTAAGGTACTGGAGTATTATGGGCCAGGTGTCAAAACACTTTCTGTTCCTGATCGTGCGACAATTACCAACATGGGCACAGAAACAGGTTGTACAACAAGTATTTTCCCAAGTGATGAAATAACCAAAGCTTTTCTCGAAGCACAGGGACGCGCAGATCAATGGGTTGAGCTTGTCCCGTCAGATGATGTTGAATATGATGAAATAATTGAAATTGATTTAAACACATTGGAGCCAATGATAGCTCTTCCGCACAGTCCTGGAAAAGTAAAGACTGTAAGGGAGGTAGCAGGCATAAAGGTTGACCAGGTTGGTGTCGGATCTTGCACAAATTCTTCATTGAGGGATTTAAAGATGGTTGCCAATGCGTTAAAGGGAAAGACCATAAATGAAAACGTAAGTATGACAATAAGTCCTGGTTCTCGTCAGGTTGTTGAGCATATGGTAGACAGCGGAGAAATGAACTATCTGGTACAGGCAGGAGCACGTATTCTGGAGAATTCATGCGGACCATGTATCGGTATGGGTTCGGCACCTTGCTCTGCGGGAGTTTCAGTCCGTACTTTCAATAGAAACTTTGAAGGCAGAAGCGGAACCAAGGATGCCCAGGTTTACCTTGCAAGTCCTGAAGTTGCAGCCGCAGCAGCTCTTACAGGAAAGATAACCGATCCTAGGGATTTAGGTGAATGTCCAAAGATTCAGATGCCCGATAAATTCTTTATAAATGACAATATGGTATTAAATCCTTTGCCACAAGAGGAAGCTCAGAAGGTTGAAATAGTAAGAGGACCAAATATCAAACCTCTGCCATCCTTTGATAAACTTCCGGATGTTCTCGATGGAACAGCACTGCTTAAGGTTGGTGACAACATTACAACCGACCATATTATGCCGGCAGGTGCAAAGATTCTTCCATTGAGAAGCAATATCCCCGAGATTTCCAAGTATGTTTTCGAGGCAGTGGATGAAAATTTCTACAAGAGAGCTCTGGAAAGCAGCGGAGGATTCATTATTGGCGGTGAAAACTACGGACAGGGTTCAAGCCGTGAACATGCAGCTTTGGCACCAAAGTATCTCGGAGTTAAGGCAGTTATTGTTAAATCCTTTGCAAGAATTCACCTTGCGAACCTGGTTAATTTCGGAATTGTGCCTTTGACCTTTAAGAATCCTGCAGATTATGACAGGATTGAGCTGGGCGATAAGATTGAAATTGCCATTGGTGATTTAAAAGGCGATGTTAAGCTTAAGAATGTTACTAAAGGCTTTGAAATTGAGCTTACCCACACATTATCTGTTTTAGATGCTGAAATATTGAAGGTGGGCGGAAAGCTTCCATGGATTAAGGAAAGTGTTAAGAAATAACATTGTATGTATAAAATAATAAATCCGGCAGTCAACTGATTGCCGGATTTATTATTATCCGCATGTCCAAACCCAAATTACGTTTATAATAATTAATTGTGGGAATATATATAACAAATTGGATTTTACTTGAAACTATGTTTACGGAAGGAGATTTGATATGATAAACGTAAAGGATAAGGTCTATTGGGTTGGAATTAAGGATTGGGATTTAAGAAGGTTTCACGGTAATGAGCTATCTACTCACAGGGGTTCTACTTACAATTCATACATTATAAAAGATGAAAAGACTGTCCTTGTAGACACTGTATGGGGACCGTACAAAGAAGAGTTTGTTAATAATCTTGACCGTGAAGTAGGCATCAAAAATATAGATTATATAGTTATAAATCACTGCGAACCTGACCATTCGGGAAGTCTTGACTATCTTATGTCAAAAATTCCTAATACGCCTATTTACTGCTCAAAACACGGAGCGGAAAGCATTAAGAGGCATTTTCACAGTGACTGGAATCTGAATATAGTAAAAACCGGAGACAAATTAAACGTAGGTAAAAGTGACCTTATCTTTGTTGAAATGCAAATGTTGCACTGGCCGGACAGTATGCTCACATACGTTACCGGCTCAAATGTAGTACTTTCAAATGACGCTTTCGGACAGCACTATTCTCCTGCATCATTGTTTAACGATGAGGTGGATGAATGTGAAATTTATCAGGAAGCTATAAAATATTTTGCCAATATACTAACACCCTTCAGACCACTGATTTTGAAGAAAATTGAAGAAATTAAGGCTTTAAATCTTCCTATAGATGTTATTGCGCCAAGCCATGGGGTAATATGGAGAAAAAATCCTGTTCAGATCATTGAAAAGTACCATGAATGGTCGCAGCCCGATTATAACGAGGGTAATGTTGTGATAGTATATGATACAATGTATGATGCTACAAAGAAGATGGGTGAGGCTATTGGTGAAGGTCTCCTGAAGAACAACATTACTTACAAGCTTTACAATTCATCAATTACTGATATGAGCGATTTGATAACAGAGTTGTTTAAAGCAAGAGCTGTTATAGTTGGAAGCTGTACAGTGAATAACGGACCATTATCATCGATTTCGTTAGTATTGGAAGAAATGAAAGTACGTAAAATGAAGGGGAAACCTGCAGCCGGCTTTGGAAGCTATGGTTGGAGTGGTGAAGGAGCAAAGCATATAAGTGATGCCCTTAAGAATATGGGATTCAATGTTGTAAATGAACCGATACAGTTTAAATACCAACTGACAACTGAGGAATTAAATCAGTGCATTGAATATGGTGATAAGTTTGCGAAAAGTCTGGTTTAAATAAATTTACTCCGGAAATTGGGCAAGTAATTGGGGTTGGCTGTTAGCCAACCCCTTTACTGTATTTATGCCTACCTTAACTCAACATCGAAAGAGTAGTTCATACCAGAGTTGTTGTCCCAGTTGCCTGCACTGTCCTTAAACGCCATATTAAGCTTTTCAGGTGATGTTACCGGAATTTCGGCTTCAAAGCCTTCGTGAGTTCTGGACATTTCTACGTTTGTCTGGCTGTTCCAGTCTGAACCATATCCGAGGCGCATGTATACTGCATCAGCGCCGGAATTGTATAGCAATCCTTTATATTTGACTGTTGTCTTTTCACCTTCGGCTACAACATTTGGTACAATAATAACTCCGTTTTCAATATAACTGTTATACATTATTGAACCAACCCTTTCTCTGTTTTATTGAGTTCCATAGATAGTATTTTAAATTGTAAAAGAATATATACTAGCGCTTTTTAACATTACAAATTCTATTGACAATGAGGGAATATTTTTCTTCACATTTATTATATGCATCTATTAACAATAGTGGAATTTTTAGAAAATGCTTTTTTATGTTATAATAGTTATAAAACTATTTTAAAGTACAAGAAGGTGAAAAGTAAATGGGTGACATGTTTTTAATTAACTTTATTAAGTCGTTTATTATACTGGGATGTTTCGCAATAGTTTTTGGGTTCTTGTGCCTTATAATTGTATACTTTATCGATTCAAGAGGAATTAGGGAAGAGTACAGCGGTTTTGGCACAACATTGGGTAACGCATTGTTTATAATACAAAACATATTTCAGCCTCAGTCAAAGGTTCAGACAGAACAGGTGATTTGGGTAAAAAAAAGGCGAACTCCGGTAGAAAGAAGAGTCTTGGGTTTATCGGAGTTGCACTATGACAAAATAAGTATAAGAGGGATTAAGAATATAAAAAATAAAAGGTTTTATGTAAAATCAGGATTTTAGAATTTCATGAATTTGCAGGACTTTTTCAATTATGTTTCTTTTTTCACCATTTATAACGGGCTTCACGATTTCAAGTGTCTTTACAAACCCATCACTGTCAACATGCCTTTCTGACTGCATGCTCTTTAAATGCTGCTTAAGGTTTTTGTATGTATTCTGATAGATTGTGGTTTTTTCCAGCCTGTCATTTAATGAATTCCTTTGGGGTTCTGGGGAGTACTGGGCAATAACGCTGAGCATTTGCATAAGTAGTTCAACATTGTTTATTTCCTGCTGTGATTCGGAACCTCTCTGATTCAATGAATTTGTTGCACTTCTTATTTTATATGCAGCATTTATTCCGTTTGTAATCTGTTCAAGTTTCTGATATTTGTTCATATCTGCTCCTTAAATATGATACTCTGATTTATTTTATGTTAAATATGAAAGTTTCGTTACAAATAGTCTTCGGCAAAAATCCGAAGTGCCTTTTTAGCTAAAAGTTTTGTCGTAAAAACATTGAAATATGGAAAATAAACGCCTATAATTAGAGTATTATTAAAAAAGAGGAAGAGATAAAGATGGGGTATAAGAGCTTTGATGAGATCAATGAAAAGATAAAAAGCGGCAAGGCTGTAGTTGCCACAGCTGATGAAATTATAGATATTGTAGCAGAGAAAGGTGTAAAACAGGCGGCAAAAGAGGTTGATGTTGTTACCACTGCTACTTTCGGTCCTATGTGCTCAAGCGGAGTATTCATTAATTTCGGACACTCAGATCCTCCAATAAGGATGGCAAAGGTCTGGCTCAATGATGTGCCTGCATATGCCGGTATAGCTGCGGTTGATGCTTACATTGGAGCAACTGAAGTTTCGGAAGCTGCGGGAGGCACCTATGGCGGAGCTCATGTAATTGAAGACTTGATAGCAGGAAAAGATATAAAGCTTTACGCAGAAAGCTATGGTACCGATTGTTATCCAAGAAAAGACATAACAACATATATAAACAAGTCAAATGTAAACCAGGCTTTTATGTTTAATCCGAGAAATGCTTATCAAAATTATTCGGCGGCAACTAACACGTCAGATAAAACTCTTTATACATATCTGGGTACCCTATTGCCTAATTGTGGTAATGTTTCTTACAGTACTTCAGGACAGTTAAGCCCATTACTCAATGATCCAAACTATAGAACCATCGGTATTGGTACAAGAGTATTCATAGGCGGTGCCCAGGGATATGTTGCATGGGAAGGTACACAGCATAATCCCGGACAGAAAAGAGGCGAAAACGGAGTTCCGATGGGTGGAGCAGGAACATTGGCTCTTATCGGAGACATCAAGCAGATGGATACAAGGTTTGTAAGAGCAGCCATATACGAAAAGTATGGAATATCACTATTTGTTGGAATCGGTATTCCTATACCCGTTCTCGATGAGGAAATGCTGATACAGACAGCGGTAAAAGATAAAGATATCTTTACAAACATTTATGACTACAGTGTTCCTTCAAGATCCAGACCGGCTTTAAGGACTGTTTCCTACGAAGAGCTCAGAAGCGGTTTTGTGGAATTGAATGGAAGAAAAGTCCCCACAGCTCCTATGTCAAGTCTTAAGAAGGCCAGGGAGATTGCAGAACTCTTGAAGCAGCAGATCAGAAATGGTGAATTTCTTGTTTCTCAGCCCGTTGCATCGCTTCCTTCGGAAAACCAACCCAATAGTCTTGATGTAAGGGGGACTGAAAATGAAAAAGATTAAAGTATCCTTATATTACCCTGCCTCAGAGGTTACAAAGCCTATAACTTACCATCTTATAAAGGATTTTGACCTGCAGATTAATATCCTTCATGCAGATATCAGTCTGAATAAAGAGGGGAAACTTGTCATTGATATAATTGGTGATGATGGGAATATAGAAGCAGGGCTTAAGTACATAGAGGATCAGGGAATAAAGTACAAATTGTTTACAAAGAGTTTAATATGGCAGGAAAATGAATGCGTTCATTGCGGAGCTTGTACTGCAGTTTGCCCGTCCGGAGCACTTGGGATGGACAGACAAAGCTGGAATCTTACTTTTGATAAAGAAAAATGCATGGTTTGTGAGCTATGTGTGAAAGCATGTCCACTTAATGTTATGTGTGTGTCAATATAGTTGTTTTTTTATTCAGGAGATTTTATGTACGAGGAAAGAGTTTACAGAGGCTTATTCAAAGGCGCCAATTTAAAGTTTTTTGACGTGTGTATTGAAGAGACCGATTTAATGATAGGTGCAACGAAAGAGCTTAACAACGAAGCTCTTTTGTTGGTTAAGCAATTCAGGTCAGAACTTGAGGAGTATATTAAGCGGGATCCGGAGTTTTTAACTGCTCTTCAGCCTGTGGAGCCTGCTGAAAATGCGCCTTACATAGTACAAAAAATGTGCGATGCGGCTTATAAGGCTGGAGTGGGGCCGATGGCTGCTGTTGCAGGAGCTGTTAGCGAGCTTACAGGTCTGGAACTTCTGAAATATTCTGATGAAATTATTGTTGAAAATGGTGGCGATATTTTTATTAAAACCAACTCAAAAAGAAAGGTTGGCATATATGCAGGAAAGTCGCCGTTAAGCGAGAAAATTGCCATTGAAATAGAGCCTGAAAGGACGCCAATGGGAATTTGTACTTCCTCCGGAACAGTTGGACATTCGCTTAGCTTTGGAAAAGCAGATGCCGCTGTTATCCTGGCAAGGAATACTTTTTTGTCTGACGCTGTTGCTACCGCAGCCGGTAATAGAGTAAAAAACGAAGGAGATATTGAAAGTGCAATAGAATTTGCATCCCGGATTAATGGGGTGGAAGGTGTCTTGATAATAATTGGTGACAAGATCGGCGCGTGGGGAGATATAAATCTTACGAGTTTTTAGGGAAGTCTGCCATTGTTTGCAAAGGAGGGCTATAATAGTGTTATACAGGTACTTTCTTGGCAGAGGCGAAACTAACATTGAAAGTGTGGAAAAACTATACAAGCTGTACCGGAAAGGTATGATTAACCCTGCAAGCAAGCTGTATGATGTTGGAAATAACGTATATGTTACGGCATCTGAAATACCTGAATTCAAAGATGTATTTGAAGGCACTTACACAAAAGAGGGAAAACATGGGAGGATGCTCCGGTACATAATATCACTTGTTGTTTTTTTACTGGTTTTGCTGATTAGTGCGCTTACTGCCTTTTTGAATTTGGGAATTGATGAAATGAAGAATAATACTACATATTTCTTTGTTGCTATTCTGGGCACTTTCATTGGGGTAGCTGCACTGATCGTTCTGGGCACACTTATATGTATCAAAGCAAGCAAAAAGTATGACTCCTTTATTGTTTTAAGTTTCAGTATATTGATTTTTATTGTTTCCATACTGCTTTTAGTCAATACAATTGGATAACCAAACAATGAGAAGGAAAAACTACCACTCAAAGGTACAGTAACATCAAATAAGATATGCACTAAAACACATAATTATAATCCTTATTAGGGATATAGACTATAGTTTATAAAGGAGGGAGTTTTACGCTTCCAATAATTTTGCTTTTAATATCAAATATATTTATGACTTTTGCCTGGTACGGGCACTTGAAGTATAAAAGTACAGCATTACCGATAGTTATATTGGTAAGTTGGCTTATTGCCTTTGTTGAGTACTGTTTTCAGGTTCCTGCAAACAGGATCGGGAGTTCATACTATACAGCAACGCAGTTGAAGATTATGCAGGAGGTTTTATCTCTTTCGGTGTTTGCAATATTTTCTGTTTTATATCTTAAAGAAAGTTTCAGATGGAACTATCTTGTTTCATTTGCTTTCATCCTGGGAGCAGTGTTTTTTGCCTTCAAAAAGTGGTGAAAAAACTTTGTAAAAAAATTAACAAAAAAATCTCTTTTTTTATCTCGACATTTTAATAATTATGGTATAATGTTATCTGAAACTTTATGATGATTTTAGCGCAAGGTTTAAATCAGTGTTTTTAAGCCCTGCGTTAGCCCAATATTGGGTTATGATAAATCAGAATTATGTATTAGTAAACTATATTTGTGAAGGGGGATTAAGATTCATGAATTATTCACACGAAGTAGAAGGAATGATTTGTGTAAAAAAAGGACCAAATCATGGACCAGCCCCAATTCCTGAAGAGGGAAAATGGGTAAAGGCAAAAGAAGTAACCGACATATCAGGTTTGTCACACGGTATTGGCTGGTGTGCTCCACAGCAGGGTTGCTGTAAGCTTACCTTGAATGTTAAGAACGGTATAATTGAAGAGGCTCTTGTTGAGACACTTGGATGTTCCGGTATGACACATTCAGCAGCAATGGCAGCTGAAGTTCTCGGAGGCAAAACTATTCTCGAAGCCTTGAATACTGACCTCGTTTGCGATGCTATCAACGTTGCAATGAGAGAAATATTCAAACAGCTTGTATACGGAAGAACCCAGACTGCATTCTCAGAAGGTGGACTCCCAATAGGTGCAGGTCTTGAAGACCTTGGTAAAGGACTTCGTTCCCAGGTTGGAACAATGTTTGGAACAAAAGACAAGGGTGTAAGATACCTTGAAATGGCTGAAGGTTATGTCCTTGGCATTGGACTTGACGAAGAAAATGAAGTAATCGGATATAAGTTCGTTCATCTCGGAAAGATGATGGAAGCTATCAGAAAGGGTGTAGACCCTAAGGAAGCTTATGAAAAGAACATTGGAAAATATGGAAGATTTGATGAAGCAGTTAAAGTAATTGATCCAAGACACGAATAATATTTATTTTAGAAGAGAGGTGAGTAAACGTGATTAGATTTGAAGGTTATGAAAGAAGAATAGATGGAATAAATAAGTGTTTGGCTGAATATGGTTTTGGCAGCCTCGAAGAGGTTAGGGAATTATGTTTATCCAAAGGGATTGATGTTGATAAAATAGTTAAAGGTGTTCAGCCTATAGCTTTCGAAAATGCTGTATGGGCATATACTTTAGGTTGTGCAATAGCCATAAAGAAAGGCATCAAGAATGCTGCTGATGCAGCAGAAGCTATCGGTCTGGGTTTACAGGCTTTCTGTATTCCAGGCTCAGTTGCAGACAGCAGAAAAGTTGGTATAGGTCATGGTAACCTTGGCGCAATGTTGTTAAGAGAAGAGACAAAATGTTTCTGCTTCCTCGCAGGTCATGAATCCTTCGCAGCTGCAGAAGGTGCAATAGGTATAGCAAAAACTGCAAACAAGGTTAGAAAAGAGCCCTTAAAGGTTATCTTAAATGGTCTTGGTAAGGATGCAGCTTACATAATTTCCAGAATAAACGGTTTCACATATGTTAAGACAGATTATGACTATTATTCAGGGGAATTGAAAGTTGTTGAAGAAAAGGCATTCTCAAAGGGTGATAAGGCAAAAGTAAAAGTATATGGTGCCGACGATGTAAATGAGGGTGTGGCTATAATGGCTATGGAAAGTGTTGACGTATCCATTACAGGAAATTCAACAAACCCAACAAGATTCCAGCACTTGGTTGCAGGTACATATAAGAAATGGGCCGGTGAAAACGGTAAGAAGTATTTTTCTGTTGCGTCAGGTGGTGGAACAGGTAGAACACTTCATCCGGATAATATGGGTGCAGGTCCTGCTTCTTACGGTTTAACAGACTCTATGGGAAGAATGCACGGAGATGCTCAGTTTGCAGGTTCATCTTCAGTTCCGGCTCACGTTGAAATGATGGGCTTGATAGGTATGGGTAACAATCCTATGGTTGGTGCAACTGTTGCAGTAGCCGTTGCAATTGAAGAAGCCAGCAAATAATTTTATACCGGTGATTTTTTGATATTCGCTCTAAAAATTGTGTTAATATAGGGAAAGCTGCTGTGAGACTTTTACAGCAGCTTTTTACTATTTTTATTCAGATAAATATAATACATTTATGCTCTTGGTGTTTTTTACGGATTTTCCTAGTCATTTATTCTGAATACATCAACTATTTTGTTGAGGTTTCTGGCCATGTCATTGAGTTTTACGGCAAGATCCGCTAATTGTTCGGCACCTTCTTCCTGTTCACAGGCAGATATGCTCACAGCCTGTGTTGCTGATGCGGTATCTGAAGATAGCATATGAATATTGCTTATAGACCTAAGTGTGTATTCTTTTGATACAAGAGCTTTACTCAGAGAGTCCTGAGAACTGTTCATATTATTTATTATTTCTTCCATAGCATTATAAATCGTCCGGAAATTCTTATCCACCTCAGAGACTGCTTCGAGCTGAAGATTGACTATATCATCTGCGTGAGCAGCTGAGAGTACTGTATCTTCAGTCTTTTTCTGAATTTTGTTTATTATATTGCTTATATCGCTCAAAGAACGTTTTGATTTGTCTGCAAGAATTTTAATGTTTTTAGCTACTACGGCAAAGCCTTTTCCGGATTCGCCTGACCTTGCTGCTTCTATGGAAGCGTTAAGAGACAGCAGCTTTGTTTGTTCAACTATTTCTACAATTAGCTTGATGATTTTTTTGATTTCCTTCATTTCAGCGCTGAGAGAATTTATGGTTAAGGTTATATTTTCCGATACGGTATGAGTTTCAAAAGCTTTTTTGTTGAGTGAACTGATGGATTCGAGGGTGTTATCGCTAAGTTTTTTTGTATTTAAAATAATATCGGATACATGGGTGATATTATCTACAACCTGGTTTATGTCTTCTGACAAGCTGCTAACATGTTTAACACATTGTGTGGTATCATTAAGCTGGTCTAGTGCACTTTGAGATATCTGTTGGACAGCTGCGGCTGTTTGGCTGGATGTAATCTGGGATACCTTTGAAAAGGCAGCAAGCTCCTCAGCATCCAGCACGACGGAGTCCGAACTTGTCCGAACTGTGGAAATAAGACCTCTTATGTTTTCCACCATGCTGTTAAACTTTTGCAATACTACAGCAATTTCGTCATGGTACTTGTCTTCAATATTTACATAAAGGTTTCCCATGCTTGCTTCGTCCATAAGAACTAGCATTCTTTTAAGGGGCATGGATATACTCCGCGTTATAAGAAAAGATAGAATAAGTGCAAGGCTGAGAATTATAAGGGCAATACTGAGAATACTCCATAAAATACTCCGGGATTCATTCTGGAGATATGCATATGGAATTGTGCTTACAACAAACCAGTCTGTGTCTTTGATAGCTGAGAAGGTCACAAGGTGTTTGCTGTTATCAATAGTTGTGGAAAAGGAACTGTCCTTTTTATCTTTTGTGCTTAAAAGCTTGTTTATAAAGGATTCTTCCCTGTATAAGCTGTTAGGAGGTGTTTTAACAATGTCTCTGCTTGATATGACCGTGCCTTTGGAGTCCATAACAAAGATATCTACGTTTTTACCTAAATCTACATTATTATATATAGTGGACAGGAAATTCTGATCATAAACGGTATATAACGACAATCTGAAGCCGAAATAGTTAGGGATGCCATTAATAATGGTGTAAGGAATAGAGTGCTTTACATATATAATTGAATCCTTGCCGTTAACAAGTTTTTTACTTAGCCAGCTCCCCGAAGATGAGGAGGTTAAAACTGATTCATCAAGAGTAACAGTGTCTTCAAGGGTTATTAGATTACTATGATTGTCTGTGTTAAGTATCTTTAAAAGTTCATTTTTATTCTGAATTTTTAGATATATGGATATTACGTTGGTGTTGTCACTAAAGTTGGCGATAAATGGAGGTACTATTTGTTTCGTATAAGCTGCTGACTTTTCAAATTTTGAAGCGACATTTACGTACATACTGACGCCATTAACAGCATCACTGTAAGTTATCAGTTCATTACAGATAGCCTCATACTTTTTCATCTGCAAAGAAATATTCTGGCTTACTTGATCGACAACCTGAACTGAGTAGGTTTCTATTTTTGACTCTATGGCAGAGCTTGACTTTTTGAAGCTCATGGCTCCAAGCATCACAATCGGGAAAACTGATATGACAATAAACGCAATAATCAATCTTGTGTTGATTGTTATTCTTCTGAAATTGAACTCAAAAAATTCAGTCAAAATCCTGAGAAATTTTTGTTTGGGATGAAAGATATTTTTAATAAACTTATCCAGTCGCATTGATATATTCTTCTTAATATCCAATTATCTCACCTCAAAGATTTTGGTATAATTTGTACTGCAAAAATTAGAGGTTCTATAAACATTTAAGAAAATACTGATACATTGTTTTATATCGGCATATTAAGAAAATAAGATTATAGGTTTAATTATGTGTTTATATTTCGAGTAAAAAGTTTATTTATACATCAATTTACTATAAATTTTAATAAATTAATGCCGATAATAATTATGTATCGTGCTATTATGATTAAGTTCAAGGAATGTCTTAAGATATCTGGGAATAAGAGCTTTGCATAAGGAGGAAATTTATGGTTTACAGGAAATTTACACCAATCTATAAAATAATTATATTACTGGTGATCTTTTCGGTACTTGTTTTTTCTACTGCATGCAGTAGTGTAGAGGGGGAACGACCGGATCCAACGACAAGCCCGGATAAGGAGCCTGCCAAAGTTAATGATGCCGTAACAGTAAGGTTTATGGTACATGGATATAAGGATGTTTTTGATAGTTTGGGTAATGAATTCACCAGCCAAAACCCTGATATCAAGGTCGAAGTATTACTGGTTGATAGTGCAATGTATGATCAGGTAAAGGCACAAAAGTTATTGGCGGGTGATGTAGATCTTGTTCTAAATTTCCAGACAAATCCAATACAGGTTGATTGGGCAAAAGGGGTTATTAAACCCCAATTTCAACAGGAAATAGAAATTGGTTATTACTCTGATTTAACCGATATGCCTAACTTGAAGAATTGGAAACAGAGTGTCTTGGAGGAGTCTACCATGCTTGGAGGGAGGGTATACGCTGTTCCTTTTGCTTTATCTGCACTAAACACTGTTTTTTATAATAAAAAGATATTCAGAGAAAACGAGCTAGAGGTACCGGAAACGTGGAGTGAATTTGTTAATATATGCAAGGTTTTACAAGAGAGAAAAATTAAACCTTTGATTGTCGGGGCAAAAGACAGTTGGCCGCTGCTCATGATTTCCAACGGTTTTGTAGCCGCAACAGAAACTGATTTGCCAACTTATGCAAAACAACTTTGGACAGGTGAGAGAAAATATAATGATGAGAAATCTCTTAAAATCTGGGAGAAGGGATTGGATTTTGTAACATATTTAGGAAATGGTTTTGACCAGATAGATTATGTAAGTGTACCTGACAGATTCGCTAGCGGTGAAGCTGCAATGCTGGTAGATGGATCCTGGCAGGCGTTTACCATTAAGCATAACAGTCCATATATGGAATTCGGTTGTTTTACTCTGCCTGGAGATATAAAGGGCGATGACCCTGTCCAGATATCGGGTAAATATGATATAATGATAAGTGTTAACGATAAGTCTCCAAATAGGGAGGCTGCCTTAAAATGGTTGGAGTTTTTGTGTGATAAGCAGAATTACAAAAAATTTGTTGAAATGGCACAGGTAATTCCAGTAGTTGATATTGATGTGGATAATGAATTTATTAGATCTCTTGCCCCTTATCTGAAAAACCCCTCCTGTGCGTGGGAGCATGTTATGCCTGTACATGTGAATGTGAAATTGTCAAGGTTTTCATCTTTTGTGCAATATAGTGTTATACGAGGGCCTTACTCGACACCAAAACAGCTTGCAGATGCCGTGCAGAGAGAATGGGACGGGATACTTGACAGTATTAGCACTGATAACTGATAAATCTTTTTGAAAATTCAATTTGTCCTTGTAAAATCGTTTTTACGATTTATATAGGTTTAAGTATATAATGATAATTAGCCTTCAAGTATTGTAATAGTCCCTGTCGGAGCTTTATTCCACAGGGACTATTGATTTATATTGACTAGAGTTTTATGAAACCAAATATTGATTAAATAAATGAAATATATTTATCGGAACATAAAGTTGCTATTTAACAAGTCTTATTCCATATGTGCCATAGTCATTTACTTCTGTTGAAGTTTCTCCTTCTGCATGATAGGTTATAAATCTTCCTATAATATCCGTATGTCCGCCGGAATTTATAGCACCCTCAAGAAAGAAAGTTGCAAATCCCAGAACTTCGATGTGTTTTTTACCGTTTACATATAGTGTGTCAACAACAGGAATAAATATAATTCTAGAGCAGTTCTTATTGTAATATGTATGAGTACATGGAGGAGTATGGGTGCATCTTGAAATGAGGGTGGCAATTGAATCGGATGTCTTTTTCGCAATAACACCTGTTTCTGTGGGAATTTTATCGCCGACTCTTATTGTACCGTCATAACCATTGAGCAAATTGTTTTCATATACTGATCCACCGCTGCCACCAAGGGATATGGCTGCGTAGTTACCGCTGTAACCATCGCCAGCTCCTTCTTTTAAGGTATAAATATTGCCATAGATAAAGGTTTGTTTTACAACTGCGATTGGTCTGCATCCACTTAAGGCAGAAATGTTTTCAACTCTTGCCTTGGCTGTTGCGAAGACATCTTGTGAATTGTTACCGAATATTTTGGCAAAACTGTTTGTAACCGTTTTGCTGCTGGTTACTTCGACAGTACGTTCCGTTTCATTAACTGTAATTATGTTCTCTTTAAGCCCGCTGTTATTTTTACCAATATAAGTACTTACTAAGTTCCGGGTATTGCTGATATTAGTTACCAGTTCCTGAGCTCCGGCAAGGGCGGCTGAGTCGACAGTGTTTGAAAGCTTGGATTTTTCAAAGGCAATTACTCCGACATCCACCGAAAGTGCCGCAAATGCTACAATTACAGTGAGTATAATAGCAAAAAACACAAATGTTGTTCCTTTATTGCTTTTCAAAAGTGATGATATTTTCATAATAAAACCCCCTGTCAGTATTTTTTTACATACAGCTAAATACTTTTTTAGATGCAATAAGTGCAATTATAAAAAATAGCAGTTCAAATATTCTTTATTATATAATTCGTTGAAAGCATTTAAAAATACTTCTGTTTTGGTAGGTCGGCGGACTTAATTTATCATGGGTATTATTGACCAATCTTTTTAATTTGTTTACAAAATATCACTTGCTATGGAATTCGAAGGCTTTATAAATTTTTATTTTATTAGTAACTTTAAGTAATTTTATAGTATAATTATAGTCATGAGTTTCACGAGATAGAAAATCTTGAAGGGGTATGTTATATGAGTGATATTGAATTGCGTAAAGCGCTTAATAAAGCAAAAAGAGTTGTTGTCAAGGTTGGAACCTCTACATTGACCTACGAAAATGGAAAGATTAATTTTACAAGAATAGACAAATTGGTTAGAGTTTTGTCTGATCTGGCTAATCAGGAAAAGGAAATGGTGCTGGTTACTTCCGGGGCAATTGGTGTTGGAGTGAGCAAGCTGAAATTGCAAAGCAAGCCTAAGACTGTTAGAGAGAAACAGGCGGTTGCAGCTGTTGGGCAGCTTGAACTTATGCATATATATGATAAGTTTTTTTCTGAATATGGACATGTAGTAGGACAGATACTTCTTACCAGGGATATAGTTGAAAAGCATGAAGGAAGGGAACATGTAATAAATACCTTTGAGACATTGATTGAGAAGGGGATTATTCCGATTGTTAATGAGAATGATTCGGTTGCTGTTGATGAGATTGAATCAGGTGTTAACAGGGTTTTTGGTGACAATGATACATTATCTGCTATGGTTGGAGAACTTGTTAAAGCAGATTTGCTTATAATATTATCTGATATTGACGGGTTTTACGATTCTGATCCAAGAAAAAACAGGGAATCTAAAATGATATCGGTAATAAAAGAAATTACACCTGATATAGAAAAATGTGCCGGAGGTGTGGGGTCGGCAAGGGGGACGGGCGGCATGGTCACAAAACTTTCTGCTGCCAAAATAGCAACTGCAGCAGGAATTGACATGGTAATTGCAAATGGTTCAGATCCTGATATAATAATGCAAATTATTAATGGAGATGATGTGGGCTCTCTGTTTTTGCATAAGGGAGAAATAAAAAAGTAAAACGAAGAAACAAGAAAGTAATATGTAACCCCCTACAGTGTCAAAACTATAGGGGGCTGTTGTATTTCATGGATTAATGGGTCTGATTTTAGTTGAACAAATTACCGAACCAATCTAATAGCGAATTATCATCAGAATTGTCTTCTGAATTATCTTCGGGTTCAACATCATTTGGTCCATGCACGTTACAGTACTCACTTGCGGGAAGCTCATACTTCCAGTCTGTTGGGTAAGGGTCACCCGGGTTGAGCGGTGTATAAGGTTTTTTGCGCTGAATAAATACCTGTTCTAAAGTTGATTCTGTTGGACAGTAATCGCCTGCAAGGAAATTTCTGTTAAAGATATCCTGTGAATCTTTGCATACCTTCGCAAGTACGTGAACATCACAGGTTTCCTCTTCGCCAGGTTCTGTGCCTTTGATAAAATACTCTTCCCTGACCGCATTTCCTCTAGGATCCCTTGAGCACAACTCACCGGCAAGCTTGCCCGAGTATTTGCAGATTGTCTTTTTAACCAATCCTGAAGGCTTTTCAAAGTCAACCGGTTCTAAATCTTTGTGAACCTTTTCCATTACGTCATGCCAAATTTCTTGTGCTCTGTTGCGCTCCTCCGTAGCAATGGTTGCCTGCCTGTCATAACCGTACCATGTTGCACCTACATAATAGTTGGTAAATCCTACAAACCATTTATCGTAATTGTTATCGGTGGTACCAGTTTTACCGGCTGTAGGCATTTTGCCATTCTGAAGTTTAGCCCGGGTACCTGTTCCGATAGAAGTATTAACAACATCTTTCATCATATCGACCATTATATAGGCAGCGGCCTCATCATATACAATATTGTAAGCCGGTTTCTTTTCAAGGATAATGTTTCCATGCATGTCTTCAACCTTTGTATAGGTTGTCGGTTCATAATACATTCCCTTGTTCACAAAAGGCACATATGCGGCAGCCATTTGAAGCGGGTTTACACCTTCATTGAGACCGCCCATAGATATAGCAAGATTGCGTTCATTATCTCTGTTTATATTTACTCTGTCTAAATACTCAAGGGATAAATCCGGACCTAAGTAATTTTTCCATACTGTTGCAGCAATTACGTTAACAGACTTTGCAATACCGTTACGTATGGTGGTAAGACCATCGTAGTCCTTCGAACCACCGGAATTTTTTGGATATAAACCCTTGGCCGGTCCGTCCATATATACCGGCACATCATCAATTACAGTTGCGGCAGTAATGATACCCTCATTTATAGCGGGTCCATATACGGCAATGGGTTTAAAAGTAGAACCTGGCCGTCTCTTTATTGAAGTCGCTCTGTTTAGGGGAATACCTATTTTTTCCCCTGCTCCCCCATACATTGCCTTAACCTGGCCGTTTTTCGGGTCGACTATTACCATGGAAGCCTGAGGAGATTGACTTGTCTTTTTATTTACCTTGGTAAAGTACTTCTCGTCCAGGAAGACTTCATCCATAGCTTTCTGTATGTCGGAATCCATGGTGGTATATATCTTAAGGCCGTTATTATATATGGTTTTTATAGCCATTTCCTCAGTGTAACCGCTTGCCATAAGATCTCTCTTTACGTCTAAAATAACCTGATCCACAAAATATGGCTGGTTTGTGGTAACTTCCTTATTACGTTTATTTGATTCGGCAAAAACGATTTCCTGTTTAACAGCGTCATCATACTCTTTTTGTGAGATAAACTCCAGATCAAGCATTTCCTTTAAAATAATTTTTTGTCTTTTAAGATTGTTTTCTCTGCCTTTTGCAGTGAAGGGATCATATTTGCCGGGGAGGTTGGTTATCCCTGCAAGAGAAGCACATTCGGCAAGCGAAAGGTCTTTTACATCCTTACCGAAATAGGTTCTGGAAGCAGACTGTACCCCGTAACAATTTTCACCCATATATATAAGGTTCATGTAGATCTCAAGAATCTGCTCCTTGGATATATTGCGCTCGAGTTCCATTGCACGCCATGCTTCCTGAACTTTTCTTTTTATTGAACGTCTGTCTTCGCCCGTGACATTTTTTATAACCTGTTGGGTAATGGTACTTCCGCCGTGGGATTCACCACCGGGAAGTATAAAATTGATAACTGCACTTCCAAATCTTTTGAAGTCAATGCCGTTGTGATCATAAAAACGTTTATCTTCTATAGCAACATAGGCATCTTTCAGATATTGGGGTATATCTTCTTCGTCTACCATTTCTCTGTTTTGAGCACCCTGAAGTGCAAGGATTTCATTGTTTTTTGAATCGTATACATGGGTGGTAAAACCTTTAAGCATAAGCTGTTCAGAAGTAACAGGTTCAGAAGTTCTGATATAAGCAAATGCTGCACCGCCTAGAATCCCTGCACAAATAACACACAGGGTAAAACCGATGAGAAATAAAACCCTTATACAATTACGAATAATTCTCCCAATGGATGATTGCTGTTTCTTTTTACTTGCCTTATCTTTAGAAACAGAGGTTTTCTTAGAGTTCATAAAAGTTCCTCTCCTTTAATAAGTACATCAAAAGTTAATCTTTCTATGTAAAACTTATTACATTATAACATATAGCAGCAGTAGCTGCAATCATAGCAGTAATGCCTGTTACGGTAAACTGTGGAACTATATTTTGTAAAAACTTTGTTGAAAAATGAGAAGTTATATTTCAGCTATTCTTTACTGATGCTAAAACTGCTTAGTATTTTCTTGTTGTAAAATTTCGGTTAATTTTGTAAAATAGAACTAATTAAAGAATAAGGGGGTATGTGCGTGGAGATTAAGTTCGGAGAAATAATTAAGGCAAAGCGCGAAGAAAAGCGTTATTCCCTCATGGATTTTGCAAAGGTTGTCGGAATATCTGCCGGATATCTTTCACAATTGGAGAATGGACGCAAAGCTAACCCTAAACTTGAAATAGTCCTTAAGATAATTAAGGAGCTTGAAATTGACATTGATATGCTTTTAGGCCTTGAAGACCCTAATAATAATTTGAGTATCAGGATGCCTTCACTGCTAAAGCTGATTATAGCAAAGGATAGGAACTACAAGGTTTTAGAGGATAAGGATGTATTGAAAAAGGTATGCAATATCCTTGACAAATCATTAGATTGTAAATATCTTATTGAAAACAAATCCCTGTATGAAATGTTTCTTGAGGATATATATATACAGATAGAGACCACATTAAAACGCTACATGGCTTTTCAGATAGTAAATGATGTTATTTAACGGAAATGTAACAGAATTCACAAATAGCCTTCTTCAGTCATACTATGATGGTAAGGAGGTTTTTTTATGCGTAGAAAGACCAATCTGTATCACCGCTTGTGGTATGTCAGGCGTAACAGAAAAATCGAATTTTACGTAGTAATTGTTTTGATAGTGGTTATTTTAATGCTGTTTCTTTCTTTTGTAGAAAACCGGTTGAGGCTTTGTATGACTCAAATATCGGAATACAGAGTAAAGTCCATTGTAACGAGAGTGGTTGGAAATGCTGTTAACGAAAATTTTCCGGAAAACATAGATTATAGCGACATAGTAACAATAAGCAAAGATGAAAATGGTAAGATTACATCCATTCAGACAGAAGTTGCCAAGTTGAACAGAATATTTGCAAATGTATCGCTCGGGGTTCAGGAACAACTGTCCAACATGACAGATGAGAAAATTTCCATACCTTTAGGAGCAATATTCGGGGAGCCGATATTTGCAGCAAGCGGCCCCCGGATAGACATCAGGTTAATTCCTACGGGAAGTGTTGAAATGGACTTTAAGTCCGAATTTACCAGTGCAGGGATAAATCAGACAAGGCACAGGATTTATCTTCTGATAAAAACTGAAGTAGGATTAGTGGTACCTTTCGTTGAAAAAAAGACTGTTGTTGAAACCAGTTTGCCTGTAGCAGAAACAGTAATAGTGGGAGAGGTACCGGATTATTACATAGATCTTGGCAATTCAAACTGAGATTGGTAAATGCTTATAGCTGATATTATTTTGAGAACAACGCTTTAAGGCTGCAACAGTAAGGATTGAATCAAATAGAAAAGAGATGGAGTATATTTTTTGTATACTCCATTTTTGTATAAGTGTTTGTTTGGAACCTGATATCTTCAATAAAAATTTACTATGTTAAAAAGCGCCTATTAATGCTGTTTGCTTACTTCGAATGATCAACTACTCTGTAACAGATGCTTTACTGTTGTTTTTTGATTTTTTGGGATTGTTTCCAGGTAACACTTCTTCCACCGGAGCGGCTGCCAACATTTTGCATTTACCCTCAAATAAACTGCCCTCTTCAGTTACAAGGCTATAAACTGCGATATCTCCATATAATTTTGCTGAAGAATGTACTTTCAGAATTCCTTTTGATTCGATGTTTCCTTCTACTTTGCCGGAAATGTAAACATTGTTTGCGTAAATATTTCCTGATATTGATGCATCTTTCCCTACGTAAATATCGCCATTAATCCTTAGATCACCAATTATCCTGCCATCAATCCGAAGCGTTCCTTCGGTTTCAATATTACCTTCAAACTTGGAATTGACTCCGATAAGTGTATCAAAAGAGTTAGAAGCGCCGGAATTGCCTTTGCTGAACATACTTATCACTCCTTGTAACTTCAATATTTTGGATTTCATTTGTTTCTATGCTAACAGGCTCAAAATAGTTATTGAGCATTATTTCTTATCAAGATAATCCAAGGGGTTGACCTGAGTGCCATTAACCCGCACTTCAAAATGTAAATGTGGTCCTGTACTTCTACCTGTACTGCCAACTTTAGCAATTACGTCACCCTTTTTTACCTTCTGACCAACTTTTACAAGAAGCATGGAAGCATGGCCGTACAGTGTTGAAATACCGTTGCCGTGACTAATAATTACACATTTTCCGTAATTACCGTTTGTGTCCGAAAATGTAACTGTACCGCTTGCGGCTGCTTTTATACTGGTTCCCGTCGATGCAGCTATGTCTAGTCCTTCATGTTTTTTTTCTGATGAGTTGAATGGGTCTGATCTTGTTCCAAAGTAAGAACTGATTCTTCCGCTTGCTGGCCATAGAGTTGGAATAGTGTCTATGTATGTTTGCAGTTTTGCTTCTGTTTCGGACAACTCGCCGACAATACTGTCGTCTGAATCGTTGAGTTCCTGTAGATTTTGCAATATGTCCTTTAGTTCGCTTACATCATTTATGAAAGACCTGCTACTTGTTCCCCTGCTTGCGGTTATGCTATCCATATTGTCATCTACATAATTTTCGGTCATCTGTTTATACTTATTACTGAATTCCGATATGGTTTTGGTATACTCATCCTGTTTTTCAATCATTGCAGAAATCATCTCATCTTTTTCATCTAACAGCTTGGCTTGTTTTTGGTTGGTGCTATGTACCTGTGCAATTTCATTTTTTAACCTGTTATTATCATGAACTAAAAAACCGAAATATAGTCCGAAGCAAATTACAACTGTCAGTGTTATTGCAGATAAAGCGTAGAGCTTATATCGCATTGAAGAGATTTTTATAGTTTTAATTTTATTAGTCGAATGAGGTACCAGTATAATTGATAAATACTTACTATGCTTTGTTTTACTTGACATTCTCATATTTACCGCCTTTTCCATTATTAACATTCAAAAATAATTATATCATTGACTAAAAGAAAATAAAAGTATGCTTAAAATACAGTTAAATTTTTTGTTAATCTTAACCGATTATTAATACGACTTATTATATATTATTAACAAATTTCGCCCCTTAATTACGAAATAAGGACAATTTAAGTCTATGCATTATTTTCAGGGTACTTAAAAAAGGTATTTTAAATAATTGCGAGAATAATATATTCATAAGCTGAACACTAATCTTAAGTGAGGATGAAACCAATGAAAAACTTAGGAAATAAGTTGTTGTTGGCACTCGTAAGCATAATAGCAGTTTCGGTAGTCTCTTTCGGAATTTCCTTCTGGGGTTATAATTTAGTGATTTCAAAGGTTAACAGTATAAATAACAGGCATGATCTTAGTGATGGACTAAGTAAAATCGGAAGCCTCCTTACACAGGAGCAGCAGCTGATTTCTGACAGTATAATAAGCCATGATACATCCTTGGCAGATAAATTTACCGGAATTAACACCGAAGCAGATAAGAGCATTGAGAACTTGAAGGCTTTGAACAGTGATGCGAAAAGCAGGCTGAGCGAAGAGGATTTTAAACAACTTGATATATTGCAGAAGGTAAACGGAGAATATAGAAGCCTCTACAATGATAATGTTTTGCGTCATATTGAAGAGGACAACAAAGGAGAAATGAAAAATATTCTCAGTACAGCTTCACTAAAATATGAAGAGCTTATCAAAGCCGAAACTGCACTGAGGAATAATGTTGTTAACCGCTTGCAGCAGGATATTAATCTGATGAATACTAAAATTGGTACGGCGGGTAAACTTTCAGATGCCGGGAAAACGCAGATAAATGACCTGGCGGAGAAGCTTGCAGGCCTTGAAGCAGAAGTAAAGGCGCTTCAGGGGATTGATCTAACGACATTCGGTCAGGGAAAGGTTGACACACTGAATAAAAAGATCGAAATTTTAAAGTCGGGCATTGGTAGCATAAGGAACAAAACCGCTTCGGCAGGAATGAATGCTAAGCAGCTTAATGATTCAATAATTGGTCTTGGTACCGGTAAAATCGAATCGGATCTTGAACAGTTAATTGCTGTCAACCGCATTATTTCCTTAACCCTGCAGAAGCGCAGCTTATACAACGAGACAGCTGCCCTTTTCAGGGAAGATATAAGCCAGTATGAAAGTTTTTCAAATGAAATCAACACTATCATTAATACAATATCTGCCAACACATCTGAGGAAGACAAGACTCTGATAAACAGTATTAAGGCTTTGAACCAGGAGTTGGACAACAGCATAGAGAGCCTCAAAGCTGAAATCAAAAGAATTAATGGAAAAGATCTCAGGTCTGATTATCAGAAATCTCTTGAGCTAATGGAAAGTTGTAACGCTGTAACGAAAGGGCTGGAAGCTTCATTCAAGAATTACCTTCAAGGTGATATTAATGCATCAAACAGTATAAAAAATTGGATTATCATCATTCTTCTTGCAGTAACTTTACTTTCGGTAGGGCTGGGAATGCTGGGTGTTTTCCTGTTTTCCAACAATGTAATCAACCCCATCAGGAATATGATTAGCTTGCTTGGAAAGGCTGAAAGCGGAGAATTGTCAGCAAGGACCGAGGTTGTTGGGAAAGATGAAATAGGCCAGCTTGGAGAAAAGATGAACAGGTTCTTAGACAGCAGGCAGCGATTATACAATGAAATGAGCAGTACTACGGAAGAAATAAACTCATTTAAGTTTGTTTTTTCAGACATATTCAATAAGAGTAAAGATAATGCAGGAAAGATTTCAGCAGGATTTAAGAATGTTTTTGAGCATATGAAGAACGGTGTTTCGGATACAAGTTCAAACTTCCCTGAAATAAGCGGTATAGCACAGGGAGTTAAAAGTATGTCAGAGGCTACTTCTAAAGTGCTTGATGACGGAATGAAGGCAATAGAGGTCGCCTCATTCGGTGGTAAGGCGGTTGAAGAGGCGGAAGAAGTTATAAAAAGGGTTACAGATACTGTTCAGAATATCGCGGGTTCAATTTCACAGCTTGAAGAATCGTCAGGAAAGATTGGAGAAGTAACAAACACAATAACCGAGATAGCTTCAAGAACCAATCTCTTAGCCCTCAATGCTGCAATTGAGGCAGCAAGATCGGGACAGCAGGGAAAAGGCTTTGCAGTGTTGGCAGAAGAAATACGGAAGCTGGCAGAACGAAGCAATAATGCTGCTGGAGAAATCAAGAAACTTATCAAGGAAATTCAAGGCAGAATACAGTTGTCCGTTGACTTTATGGGTAATGGGCTTATGGGAGTTGAAGAAGGTGTGGAAAAAATAAACAATGTTAAAACAAGCATTGCTGAAGTTATAGAAACTATAAGATATGTGGTTGACTCCATCAAGGCAACGGCAGAAGAAGCTTACAAGCAGACCAATACAACCGATAAGCTTGCAAAAGTGGTGGATGATATCAATAAATCTACAAGTTATGCCTGCGCATCAGAGGGGAATTTGGACAAGAATCTTGAAGAACATCTCAAGGTAATCGGTGAGATGGAAGAATTGTCAAAGAAGCTTGATGTGGCTTCAGATAGCATTAAAAATGCAATGAGTCAATTTACAGCCTAAAAGTATTAACGTGAGAAAAATATAGCGGCGGCAACTACCAAAAGCCAAAAGCAGTGAGCTACGCAGATGTTTCTTTTCAAAATTGTCTTATATCGCCCAAACTATAAGATTTTTTACTGAAGAGGGGTGTAAAGATATGAATCAGTATCAGGTTGAAATAAAATATGTTTTAAATTATAATAAAATATGTTAATCTATTAATAAATTATTTTAATTGACAGTCGAATTGCTTTTTTCGGCATAGATAATATGTAGTTATAATAATAAAAAGAGGGGTGTTTTAGAATGGGAATAATGGATTTTATCAAGGGGCAACTGATTGAAGTAATAGAATGGACAGACTCGAGTTCAGACACAATAGTTTACAGGTTTCCTGTAGCTAATAAGGAAATAAAGATGGGAGCAATGTTGACGGTCAGAGAGTCGCAGGCTGCTGTATTTGTAAATGAAGGTATTCTTGCAGACGTTTTTTACCCTGGACTTTATGAATTGGCAACAGAAAATATGCCTTTGCTTACAAAATTGAAATCATGGAAATACGGTTTTAATTCTCCTTTTAAAGCAGAAGTGTATTTTGTAAATACCAAGCAGTTTATAGATCAAAAGTGGGGAACACAAAATCCGGTGCCAATTCCCGACCCTAAATTCGGACAGGTGGAAATCAGAGCCAGAGGATTATACTCATTCAGAGTGGTTGATCCCACAAAGTTTATGCGTGAGCTGTTTGGCACACGTGCAAGCTACAAGACAGAGGACATTACAAACACCTTCAGAACATATCTGGTACAATATTTGAAGGATACAATAGCTGAATCCAAGCTGTCTTTCTTTGATCTTCAAACTCAGCTCATTGAGTTTAGCCAGAAGGTTAAAGATAATGTTATGGAAAAGTTTGGTCAATTCGGACTTGAAATAGTAGATTTATCAATTGAGGATCTTTCACTTCCCGAAGAGCTTCGTGAAGCGTATATGCAAGGATCTAAAATTGGTCTTATGGGTGGTATGGATACTTACTCGAAGATACGTGCCCTTGATGCTATTAACTCAGCAGCTGAAAATCAAGGTAATGGATCTTTTGCCGGAATGGGAGCAGGAATGGGCGCAGGTGCGGCAATAGGAAACATGATGGGTCAAATGTTCACCAACAACCAGCAAGGTCAACAACCTGTTCAGAACCAGCAGACAACTCCATGCCCCAAGTGTAATACACCAGTTCAACAGGGAGTTAAATTCTGTCCAAATTGTGGTCAGAGTGTAGCACAGCAGAGCGTTTCTTGCGTAAAGTGTAATGCTCAAATTGCGCAGGGTACGAAGTTTTGTCCGGACTGTGGCGCATCACAGGAACTTGCGTGCAGCCAGTGTGGAACAAAGTTATCACCGGGAGCCAAGTTCTGTCCGGACTGTGGTAACAAGATATAAAATGAGGGTTTAATATAAAGGTAGCTGGTAGTGTAGGTTGATTACTACCCAATATGATAGAAAAAGTTAAGATATAAAGGTCTGATTCTTATTTTGGGAGTCAGACCTATTATTTTGGATGAAAATAATATTTTTATGTTGATTTTTGGTGATGTTTTAAGGGTATAATATATTAACTTATTGTTTTTTATAAGTAGAACAAACTAAACGTATTGTATACTCAGGAGAGATGTTATGAATTGTAAATGTGTTCCGGTTGCGAGAGTAGATAGGAAAAAATATATTGAAGCGTTTTATAAACCAAATATGGGCAAAGGACTGCCTGATTATAAAGTTTTAGGATGGGAAAGTAAGGAAGCTCAGGAACTGAGATTTGAAATGCTGGCGGCTAATGTTGATTTGGAAAACAAGAAGATTTTGGATGTGGGATGCGGCTTGGGAAATCTTCTGGAGTACCTTAACTGTAAAGGTATTAATGTTGAGTACACAGGTGTTGATATAATAGAAGATATGATAGAAGCAGCAAAGGGAAAAAGTCTTCCGGGGGAATTTTTCTGCTTGGATATTTTTAAACACCACCACCTTGAAGACAATAGTTTTGATGTTTTGTATACTTCCGGGATTTTTAATTTAGATATGGGGAATAATATTGAATTCTTTAATAGTGCTTTGGATTGTTTTTTTAGTTTGACTAAAGGAATTGTAGCTTTTAACCTGCTCGACAAGAATTCTCCGGATAGGGAAGATACTTATTATTATTTTGATCATGAGGAAGTGGCAGAAATGATTGAAGGGAAATACCCCCATGTAAAAAATATTAAAGTAGTAAGGGGTTATCTTAATAATGATTTTACGGTTATCTGCTCTTTGAAACAATAAAATCTTAAAAATATAATAAAATTTTGGAAAGCCTATTTAAAAAATAGAATTGAATTAGTATAATAAGAAGTAATAGATAAAATTTTTATTGTAATCTTATCGTGACACAGAGGAGAGATTCTGATTATAGTTGTAAAAGTTACCCATATTGTTTTGATATATTAGTAATAAAGCATGAAGCTTTTATAAGGGGAAAAATGTATTTTAGTTAAGAGGAAAAATATATGAGCATTAGAAAGGTTACAATTGCAGGCACCAACAGCGGTTGTGGAAAGACCACTGTTACGATGGGGATACTAGCGACTCTTTATGTAATGGGGTTAGATGTTCAGCCTTTTAAAGTCGGGCCTGATTATATTGACCCAATGATTCAGACCTTTATTACAGGTAACAACTCAAGAAATCTTGATAGTTGGATGCTGGATATAGATACTGTGGTTCATCTTTTTGAAAAGAATGCCGTAAATGCAGATATCTCGGTAATTGAAGGTGCAAACGGACTTTATGATGGTTACTGTGGGAATACAATTGTTGGGAGCACTGCACATGTGGCTAAAAGAATAAAGTCTCCGGTTATACTTGTTGTGAATGCAGAAGGGGCATCTTTAAGTATTGTCCCTATGATCAGAGGTTTTATAGACTATGACAGGAATCTTGAAATAATTGGTGTCATTTTAAACAAAGTTGACAGTGAGATACACTACGAATCCTTAAGGGCTGCTATTGAAACAGGAACCGGTCTTAAGGTTTTTGGTTATTTGCCCAAAATGAATGAGTCTGATTTGCCGTGCAAGTATGTTGGTCTTATTCCTGAAGAGGACATGAATGATTTGAAGAAAAAGATTCGTGTACTTGTGGAGCAGGTGATAAAGACAATAGATGTTGACCTTATCATTAAGATGTCAAACAGACCAAGGGTTTCTTACCTGAATGGTTCAAAGTTTTTGTTCGAACACACAAAGCCTTCCCAGAAGGTCAAAATTGCAGTAGCAAAGGATAGGGCCTTCAGCTTTTATTATAAAGATAATCTGGATCTTTTGAAAATGATGGGTGCGGATATACAATATTTTAGTCCTTTGAAGGATAAACAACTTCCTGAGGATATCGGAGGCATCTATTTTTGTGGAGGCTATCCTGAATATTATGCAGAAGAGCTTCAGGAAAATAAATTATTCATAAATAGTATCAGTAATGCTATAAAGGCTGGCATACCAACCTATGCTGAATGTGGTGGACTTGTATATCTTTCGCAATATATAGAGAATCAAAATAACGAAAAGTTTAATATGGCAGGTATACTGCCCGGTTATTGTCGTATTACAGATGGAACTAACAAGTCCGGTTATGTTGATATAGAAGTGACAAATGACAACATATTGGCAAAAAAAGGTTACATAATAAGAGGGCATGAGTTTCGCCATTCTGAGATAAATATGTTAACGGATGATGTTTTGCAGTGTTTTAATGTAATAAAGAGAAGGACTGACATGGAAGCAACAATTTGGAAGTCAGGTTATAGTATTTATAATATGGTTGCTGCATATCCACATTTGCATCTTTGGAGCAATACCGATTTTGCCAAAACATTTGTTGAAAGCTGTATGGAATATAAAATGACAAAACTACTTGCAATTTGAGTATATTGAACGCGATAAAGATTTATATCGCACTTCAATTTCTTTAATACGATATATGGAAATCGGTTTTTCAAGGATAACCATTTTCGTGATTTATCTAATGGTGCTGGGAAATAATTATTTTGTGTTTAAATAATAGAAAAGTTTGAAATAATTAACAGTAAGGCAAACTGATTCTTTTTCTTTGTCCCTAAGGGGACTATTTTTTTTGTAGAAATCTGGTTTTTTTATTACCATACTTATATAATAGGATATGAGTTTTACATGAGAGGCGGTAATGTCTTGGTTCCAGTTAAAAAAAATGAAATATATAAATTGGAGATTGGCGGAATGACCCATGAAGGTCAGGGAGTGGGAAGGATTGACAACTTTACAGTATTTGTCGACGGTGCCCTAAAGGGAGAAGAAGTTGAGATAAAGGTTATAAAGGTTAATAAAAGTTACGCCGTTGGAAAGCTTTTAAAGGTTATAAAAGTTTCACCGGATAGGATTGAACCTCCATGCGGAGTGTATAACAGGTGTGGAGGCTGCAGTCTTCAGCATATGAGTGAAAAAGCAGCGCTTAGATTTAAGACTGAATTGGTGATAGAAAGTATTAATAGGATTGGTAAGCTTCAAGATGTTAAGGTTAATAATACCATAGGGATGCAAAAACCACTTAATTATAGAAATAAGGCGCAATACCCGGTTGGGCGTCACAATGATGAGCTTAAGGTTGGCTTTTATGCGAAAAAATCCCATGATATTGTTGATTCACCACTGTGTATGATTCAGCACAGCATAAGTGACAAAGCCAAGCTTATAGTAAAGGATTTTTTGAGAAAAAACAACATAAGCGTATATGACGAAACAACGGGTAAAGGCCTTGTAAGGCATGTTATGACAAGAACCGGGTTTAATACGGGAGAGGTTATGGTGGTTCTTGTGTTGAACGGCAAAAGTTTACCGGGGCAGGACAAGCTGGTCAAACTTCTTACCGAAGAGATACCTGAAATAAAGAGCATTGTACTGAATGTAAATACTGCGAATACCAACGTTATTTTAGGTTCGAAGAATATTGTCATTTATGGTGAAGAGACAATCATGGACTTTATAGGAAAGTTTATGTTCAGGATATCTCCCCTATCTTTTTTTCAGGTCAATCCTATACAGACCGAGGTATTATACAATAAGGCTTTGGAGTATGCCGGCCTTACCGGTCAAGAGACTGTATTTGATTTGTACTGCGGTATAGGTACCATTTCATTATTTTTGTCCGAGAGGGCAAAAAAGGTATATGGCGTGGAGGTAGTGGAAGAGGCGGTAAAGGATGCTATTGTGAATGCAAAACTAAATGGTGTTGATAATGTAGAGTTTATGGTTGGCGAAGCCGAACGTATAATTCCCGATATGTATCAAAGAGGGATTAAGGCTGATGTTGTAGTAGTTGATCCTCCACGTAAGGGTTGTGATGAGGTATTGCTTGAGACACTGGTCAGTATGGAACCTCAAAGGATTGTGTATGTGTCCTGTAACCCTGCCACCCTTGCGAGGGATTTGGGATTTTTGGCTGAACGAGGATTCAAGGTGCTGGAGGTTCAGCCGGTTGACATGTTCCCATGGACGGCACACGTCGAGGTTATAGTGGGAATACAACGTTCAGATTTATAGAAATCCTGAATTTCAAGCACTTTGCGAGGTACTTTACATTTGACCCAGTAGATAATTTAGGACGAAATAAGCGATTAAATGACTATCTGAATGTTTCTGTACTGCTGAGAGTGGAGTGCGGGGACATGTCAGAAACAGAGTAGAATAGAACCCTTTCTGCAGATCATTACTGTTGAGAGGGTTTTTCTTTTTCAGAAGCCGGCCAATGTAAGGATAGCCCTACAAGATTGCGGGTCTTTCTCTTCGAGCCATGTTTCCAGATTGCTTATAGCGATATCCTTTTGAATATGGATGCTCTCTTCAAATCTATATTCGATTGCACATGTAAGGATATCAACAGGTTCATCAAGAACCTTACCGCCAAGAACTGGGTATTCGTCAATTACAATCCAGTCAGGTGGAAGCCCATCAAAGAGAGCCTGCGGATACAATTTCCTAAAGTGAATCTCAATTTCCATAGCTTCGATTTCGCCTTGCTCTTTATCTGGGTAACAAGTGGCATAAGATACATCGAAGCCTCTAGTGAGCAGCATCAGAACGACATTGATGAGTTCAATATCAACAGGAATGGTCTTATCGGCGCATTTACAACAAGGCTTCGACCAAATTTCACTGTATAGCTCTAAACATCGTGGACACATCGTCATCATACAATCACCTCCTTCACCAGTTTATAGAAAGTAGTTCTTTTAAGATTAAGTGCCTGCATAGTTGCAGTTGCAGTTTGCTCGCCAGACTTCCACTTTCTCACCTCTTCATCAAATCCTTGCGGAATAGTCACTGCAGGCCGTCCTAAACTCACGCCTTTTGCTTTGGCTATGGCGATACCCTCAGCCTGACGGGATTTGATTTTTATTCGCTCTTTCTCGCTGAGATAAGCCAAAAGTTCAAACACTATGTTTGCTATCAAGGCTTTGTCGAGGTCGCTTTTGTCTGCGGTAGACAAGACTGCCATGTCGAGAACCACTATATCAATTCCCATTTGTCGCAGATCATGCCATTCATGCTTTATTTGCTCATAATCACGGCCAAGCCTATCTAACTCCTTAATGACGAGAACATCGCCAGAACGTAGCAATTGAGTTTTAAGTGTTTGATAGCCCGGCCTATCGAAAGTCTTGCCTGATTGCTTATCAGAAATGATGTGTCTTTCATCGACACCATAAGCAGTCAAGGCTTCAATCTGACGGTCAAGATTCTGCTCTGTTGAACTCACTCTTGCATATCCATATGTCCTTCTCATACCATTACCTCCTCGTAAATTTGTATTCAGAAAAGTACACCTTTTCGAAACAAGTAAATACAAGTTAAAACAACTAAAATCTTGTTCGGTAAACTTATGTAATACTTTTCCGTACCTTCGTAAACTAATTACAAGTTTACGAACATGACTGTACCGGGACCCGTTGCTGAAGTCAAGCCTTATATCTAACGCAAATTATTTTTCTGAGACTGATAGGCGTTAAAAACCCTTTATATATAAAATGAACCAAGAAAGTTAAACAACCCTTAGCATATAACTTGCCAAGGGTTGTTTATATACCATCATAATTCAAGCGACATCAGTCCACAGAAGGTTTTATGTGGGAAAGTAGACTTAATCCCTCAAGAATTGAAATCAAATTCAG
>Ga0208826_1000093_pt1 | contig 102920 bp, 82 predicted proteins | sample AD_UKC115_MetaG_FD_184451 | JGI IMG/M metagenome (GOLD analysis project Ga0208826, IMG submission 184451) | Active sludge microbial communities of municipal wastewater-treating anaerobic digesters from Hong Kong - AD_UKC115_MetaG (SPAdes)... | ecosystem: Engineered > Bioreactor > Anaerobic >... | reverse complement strand
CTTGTTTGGAATTTAAGTTTTTTCACTTCAATTTATACTCATATCTTATACTTGATGCCGAAATGGCATTTTTAAAAACCCTTCAAATTGGGTTTAGTGTTAAATTTATTTTCATGCGTTTACCGTGAATGATAATAAAATAGCCCTTGTTTTGGTACGGAAGTTATGCTAATATTTTTATGAGTTAACTTATAATTAGACATAATATTACATAAAATATAGAGAGTTTTGGGAATGAATTTTTTAGGGGTCAAGTTGGTAGAATTATTTAGAGAGTTTTGGATTGTTTGGAAAGATTAATTGTTTTATTATTTATAGTCTGCAAACATGGTTTTAAAGGCATATCTACTTTTTGATCCATAATGATAATTAATATAGTATTTTTTTAATGTTCTCATCTTTGAATTATATTTAAGCTAAAGTTATCTTTATGTTAATATTTAAAAATTGAGATTTGAGGTGTAAAAATGGCAGTAAAAATTGTCGGAACAAAAAGAACTAGTGTGGGTATGATTGTTTTCACAGTAACGGTTATTGTACTTTTTGCAGTATCGGCAGTGCTTGGAGTACTCCAATACAACAAAATGAAGAGTGATTACCAGAAGCAAGTAGATGAATATAGCGCCAAGGCTAAATCATATGAGAAGCAGCTTGAGCAGAGCTTGAGAACGGTTTATGTTCCGTTAGAGGATTTGAAGTACAACACAGTAATAGATGCGTCAATGTTTGATACAATTGAAATATTGTCTTCACTTCCAAAGGATCAGTTTATGGACGAAGAAGATTTCGGGAAGACACTAAGAACCGACATACAAGCTCAAATGCCCTTGATGAAATACATGCTACAGGAAAATAAAATTGCTGACGATTTGAGGGATGCTGAGTTTAATTCTCTTACACTCCAAACAAACTTACAAAAGAACGATTTTGTGGATGTAAGGATACGATTCCCTAATGGTGAAGATTACATAGTATTATCAAAGAAAAAGATTAACAATATTAAGTTAAGCACAGGTACAATCTGGCTCAATATCAACCAAAAGGAACTGATTACCATAAGCAGTGCCACTGTTGATGCTTATTTGAGAAAGGGTACAAAGCTATATGTTGTAAAATATGTACAACCGCAGACACAAAAAGGTGCTGCTGCAACATATCCATTTAATGCCGACGTGCAAAAGGTTATGTTGGCAGATCCAAACATACTGGAAAAGGCTTCAATCGCTTTGACTACTCAGGCAAGAGCTGATTTGGAAGCACGTATAAACATGATACCTAAAGAAAATTTAAGTAGTGTTGGCTCGGGTGTAGATAAGGAAAACTCAGAACTTCAAAAGAATATTCAGGAGTTGGAGAAAGAGCAAAACACTAAAGCAAATGTAAATAACCAGACAGACAAAGGCCAGCAAAAACAGGATGAAAAAACAGGAAGTCAAACCAGCAGTCCGAGCACTGGTTCGAGCAGTGGTCAAGTTGTGGCCCCAAATACGAAAGTAGATAGTGGGGATGACCAGGGAAGCTCTCTAGATGCAGTCTTGAACTGATAGGTTTGAGGATAGCTGGACTAAATGATACTCAGACCCAAAAGTTCTAGTTATACGTTAAGTATAGGACAGGTTGACGTTAAAAAATTAGAACGAAGAATTGTAGAATAATGGAGGAAGTGTTATAGATGAAAGCTTTAATGTTAATTGGTTTTGCCGGCTCATATAAATGCGATTTGCTTTTGTATCTTGCAAGGACTGTTCTGGCAGCAGGCAAAAAAGTTGCTATAGTAGATGCGGTGGGAGATGACATATGGAGCTATAGTGTACCTGTATACTTGGATAATAAGATAGTAACCTATAGTGATGTTGATATATACTTAGGCTGTAATACTGCTGAGCCCTATGAAAATATTGAGTTTAACAAATACGATATTGTATTTGTGGATTTTGGTTTTAACAAGGACATGTCCAAATACATGAACCAGTGCGAATCAGTCGTTATGATTTCAGATATTGAAAGAAGCAATGTGCTCAAACTAAGAGAGTATATAAAGGCATTTATAACGTCTGAAGGCTTTTGCAGTAAAGACGCAGTCAATAACAGTGAAGATAGAAAAGAGCATGATAGCAAATCCCAGGTAGATATAATAAAAATATATCGTGATGTTGTAGGAAGTAAAATAAACACCAAGTATACCGATACTCTTTTAGATATTAATGAAAAGTTGAATGTAGTTATGGAGTACATAGTTCAATTTGATGAGGTCAACTACAGGTGCAGAATAGAGAGCCAATACAATGACAGATTCAAATTTGATAAACTTACTAAAGCTTATAAAGTCATGCTTGTTGATATTCTCGAGAGTTGCACGGAACTAGACAGAAAAAGCATTACTAAGGCGCTGAAAAGGGCGGAAAGGGGAAATTGACATGCAGGTAGCATTTTGGAGCAATTATCATCAGACAGGTACAACATGCAACCTTGTTGCGGTGTCTGCAATGATAATATTGGAATATAGATTAAAGGTGTTAATGACTCATAACCATTTCGACAGGAGTGCCTTGGAGACATCCTTTATTGACAGGGATTATGTTAAGAATGAATTGTCAAGCCTGAATGATGTGGGTATTGATGCGTTAAGCAGTTTTATCAAGTATAATAAGGTGGACAAGGACAATATATCAAGATATACCACAACAATTATAAAGAATAAGCTTGAATTGCTGGTGGGTACGTCAATAACAAACAAGGATTTGTATATGAAGGATATAAATGAAGTTATCGATATTATTCTGACACATGCAAAGTCATACTATGATCTGATTTTTGTTGATGTTGCTCCCGGACAAGCCGATACTACAAAAAAAATATTTGAGCATTCTGATTTGATTGTTGTCAATCTCAATCAAAATTACAATATTATTGAGGACTTTTTCGAGAAATATAGTGAGTATAAAGATCAATGCGTATTTTTGTTGGGCAAGTATGACAGGAATTCGAGATTCAATGCAAAGGCCCTTCAAAGAAAATTCGGTATAAAGTCCAATATTGGAGTAGTACCTTACAACATTGAATTTTCAGATGCCTGCTGTGAGGCGAAAGCCATAGATTTTATAATGAGAAATCTTAAAGCCGGTAAAGATGACATTAATTATTACTTTATTCAGGAAGTTCGCAAAACAGTGGAGCTTATACTAAAGAAGCTTAATGTTGATATTTCTCTTAAGAAAATAGGTGATTAAATGCTGAATATATTTCTTATTATGCTCATAATTACCGGGGTTGCCGGAGGTGTTTTTTATTATTTTAGAGTCAATAAGTCAAAATATCTTGATTTTGATATAGACGAAGACAAATACCAGCTTGATACTATCTTGGAGTATATAAAGAACACCTTTAATGATATTCTTAAAACAAACCTGTACTCCATGAATATTACAAGGGAAGAATTTGAGAAAAGGGTTCAAAACAAAAATGAGTTGAGGAAAGCATTAAAGACTTGTATATATGGAGATATAAATGCAAAGAACTATGTTAAAAATTATATAAGAGATATACTGCTCAAGACTTACAAAATAGATGAAACAAATATAGACAGAGTTATGAATTTTAACAGTGCAAAAGATTTGAGCATTCAGGACAAGTTTGAGATTTTGTTGTACACATATAAAAAGAAGTATGATTTGAGAGCGTTGGAAATGCTTTTAGAGGAAAATGCTCTGGATAAAGCAAAAGGACTTGAAGAAGATAATAGTGGTGATGGAATAAGATATGCCATTACTGTTGAAGAAATTGAGCAGGCATACATACAGAAGGTTAAAAGGCTGACAAGCTTTGATGATAAGCTCAATGTTATCGTTCAAAGATTGTATCAGTGTTATAAGGGATATGGAGTTATCGATGAAATAAGAGATATGAAGATTGATGGGGTTAGTGGAGGAGTATCAGGTATTCCAAGCTCTTTCTTCCAGCAATTTGATTACAATGGCGGTGTTCTTTCGAGTTTACCCATGTCTTATGACAGCGTTTGGATCTTTTTTAAAGGTAAGACAATACATCTTGAGTTTTTGAGTTTTGGTTCAGAACAGGAGCTTATCAGGGTCTGTAAGAATATTTACAGGTATAACAATCCAGGACAGCTCTCAGAAACTAATGGTTACAAGGTTAATGAAATGAAGGATGGAAGCCGTGTTGTTGTTGCAAGACCTCCATTTTGTGAATCCTGGGTATTTTTTGTCAGAAAATTTGACAGTGCCGAGAATAAAGAACCGGAAGACCTTATAACCGATAAAAATAATAAACTTCCTATTGATTGTATGAAGTGGCTTGTAAAGGGATGTAGAGTTACTGCAGTTACCGGCTTCCAGGGAACAGGAAAGACAACGCTTCTTATGTCCATAGTCAAATTTATTAACTATACCTTTACACTAAGAATACAGGAGATGGCTTTCGAGCTTCATCTCAGGAAATTGTATCCGAAAAGAAATATCGTATCCTTCAGAGAAACTTCTACAGTTTCAGGTCAGGAAGGACTTGACTTGCAGAAAAAGACCGATGGTACGGTAAATATAATGGGTGAGGTGGCGACGGCACCGGTAGCAAGTTGGATGATTCAGATGGCACAGGTTGCATCCCTCTTTACAATTTTTACGCACCACGCCAAAACAACCAGCGACCTTGTACTGGCTTTGAGAAATAATCTGCTCCAAACGAGGGTTTTTAGCAATGAAAGGGTGGCTGAAAGACAGGTGGCGGAAGTAGTAAACTTTGATATACATCTTTATAAAGATATTTCCGGACACAGATATATTCAGAGAATAACCGAAATAATTCCAGTTATAGATGATTCCGACTATCCTGAGTCCTATAAGGAAGGAAAGACACCTGAAGAAACCATGCGTGCCTTTGCCGATACAGTCAAGGAATACTTTACAAGGGTGACAGACCGTAAAACTTTTGAAACCCGGGATATTATTGTATGGGATAATGGCGAATATAAAGTTGCAAATCCTATCAGCAAAAAGAGCTTTGATGAGATTTGCAGCCATTTGAATGAACAGGAGAAAGGCGAGTTTAACCTGTTCCTGAAAGAGGGCTGGGGTGTTGCTTATGAATAGCCGGCAGATGAAAATTTTAGTTGCTGCTATGCTGTTTATTATAATAATTTGTGTAATTGCTATTTTTGCAGCACTTAACATGGATAAAAAGAAAAAATCAAACAAATTTGCCAGACAGGTGTACAAAAGCAAAGGTAATGATATATGGTTCAGCGCTTACACATATTTTAGCAGGTTTTTTCTTACCAAAAAGTACTTAAGAAGGATAAGAAGAAGGATTGAGATGCTGGAAATGTCAGATAATTGGACAGTTTCCAGAAAAACCATGAAATTTGCTACCACGTCAATCTCAGCAGTTTTTGCAATGTTGGTTGTATTGATGTTATTGGATCTCAACCTCTACTATTTTATAATTTCACTTATAACTATTATTATAGTTCACAATCAGATAATTGACATGCTTGTGGATGGGATAGAGAAAAAGCTATTAATCCAGTTTGATAAATTTCTTGGTGATGTGAGGCATCACTATCATGAACACGGAATGATTGATGAAGCAGTTTATGATTCCATCAATGACTGTAAATATGAGATGTCGATACACGCAAACAGGATGTATGAGATATTGACCTCGGACGATCCTGAGAATGAGATAGAAAAGTACAATGAATTGGCACCGAACAAGTTTTTTAAAACATTTATTGCAAACTGTTATACTGTGCAAAAGTTTGGCGATAAAATAGTAGACGATGAATCCATGTTCCTGACAAACCTCAATTATCTGAAGCAGGAAATAAACCTTGAAATGTTAAGGCGTCAGAAGCTGGACTATCTTTTCAACAGTTTGTCAATAATAGCTTTGGCTCCCATATTTACATTGAAGCCGCTAGAAAACTGGGGGGTAAGTAATTTGCCCGAAATGGTGGACTACTTTCAGGGGCCGTATGGTTTTGTAGTGCAGATAGTTTTGTTTATGCTGGTGATATTATCCTATAAACTTATAAATACTTTAAAAAGCGATTACCAGTACAGTACTTATGAGAATGGGATTTATCAAAGATTACTTAAAATACCTGTACTAGCTGGCTTTATAAGTATACTTAAGAATAAACAGTATAATAAGTCTTTACAATATGGTGATTTGTTGAAATCGGTGGGCATGAACCAGAGAGTTGAGCATTTTTACTTAAGAAGAATAATATATATGTTTGTTGCCTTACTTGTAGGTATTCTGGTTTTTGTAAATATTCATTCAATTACAAAACACAATATATTATATACTTCTGAGAGCTTGATGACTAATGATAAAAATATTGATGAAAAAGCCGAAGAAGAAATGCTTAAGATGGATCGGGAGATCATATTGAAATATGGAAATAAGAAAGCCGAGTTCAAAGTTGTTGAAAAATTGGTTTTGGAATATGGAGTGATAAAGGACAAAACACTTGCTGGGATTGCTTCAAAAAGGATTCTGGACAAGCTAAATAAATATCGTGAGGAATATTTTAAATGGTGGGAACTTTTGATATGTCTTTTTATAGCCATGATATGTTACAATATTCCTTACTGGTTAATTTTATTCAGGAAAAAAGTTATTCAGATGAATATGGAAGACGAAGTTATGCAATACCATGCCATTATATTAATGCTTATGCATATAGATAGGGTCTCTGTTGAGGATATACTGAAATGGATGGAGCAGTTTGCCGTTGTATTTAAGGATTCCATAAACAAGTGCCTCAATAACTTTGAAAATGGCGATATGGAAGCATTAGAACAGTTAAAGATTGATGAACCCTTTGTCCCTTTTAGCAGAATTGTTGAGAATCTTCAATCTGCTTCAGATAAAATTCCAATAGTAAGGGCATTTGACCAGTTGAAAGTTGAAAGGGGGTACTACCAGGAAAAAAGAAAAATGGATAATGAAATTACCTTGAATAAGAAGGGAATGTGGGGGAAGATGATAGCCTTTATTCCTCTTATTGCAACAATATTTCTTTATATCCTTTTGCCATTTATACTAATTAGTATAAATCAGTTAATGAACTACTCAAACCAAATGAGTAATGTAATTTAGAAAATTTAATCTAGAAAATTAATTAAAGTGAGGGGAATTAATTATGGAAAATGCAACTAAAGCAATTATTATTGCAGCAGCAGTATTAATTACAATGGCGATTGTTACAATCGGGTTCTTTATTATGAATGCGGGAAAGGATGCTGCAACAGAAGCAGTTACAAACATAAGCAACATTAATAACAAGCTTGCCGAAAGCGAGTACACAATGTACGATAATATGACTGTAACAGGTAATGACGTAGTAAGTGCCATTGAAAAGATAGAAAGTTCAGGGGATTATATTGCGGTACATGTTATAACTAATAAGAATGAAAGATGGTATGTTCATAGCGCAGCGACTAGTTTAGATAAATTGGAAGACCCCAATGCAGATATTGATGATGCTGAGGATATTGAAAATGCTGATACTTATATAAATCCAGCCGGAAGATTTAAAGGTGATGTTGAAAGAGATACCAATGGAAGAATTGCTTTGATAACCTTTACACAGCAGTAATTTGTGTATTGCGATTGTATGAGGGATGTTAATTGAAGCTGAGGGATGATTTAAATGGGTGAAAACTTAGCTGACTTTTTGTTTGATGTAGCCATGGTTTTTGTGTTTGTATCGGCATTATCCCTATTTATGTTTTTGAATCCTCTGTCAGATAAGAATGTTGAGTTGCTGAAAAGTACAATAAACAGAGATAAAGAGATTGCAGAGAATAGGATTTATAATAAGGAGTACACCACTGTGACAGGTGCAGACATAATCGGCGATATAATAAACGGGCTTGAAACAGATATTATAGTTGACAGCGAGTACATTTATAAAGATGTTAATATTTTTGACGATGATTTTAGCTTTTTAGGCATTAATGAAAACGGTCAGTATAGAGTTACGAGGAATATTGACTCAACCGGTAAGGTTGAGTCGGTTGAATATGAATCGGAATAAGGGCGGGGCTTATTACAGCCCGCCTAAAATGTTATTACGAGGTATGTATAATGGGAGATTCTTTGAGCAAAATATTTGCACTGGTTTTGGCGGTGTTATTACTATTTATTTACCCAACAAAAAATGAATTTGAACGACTTGACGAAACAAGCAGAATATATGTACTTACCGAGACCTCAAAGTTTGTTGATTCGGTAAGAAATCTTGGATATATTACTCCGGTTATGTATAAAGAATTTGCGAGTAGGCTTTCATCTACCAACAATTTATATGAGATTAAGTTGGAACATAGAAAAAAAAGGTATGATCCGGTATATGATGATCCAACTGCTGGCGTGCCGGCACCTCCTGAAGATGAGGATGAAGATGAGGATGAGGACGGGGAATTAGTAGATGATATAATTGACGATCTTTATGATGAAGATGAGGACGAAGACAGTGAGGATGAAATAGAAGCTACTGATTTTGTTGTTGGCTATAGAACATATCATAACAGTACAATATTGGGGTTTATGTTTGAGGATGGCGAAAATAAAAATTATGAACTTGAAAAAGGAGATTATTTTGCCGTAACGGTTTACAATAAAAATAAGACAATGGCTACAAGAATTCAAGAAATGCTTTACAATACAAGCCTTGATACGCAAAAAATTTACGTGAGGTATGGAGGAATGGTTAAAGATGAAAATAACTGACCTTGCGATACTCTTTGTTATTATCATTCTTCCCTTTAATCTATTGTTGGATATAAAGTCCCAATATGTAGGAGCAGCAGCGTACAAGAAAATAGAAATAAACAGGATACTGGACACTGCGGTTGAAGATGGTGTTGTGAGCATGATTGAAGGTGGGGCCGGTAATAATATAGAGATCAATAAGGAAAATGGCGTTCAGGAATTTCTGAATTCATTGTACATAAATTTTAATGTGCTTGAAAACAGCATTGAGGCTATGAAGCTTCAAGGTTATATTTCATGCATAGTTGTTGTGGATTATGACGGATATTATGTGATTTCCAACCAGGAATACTACAATTCGGAAGGTTTTAAGGAAATGAAATTGGTATGTAATCCGAAACAGTCATTTTCCTATTCAGATGGAAATTACGTGTACATTTTTACCCTCGATAACACTCTGACAGCGTTCGAACCGGGAAGTAAGGAGATATTTACCGGTACACGTGATCAGGTTGCAAAAAAAGTCGGAGCAAGCTTTTTGGACGATGAGATATTATTTGATCAAATAAGAAGAAAGACCATCATAGAGAGCTTAAAAACTGATGTTAATTATACAATAAATAAGCATAATGATATCGCTAGAATGTTTGGCATTTCATATAACTTTACCCTTCCTCAAATAGAGGATGGAGATTGGTATAAGACTGTGGATGATATTGGAATGCTAGTGTTTTTTCAAGGTATGCCAATAGGTTTAACCGGTGAGAGAATCAACAGCTATGCTCTAGGTGGGGCAAGGTTGGTTAAGTCTTCTAAATATATACTTGAAGAAAAAGAAATTAGTCCTGGTATGGTTTTGAAATATTATCACAAGCAGGGGTGCAGCGAACTAGCCCATGAAGTAGAAACAAGTGATGATATTGAGGTGCTTGATACTAAAGCCGAATGTGCGGGAAACGGTTATATGCCTTGTCCGGTTTGTAATCCCTAGTTATCAGACCTTTTAGCATAGGATTTACCGGCGTATTCTGTGCTAAAGGGCCCTAAGCCGGAATACTCGGATAACCATCAAAATTCTCATATTATATTTCAATAAACCCTCTTTAATACTATCCCCCTCTATTTTTGCATTTTATTCCATAAAACATACCGTTTGTCAGAAAGTGTTGATTTACAAATATCTATTCAGTATTATATATAAAATGGTGTAGATATAGAGTAGAAGTCTTGGATACATAACTGATACACTGAAGATGGATGGGTATATGAGGAAATCTATTGGAATAGCTTATTTAAAGCAAATCCAGTGAATATATATTCTGAAGGTATGAAATTGTTTCAGGAATTCACTGTAGTTTGTGAAGGCGGATATAAGGAGGAGGTTCAAATGCCAAATATATATGTGGATATGAGAACACTAGAAGATAGTAAGCGTAGGCTTAGAAAGCTTTCTGGAGACTTGGAGAATATAGCTAATAGTCTTAAATCTATAAGGAATACTCTGGATAGTGATATACGTTACAGTAAAGGTATAGATGGAAGCCTTGGTGAATTGAGTTCACAAATATATGAAGAAGAGCGAATACTTATTAAAAGTGCAAACCTCTTAGATAAGGCTATTGAGGACTATAAATCTTCGGAACAAACTATTAAGCAGAATTTGCAAAAAATATTTATAGATAAAAAGGTAAAATCCACTTTTGATGTTTTTGCTGATCAGGTATCAATTGTGAATGTTGGCAGCAGTAATTTGTTTAAAAATAATGGAAAAGGTAATGTAAGTGTAAAATCGGATGATGGTTTTATGAATGAAGTTCTTAATAGCCTATCAGGTGGTGAGGTGCCTACAGAGGCTGAAATAGCTCAAATTGATGCAATTATGGATAAATATGAGGTGATGCTTATTGAAAACTATGAGAATATAAGTGATACGGATATAAAAAAAATATTGGAAGATATGGCTAAAGAGTTGCTTCCAATAGTTAACAAGCATAGATATGATTTTACCTGGTGGTATTATGCTGTAAATACTGGTGGTATATTTGATGTGAAAAATAGCAGAGTAGTAGAGATAAATATAAATGGTGAAGTTAAAGAAATAAAGATCTGGAATCAGCCATGGAAATATGATGGCAATGAATACCTGGGGGATTTTGCAGGTAACTTTTTATACGGGTATCTCGGAGCAGAAGTATTTGGTACCGGACAGCTTGGACAGGCGGTACTTAAGGGTGGAGCTGGTTTTGCGCAATTATTGAGTGACCGCGGTAACCCTAATGTAAATACTGATCCATTGAGAAAGTATTTGGATTCTTTGGCAAGTGGTGGTTGGGGAGATAATGAAGGGGATAGTAATCAAATACAATTAGGCATTAATTCTTATAAAAGCGACCATGGAAGCTGGAAGAAAGTTATAGACTTTGAAGATTTGCTTAATCCTTTTGACGATCTAATAATTAGTATGCCAAATTTATTAGACCCTGACGGTATATTGAAAGATGAATTTGTAGAAGATGAGCCGGGATTTATAAGAGATATGGTACTTATTAAAAAAATAATTGGTAGCGAGATAAATTTTATAAATTCTGAAGCCATACCTACGGTTGTAACTTATATAAACAACAGAATATATGATCTGATAAGTATTACAGAAGATGCAATTAATGATGGAGTAAATACTGTAGGCCAAGCCATTGGTGACGGTATAAATGCGATAGGTGATGGATTAGAGAGAGCAGGAGATGCAATAGGTGACGGGATCGAGGCTGCTGAAGATGCGATAGAAGATGGTTTAAATGTAGTAGGAGATGCGATACATGATTTGCTGTTTTAGTGGTGAAATAATAAGGCAGATTTAGTATATATAAGGAGGAAAAATGGGGAGAGTCAAACGTATATTTGCAATTTTATGCGTATTTCTTACGTTTACTGGGTGCAATTTTACTCAGGATAAAAAAATGAACAATATTGAAGTAAAAAGTACAGATATTAATAAGGATTATTTTGTGTTCCCTGAGAAAAATACTTCTTTTTTTTCATCTGAAACAAAGTATGGTTATATGAATTCCTTGGGGGAAATAATTATCTCTCCATATTTTAAATATGCGGAAGACTTTTCTGATGGATTTGCAAGGGTACAGACAAGTGAAGGTTATGGAATCATTGATAAAAGCGGAAAATATGTATTAATGCCTCATTATTCCAATTGTAATTATTTGGGCAATGGTTTGATTGCGTACAAAACTGATAAATGGGGGATAAAAGATTATAGCGGTAAGGATCTCATCAAACCTGAATATGATGAGATATACAGTTTTTCAGAAGAATTGGCGGCAGTCAAGTTGGGAGACAAGTGGGGATTTATCGGCACAGATGGGACTTTGAAGATCAAACCTGAATTCGATTTGGTAAACAGTTTTTGTAATGGTTTGAGTAATATAAAAGTGAATTCAAAGTGGGGGTTAATTGACACTTCAGGAAAGGTGATTGTTGAGCCTAAATATGACAATAAGCTTCAGGTGTCAGATGACTTAATTTTGTTGCAGGGAGATAATTACAAGTGGGGATATCTAGATAAGCTAGGGAATAAGGTTATTGATTATATTTATGAAAAGGCCGATTACTTTGGTGAAGGATTTGCAGCGGTTTATGTCTCAGGAAAATGGGGGTACATAAACAAGCAGGGCAATTTCGAGATAGAACCTTGCTTTGAAGAGGCTAAAAGGTTTAGGCAGGGATTGGCAAGAGTAAAAAAAGATAACAAATACTTTTATATCAATAAAAAAGGCGAAATGATTAAAGAAACCGGCATGGATTATACAGGAATGTTTGAGTTTAATGAAGGTATGGCTGCAATTATTAATAATCATAAATATGGTTTCATTAATGAGAAGATGGAAACAATAGTGGAGCCTAAATATGACGAGTATAAGGATTTTAGTGAAGGATTTGCAGTTGTGGGTGAGAAGATTTCCGGAAGTTATGACAGTGTATATGGATACATAGACAAAGAAGGTAAATGGTTAGTAGAGCCAAGTTTTACAGAAGCAGAGTCATTTAAGGAGGGTCTGGCAAAAGTTTGGAAGTCAGGGAAAATGGGCTATATTGATAATAAAGGCAATATAGTTTATAAGAGTTGGTAACGAATAGGATGAGATTGCTGTATTAATTCTATGTTTGCAGTTCATACCACCAAACAAACCGGTTGTGAAAAGTGTTGATTTACAAATATCGATACAGTATTATTGTAGCTATAGAAATAAGCTTGATATCGAAAGTGCCAGTAAAATAAGTAGGAGGAACAGATATGAAGAGAATAATATTTGCGGTTATCTTGGTATTAATAGTATCAATAGTATGCGTACCATGGTCGGCAAGTGGAGCAGAAGGGGTAAGTGTTACGGTGGATGGTAAAGTGGTGAATTTTCCGGATGCAAAACCATTCATTGATGCGAATGGAAGGACGCTTATACCTGTTAGATTTGTTACCGAGGATTTAGGCGCTATAGTTGAGTGGAACCAAGAGTATCAGGAAGTGACTATAAAAAAAGATAATGTAAATATAAGAATAATAATAAATAACAGAAACATTGTTGTAAATAGAAGTGTTAAGACAATGGATACAGAGGCAATAATAAAGGAAGGCAGGACCTTTGTACCTATAAGATATGTTGCGGAAGCTCTTGGAGCCACAGTGGGATGGAATGCAAGCACAAAGACTGTAATTATTACAACGGGAGGTGCAGTAAACACTGACATACCAAATGCGGCGGATTTTTATAAGATTAATCCTGACATGCCCAAAGAATTGTATTATTACCCATATAAAAAGGATAAAATTGATGGGTGGTATGCGACAAATAAATGGATGGTTGACAGGTATGGAATGAAATTGATAAAAGAGTGGGTTAATAATGCAAAGGGCTATATGGAAACATGCTATAGTGTGGATTATAGGGACTTTAATAAAGAAGAGTATGTAGAAAAATTGAAGTGGTACTTTATGCCGGGTACAACATGGTATGGAGGAGATAAAAAAGGAAGGCCTATTTTAGAACATTTGGAGTATTTGGCGGATATGATAGTGGAGAAGCAGATAGTTATGAAGATACTGTACATAACCGACCCATCATTAGTTGTTAGTGATGGTAATACTATCGTAAGAGGAAGAGCAATTTATACTATTGAAAGCTGTAATGATATGGAGTGGTTGAATGTATTTTTCCCATTTGGCAAAAGTGCATTGGGAAAAGAACATGCGCGCGACATGCATGTTGAATTGGCAAATCTTCAACAAAAGCATGATTGGGAACATCCAATTGAGGTGGTATATAGCGAAAAACTTCTTGCGGTTATAGAGTGATGGTATATGGGTGATGAAATTAGTAGATGCAAAATTGCAGTCTGATTTTGTTATATAAATCGATTGATATGATTTAGTGTATAAGGTATAATTTAGATTAATTATATGTAAAAATTAATTATTATGAGAAAGCCGAAATTTAGTTTTTGATTGTTGTTAATTAATGGCTTGATAACATAATAATACAAATCAATATATAACAGGGGGTAATAATTTTGAAGAAAATAATTTTTGCAGTTATCATGGCATTACTTGTATCTATAATTTGCGTTCCATTGGTGATAAATGGGGCAGCAGGGGTAAGTGTTACTGTAAATGGAAAAACGGTGAATTTTCCGGACGCAAAGCCATTCATTGATACCAATGGAAGGACGCTTATACCTGTAAGATTTGTTACTGAAGAATTAGGAGCGACGGTTGATTGGAATCAGAAGTATCAGGAAGTAACTATAAAAAAGGATAATGTAACTATAAGAATAATGATAAACGACAGAAATATTGTCGTAAACAGTAGTATTAAGACAATGGATACAGAAGCGATAATAAAGGAAGACAGGACCTTTGTACCGATAAGATATGTCGCAGAAGCTCTTGGAGCTACGGTTGGATGGGATGCAAGCACAAAGACTGTAATTATTACAACAGGAGGCGCAGTAAACACTGAAATACCAAATGCGGCGGATTTTTATAAGATTAATCCTGACATGCCAAAAGAATTATACAACTATCCGTATAAAAAGGACCGTTTAGATGATTGGTATGCGACAAACAATTGGGTGGTTGATAGATTTGGAATGAAACAAGTAACAGAGTGGACTAATAATGCTAAAGGTTATATGGAAACATGTTATAATGTGGATTATAGAAGCTTTAATAAAAAAGAGTATGTAGAAAAATTAAAGTGGTACTTTATGCCAGGAATAACATGGTATGGAGGAGATAAAAAAGGAAGGCCAATATTGGAACATCTGGAGTATTTGGCTGATATGATAGAGGAAAAGCAGATTGTAATTAAGACGAAGTACATAACAGATCCATCATTAGTTGTTAGTAATGGAAATACTGTTGTTAGAGGAAGAGCAGTTTATACTATTGAAAGTTGTAACGATATGGAATGGTTGAACATGTTTTTCCCATTTGGCAAAAGTGAGTTGGGAAAAGAAAATATTCGAGATATGGATGTTATATTAGCAAATCTTCAACAAATGGATGGTTGGGAACACGCACATGAGGTAGTATATAGTGTAAATGTCCTTGCGGTTATAAAGTGAGGTATATGAGTAATGAAAAAAGGTGTTTTAATTTTTACAGCTTTTATTATCGTAATTTTTTCTGTTTTCCTATCAGATATTGTTGCATATGCTGATGGCATGGGAAATGAAGAATTGGAATACGGTGAAGATTACTTTGCAGATCTAAAAAATGGGGAGATCTTAGTAGTAAGGCTTGATAACTCAATACGAACAAGTAGTTACGATAGAATTGCAACTTCCGGCATTAGGTATACTACACTTGGATATGGATTGAAAAAAATAAGGGATGAAGTTATTGTAACAAATGGTGGCGTAGTTGATGTTAACGTGCCGATAGTTAAACATGAGAATAGCAGGACAATCAAACATGAGGATAACCCTAATATACAAGAAGGGTATATGATTTCAGAACAAATAATATACTCAACATCATTGTATGAGCAGGTAGGAAACGTAGATATTGACTGGGTTAATAAGCTGTATTCAGAGGATTCAACCCTTTATCTCGATGGAATAATGACTGTTAAGGAATATGAGAGGGTACTTGGTTCTATAACTTATCTAGATGGGAAAAATGTTACAAGCGGTGAAATTTATAGTACTGCAAAAGGAATAATGGGTGCACGTGGATGGGCAGATCCGGATGCTTTAAATACTCATTATAACAAAAGAGTGGATTTATTTCCTCTTACAACAGACATAGGCTTAATTTACGCCAACCTATCGGCGACTGCAAATCCAAGCCTTGTACCCCGTGGATCCAGTACTTCTGTTGAAGTTGCTCTTAACTCAAGTAAATCAAGAGCAATGTTAAAGGAATTGGGCAAGGATATGGAAGAGGCTGATATCACAAGTAGAAGGTATTGGATAGAATATGATGGAAAGAAAGAAGAGCGTGTGGACAATGGGGAGACAATTTCAATTTTATTGGATAATGTGACTTCCGACACCACACTTCGATGTACTGTTCGTGTATATAGTAAGGCTTTGGCGGATTTGAATTCTGATTATGTAGTACCTCAGGCTGAAGCAACGGTAGTTATAAATCTAGGTCAGAAAGGTGGTTCAACTGCCAAGGGCAATCTGAATGCCGATCAAAGAGGAAAAGAAAAATTCAATGTTTTGCAGGGTATACCGACTGATGAAACTTTATATGCAAACATAATAACCGAAGAGTATCTGACAGATTTTAGCTCCAGAACTGTGACAGGAACAATAAAATATCCGATTACCATTAAAAAAACATACAATCTTAAATGGCAAGTGGATGAAGGTGAGACAGTATATAAATATGATGAAGATGGAAATATTATTGACTGGGAGTGGGTATCAGACTGGCAAGACAGAAGTGCTACTGAAACTAAGACAGAAACGTATTATGTGACTAGGGACTACTCATATAATGTAATCGACAGTATGGCAGTATTCGCTATAGACAAAGCTGTGGTAACAAATAAATGTTTGCCTTCTGGAAGTGTTACTATCTTGCCTAATGGCTATACAGCTCCAACAGTTGATGTATTTCATAGCGATGATTTGGAAGATCATATCAAGGAGCCGATATATGAAACTGAAATAGTATTAGAGACTGAAACCTTGTCTGGTGGAACAAGAGGAAAACCTTCTCCGCCGGAGCCTGATTGGGAAGACATAGCTGAAAGTGCCATCGGTTCAATTCAAGTAAAAAATGACAGATTAGTCATTGATGGTTTTATAGTATTGGAAGATGATTGGCGTTATACACTTACATCAAAAGGAAATGAACCTCCAAAAGCAGGAATGATTAGCAAAGATGTTTTATATAAGAATAACATTAAGATTGCTGAAAAGACTTTAAATGGCGAGTACCAGAGTTCCGGCACAGTCTACTACAAAAGAATAGCCAGTGTAAACAATACGGAGACTGAGCGGACCGGAAAGATAGACGTGAATCCTGTTATAGTACATGCACCGGTTGTATGCGATCCAACAATCGAAAGTGATGTGCAGCATAATCAGGAAATTAAGCCTGATGACACAAGGGCGGCGATGATTCTTGGAAGAACATCTAAATTTACATTCCCTACCATAGGTAAATACATAAAGAAAACGGGATATGTAGATGCAGATTATAGAAAGTACACAAAAGATAGAATAATAAAGTTTCCTTTTGATGTTTATGTTGAGGTAAAGGTTGGGGAAAAGGTTGAGGAAAAGTTCTTAAAGGCCGGTGCGGAATACCATATGCCTGCCGCAGTGGACACGTTGAATTTGACCGTTCCCACCTGGGTGGATGAAGGAAATTATGATGTACAATGCAGGACGATAGCTATTAATTCGCCAGGGAATGACAGCCTGAAACAGAATTTGTCAAATATCTCCTATGAGAACTATATTGCCACAAAGTCTATTCCTGTAAGGGTAATCGGGCGTATATACGGTCTGAAAATCACGGATATCAATGATTATCCCGATTGGGCGGAGGTGTTCAGAACCGACAAAAATTCAACAGAACATTCAGGTAATTACTATTGGGTTGGTGACTTGGATGAAAATGGAGAAGAACGTGGAAATTCGGATAAGTTTACTTTCCCTGTTTTAAATGGAAGCCATACAACCAAGAAGAATTTAGGTGTACTGAAGACAGGCTATAAATTTAGATTCGAACTTAATACAATAGGAAATTACTTCAATGATACTGACCTAATACGTATAAAGCCAAGATTTTACTACGTAAAAAAGGATGGCAGCGGGCGTGTGGAAGTGGATCTCTGGTATCAGGAGAAGATTGATGGAGTAGCTACCCTTGCTAAAGTAGGTAGCAAAGTAGACAGCAAAAATTTAAAAAGTATTGTGTTGGGAGATCCTTACAGGAATGTTTCTGAGGAAGAGTTGAAGGATACAATTAGTATACTTGGGGATACTTCGAAAACCGAGTTTGCAAATCAAAAAGCAAAGATCGGTTCTTATGGAGACATTATTCTTTCAAAGCCTGTCAGGACTTTTGTTGGGGATACCTCCAATATACCTGATGTGGACGAAGACAGAGTAAAAAAATCAGTACAGAAGTGGTATGGTGAGTATTGTGTACCAAACAACGCATTTGTGTGTAAAAAAGGAACTGATGTTGCTAATAAATTAGGTAACAAGGCCTTTACCGGGAAAGAGGACTTCTGGCTGAAAAATGGGTATATAATTGTTAACTTTGAAATTGAAACAATAAAAAACAAAGATGCTGCAAATCCTCAATTAACTTACTGGGGTAGTCCGCATTCCAGTATGTGGCAAATAGAAGGCTTTGATAATAAGAAAAAGGATGGAAGCGGAGCAACCTTTACACTAATAGATGGTGACATAATTTTTTACTACACTGACAAGAAGTCTTCGGATGATTATTCGTCAGGTGGAACCAACTAATCGGTTAAGTGTGTCAGGGGATTGGCCGATACTAAAATAGAATAAATAATATATAAATGGGGGGATTTATCCCCCCTAATTTTATTATGGTTTAATTTTATTATGGTTGCCGGGAAAAGGTACTTTGATTTTGATATTTTAGGTTATACCCAATTTATAGGTTTTACTCAATTTAAAAAATCGATTGATATGATCTTGCGTATAAGGTATAATTTAGATTGGTTATATCTAAATTATGCAATAAGGTAAATGTTAATTGTTTACAAACCGAAAACCGCTAAATTCTGCATTTTAATCCATTTGACATAAAGTTGTTTTGCTGAAGATATAATCTTTTGTTACGCCTGCAAGAAGTTTACCGATAAATGTTTGTCAGGCGGAACAAATTAAGTGATAAATATTAATAATAGACTTTAAGAAGGGTTGATCAAATTGGTTGTAGTTATTTCTGGTCCTGAATTTTGGGGTAATATTGATGAAGCACTGGTAAAATTGAATAAAGAGGTGGGATATAAGAAAATTGACCGGGACATAGATATAATGGGCGAAGTTGAAAGACTCAACAGTATGTCTATAGATTTTCTGGTATTGGATATCTCATGTCTGGATGATTACAGGCGTGTACCTCAGGCAATCAGAAAGCTTATGATAAGCAAGGAAAACCTCAGGGTAATTATTATTGCTCCACAGAGGTTCTCGGGCAACGAGGTCATAAGCAACCTTATATCAATGGGTATATACGATATAATCGGGCAGAGGGATAATGAAGAGAAGAATATAACGCCTGCCTTGATAGAGCATTTTGAAAATCCATCAACCTATGCGAAAGCAATAAAATGGGATGATGGTTTTGCACGAAGGAAAGAGCAGGAAAAGGAATTTGTTGAAACCGGCAGTGGAAGATTTGGAAAGAATAGCGGTGGCAACTCTCAGGCCAAAATGGTTGAGAAAGATAAGATAGTTGGCACTGTCGTAATTGCAGTTGTGGGCACTATGAGCAGGATTGGGACTACCCATACGGCAATATCCATAGCCAAATACCTTATGGATAACAGACATGGTGTGGCGGTAGTTGAACTTCATAACAGTCTTGCCTTTGATTGTATAAAAAATTCTTATGATAATGTTGTGGAGAAAAATGGGATGTTCTCTCTTGGAGGAATGGACTTTTATCCTTTTGATCCAACGAGGGCTGTGTCTGATCTGGTACTTGAGGACTACAGCTACATAATTTTGGATATGGGTGTGTATGGAAAGTGCAATATTGCAGAGTTCAGACGTGCCCAGGAGAGAGTTATCGTTAGTGGAGTTAAGGATTGGGAGCTGAATGAGCTTGAAGAACTTATTGAGTCGGAAGATAAGAATTTTAAAAACAGATATTATTTTACATTCTCCAATGATGCTATGTTTGAGCTGGTAAAGTCCAGTATGAATTCACTTCCGTGTTTTCAGGCACCATACAATCCACAGCCCTTTGATGATAGCGAAGAGTGTGCAAAAGTTTTTAGCAGTATGCTAAGGAATGTAATGCCTCAAATAAATAGTGATGATGAAAATGAGGGCTTTCTGAAATCTGTGTTAAAAAAAAAAGAGATAAAACTATATCATAAACCTATACTTGTTGACAAAATAATGTTAAGAAACGCGCAGACAAACAAAAATCCTGTTATTAGCTCTGACATAAAGAAATATATAGGAGTTGTGAAGTTTATTATTTCTTTAGTTATAGTTGCCATTGCATTGACGTTTCTATATTACTTGTTTTCAAAGACAACTGTATTCTCACAGATAAAAGACTTTTTAAAGGGAGTATACTAGGTATGTTTTCTATTACATAAATCTTTGCTAATAAGAAGCAATTAACATGAATTGAGGGGGTAAAACAATTGGCTAATATGACTCTATATGTATTGAGTGGAGAAACTTTCAGGGAGTATAGTCTACCGGATTATGTCGAAGGAATAGTAAATGTTGATATAAGTCCGGGTACTGCCGAAAATGCATTCTTATATTTCATGCCTATCTATGCCAATAATGGCAATTGGTCCTTGCATGAGATGGAGGAAATGACGATAACAGTAAATGGGAAGAACATATATGACAGACAATTATCTCCGGGAGATGCAATTAAGGTGGTATCTGCCGATGGTAAAGCAGAGGCTGCAATTTATGTCGATGAAGCAGAGAAATTGAAAGTCTCCTTCGACAAATATTCAACAATAGGACTAAGTCAAATTGGAATTGGATATTCAGACAATAATACGATTGTATACAATGGCTTAAACGTATCAGAAACCCATGCCACAATTGACTTTATTTCGGGAAAGGCTGAGATTAAAGCAAAAGGTAGCAATGATCTTGTATTTGTTAATGGAAAGAAAACTCAGTCAAAAATTTTGGCATACGGCGACATAATCTGTATAATGAGCCTCAAGATTGTTTATTTAGGTGAAATTTTAGCTGTTAACAGCCCAAGAGGGCTTGAACGATGCGCACTTCCAAAGTATACATTGGTTAACGATGTACGGGTAAGTTCTGCTAACAGAGAAAAGGGGAATTTACACAATCAGGTTTATTTTCAACGTTCTCCAAGAATTATAAAAAAATTGGATGAGGGTCGTATTGAGATTGACTCTCCACCGGCACCTAATACGGCCAAGGAACAACCTTTACTGTTGTCCATGGGTCCTTCCCTTGCCATGGGTATGGGCATGCTGGTAAGTACCATGTTTACTATAAATTCCTACAGTAATAATCCGGTCATGGTGATACCTGGGATTGTAACAACAGGTTGTATGCTTGTAGGTTCAATTTTATGGCCTATATTGTCGAGGTCGTATCAGAAGAGATCGAAGGTGAAGGAAGAGAAAAAGAGGGTAAAAAGATACAGACAGTATATGCAGAAGGTATATTCTAAGTTGGAGGAAAGAATTGAACGCAATAGCAAAATTCTGTCAGGTACATATCCTGAGCCAACAGTGCTGATAAATAGGGCTGTAAATAAGGACAGAAGATTGTGGGAACGTATTCCTACCAATAAGGATTTCCTTGACGTCAGGCTTGGGATTGGGACAAGGCCTTCCCTTGTAAATGTGGAAATTCCAAAGGAACATTTTACCATGGAAGACGATCCGTTAATGGATGAATTGAACGATATAAATAAAGACTTCATTATGGTGCCTAATGTTCCTATTACAATATCTCTATTAAATAACAACATGCTTGGTGTGATAGGGGAAAGAAAAACAATCACCGACATAACCATGTCAATGATTGTACAAATTGCAGCTTTGCACAGTTATGATGAAGTGAAAATTGTATGCGTATATAACAGGAAGGAAGCCGACAAGTGGGATTGGGCCAAGAGAATTCCCCATGTCTGGGGTCCTGAAAAAGCAATACGTTTTATAGCATCCTCCCGTGATGAGGCAAGAGATGTATTCCATTTTCTTAATGAAGTATTGGGAGATAGAGAAGAAAAAAATAAGGAAAATTCACTGGATGCCAGAATGGAGCTGCCCCATTTCATTGTCTTTATAGCAGATCCGGAACTTGCTGAGAACGAACCTGTAATGCGTTATCTCACAAGCTCTTCGGTGTCTCTCGGAGTGACAACGGTATTTGCCTATGAAAAGCTGAGCATGCTTCCAAAAGAATGTAATTCCTTTGTACAATGTTCTGAAAATGAGTGCACTTTATATCATAGAGATAACCCTGAAGATGGAATGGTAGAATTCAAAACCGATCCGATAAATGTGAACGATTTGGATTCCTTCTCTTATTCCCTTGCAGGTATGAAGGTGAAAGAACTGGCCTCGGCAATGTCATTGCCATCTATGCTTACCTTCCTTGAGATGTTTAAGGTTGGAAGGATTGAGCACCTTGAAATTAAGAGAAGATGGAGGGAAAATCTTTCTTACAGGTCACTTGAGGCACCCTTGGGAATAAAAGCAGGTGACACGCAGTTTTTCCTTAATATACACGAAAAATATCATGGCCCTCATGGACTTATAGCAGGTATGACAGGTTCCGGTAAAAGTGAATTTATTCAATCCTTAATACTTTCAATGGCTATAAATTATCATCCCTATGATGTGTCCTTCATATTGATTGACTATAAGGGAGGAGGTATGGCAAACTGCTTTATAGGTTTGCCTCATGTGGCCGGAACAATAACCAACCTTGGAGGTAGCCAGATACGTAGATCCCTGGTTTCCCTTCAAAGTGAACTAAAGCGCAGGCAGAGAATTTTTGCGGAATATGGAGTTAACCATATTGACAAATATCAGCAGATGTACAAGGAACATAAGGCAAAAGAACCGTTGCCTCACCTTGTCATAGTATCTGACGAGTTTGCGGAACTAAAATCCCAGCAGCCTGAATTTATGGATGAGTTGGTTAGTACTGCAAGAATAGGGAGAAGTCTTGGAGTTCATTTGATTCTTGCTACTCAGAAGCCATCGGGTGTTGTTGATGATCAGATATGGAGTAATACAAGGTTCAGAATCTGTCTTAAGGTATTGGACAAGGCAGATAGTAATGAAATGCTCAAAAGACAGGAAGCAGCATATATTACTCAGGCAGGAAGGTGTTATGTACAGGTAGGAAACGATGAAATTTTTGAATTGGTTCAGTCGGGTTGGAGCGGAGCACCTTATATACCTACTGACAAGATTGAAAATGACGGAGACAAACAGGTTATGTTGATTGATAACTCCGGAAGGGCCCTAAAAACAGTTTCCACCAAAACAGAGACTGTGAAGAGCTCAAGTACACAACTTTCCGCAATTGTAGATTATATCTCGGATATATCTTTAAAAGATGACATTAGCCCACTGAAGCTTTGGTTGGAGCCTTTAGGTGATGCTATATTCTATGATGATATAGTAAAAGAAAACGGAGGTTGGGATGGTGAAGGTTGGAAACCTGTTGACCATTGGATGAGACCTACCATAGGAATTTATGATGATCCGAAAAATCAGTTGCAAAGTCCTCTCAGGGCAAACATGGGCGAAGATGGACACCTATTGCTGTATGGTGCCCCGGGTACAGGAAAGACTACCTTTGTGCAAACACTTATTTATTCACTCATAAAATCCTACTCACCTGATATGGTAAACCTGTATTTATTGGATTTTGGCGGAAGAACAATGGGATATTACAGCAGTCTGCCTCACATCGGAGGAGTTATTTTCTCGGATGATGGGGATAAACTTGATAAACTGTTTAGAATGTTCACAAAGGAATTGGAAAGCAGAAAGAGAAAGTTTGCCGAATATGGTGTGGGTACTTTGCAATCCTATATGCAGATATCAGGAAATGTAGAGCCGGCATTAGTTATGATAGTTGATAATTACTCAGCCTTTACCGAGCTGTATCCGGATTCTGAAAACACAATTGCGACACTCTCCCGTGAAGGCGGAAATTATGGTTTATATATGGTATTTACCACTTCAAATACAAGTTCTGTTAAATATAGAATTAGTCAGAACTTCAAACTTATGTATACTCTTCAGTTGAATGATAAGTATGAGTATGCATCTGTTGTTGGGCAGACTAACGGACTTGAACCGGAAATTGTAAAAGGAAGAGGTCTTGCAAAGGTTGATACTCCACTGGAATATCAGACTGCTCTTGCTGCACAGTCCGCTAATGAAGCTGAGAGGGTTACCCAACTAAGGGAATTATTCGGAAAGATGAGTGAAAAATGGTCAGGTCGTAAGGCAAAACCAATCCCCTTTGTGCCTGATGAGCTTACATTGGACTATATTCTTGATAATGAGGATGGTAAGATTCTCCTCCAACAGGAATTGATTCCGGTAGGATATGATATTGAGGAGGCTGAAATTCTGACCATTGATATTGGAAAGAACTTCTCATATTCCATTCTTGGGTATGACCAGACAGGGAAAACCAATATGTTAAAAACTTTGTTAAGAGTAATAAAGTCAAACTTTGACTGGAAAGTTTATGTGGTTGACAACGGAGAAGGTGGACTAAGAAGATATTCTTCAAAGTATAATGCAGATGATTATATATGTGATACCGCGTCTTTCGATGGCTTCATTACTCCTCTTGTAATGGAAATGCAGGCAAGACACAAAGACCTGAAAGCATTCAGACAAAATGAGAATGCTCAGAGCGAATATGAATATATGCGAAAATATCAAAGGATAGTAGTACTTATAGATGATTTTGATGGTTTCTTCAAAATGATTTCCGATGATGCCTTAAGCTATGTTGAAAACTTATTAAGTGGCGGTAGCGGTCTTGAAGTTTATTTTATATTTACTGCCAATCCGGACAAGTTAAAATCCTATACCAGTCAGCCATTATATACTTCTGTGTTTACCGGAAAAAGTGGAATTTTACTGGGTGGAAATATTGATGGGCAGAATATATTCAATTTAAGTATGAATTATCAGCAAAGAAATTGCCAGTATGATGCGGGTACGGGATACCTTATTGACAGAAGTGAATACAAGGTAATCAAGACGCCTTTTGCCTAGTAAAATTAGCATTACAAAAGATGAAGTAGATAAATACACTTCATCTTAATTGCTATTGACTACTTTAGCGCATTATTTCCTATTGGAGTGGAGGTGAGGGGTGCTTGTTAAAAGTTGTTTTATGCGATGATGACAAGATTTATATGCAACTTTTAGAGAAGTTGATAAAAGATATAGCTACCAGAAGCAATTATAATATAGAGATTGCCGTAATGACTTCTTCACCCCTGGACGTTTTAGAGTATTCGGACAAAGAGAATGGAATATCGATTTATATACTTGAGACAGAATACCGATTGTATGAGAATGATGGTATTGAGTTGGCGAAAACTGTCAGAGGAAAAGATCGTGATTCGTATATAGTTTTTTGTACTGCTCATTCTGAATATATTTATAAGGTTATGACAGGTTTGATAAAGCCCTCGGGTTTTTTGATCAAACAGGGAGATAACATAAAAATTGAAGAACTCGAAAATGTAATGGGGGATATTTACAGGGACTATCTGAATTTTTTTGCCGGAAGCGAAGCGGTATTAAATATTAATATTGGCACAGAGATATACAGAATTGAATACAATCAGATAATTTATCTGGAATCTTTCCAAAAAAAAATATATGTGCATACCGGCAACCAGAGAATAGGGTATTATGACAGCTTATCATCTTTGGAAGAAAAGCTCGGAGCAAACTTCATAAGATGTCACAAGAGTTATATTATAAATGAGGACAAGGTGTCAAGAGTATCCTTTACCGATATGAAGATCATAATGAGCAATGGGGCGCAGATAGATATTTCAAGATCGTTTAAAGCTAGTATAAAAGATAGGCTTAAGTGTTTATAGAAGTTATTGATATAAAGAGGAGTGATAGTGATGAGTCCTAAAGGAGAAGCGGGTTTTGTTTTAACACAGAAGGAGTTGTTGTTCCTTGCGGCATTGACAGGGGCAGATGAGATGTATGGAGTTGAGGATGTTTTCTCTCAAATAGATGATGAGCAGGTTATCAAGGAATGGGATATAGCAAGGGAGCAATTGGAAAATAAAAAATACCTTGAGGTGGAGTTTGATAACACTATAACCATGGATAATGAACTGTATTCCTTGATGGTTGCCTGCTGCAATCCCAAGGTTTTTATGAGAGTCTTAATGATTGAGGACGAGAGTTTTATGCATATACGAAATATATACATTAATGAAAACATCGCTGTTGAACTCGACCAGGACAGACTAAGCAAGAATAAGTGGATAATGACACCACTGGTTAGCATAGAAAAAGTGGCAGAAAATCTTAAAGAATGCTTTTTTACCGAAACAAACTATGAGGGTGGGGATATCGGCTTTGAAGTTCCTTTGCCGGATTTTGAAAAATTAAATGATCTTGTGGTAAAGGGAGATAGAAGCGAAGGAATTGAAGTGCTTAAAAAGAATGGTTGCAGTGATGAGGCAGCAGGGGACTTGTTTGATGCTATAAAAGACAAGGACTTTTGTGTTTCATTGTTAATAATGCTTCTGGACTATGACAATATGAGTGATGTCAACAGCTATACTTGCTATGGAGGTTCGAAATATTTATGGATGTTGGATGCTTCAGCAATAGTAAAAGAGGACGAAAAAGAGATGGTTATGAAGTTTAACACCCTTGGTAAAGAGGCTATGCTTGTTGAGATTGAGAAGATGGTTTTTGCCCTAAGGAATTTATATAGTTCTGCTAGTGAAGGAGATGTGTAAAATGGAAAAAGTATTTGTTGAGGTTATGGTTCCGGCCACAGGTAGGAAATATGAATTTATCATACCTGAAGTTATGAAGGTTGGAGTGGCAGCAGAGCTTATTGCACAAGCTGTACAGGAGACGGAAGGGATAAGATCCCAAAAGGATAATGTTGTTTTGTGTACTTTTGAAGACGAAAAAGTTCTGCCAAACAGTAGCACAATCAGTAATACAGGTATAACAGACGGAACTAAACTGATTCTTGTATGATGAAATGGGTGGTGTGATAAAATACATAAAAGTAAGAAAAATACAATTAATTGCATTTCATCCTATGAAATGAGCATTTCGTCAGAAATTATTGTAAATTAGAATTACTGTGTTTATAATGAAACTCATGAAAGACAAAAAAATATCTGAACAGATGGGGAGGAGAAATAATGCTTCCACCTAAAAGACGAATAAATTATAGTCAAGTTATGAAACAGGTTTCAAGTGTAAATGAATTGTCAAAAGAAACAAGCAGAGTTGCAGATGGTTTGGATAGTGTATTGGTACAGACTATGAGAGTATGGAGTGGAGATGCATCGCAAGAGTTTAAAAAGCAATGTGGAATTATGATTCAAGAAATAGACAGTACTGCAAGAAAAATATCTGATATAGCCGTTAAGATAGCAAGTGCTGCGGCAGATATAGAACGAGAAGACGATGCGTATCAAAGACAATATAATGAATATCTCAAGGAACAGGAAAGAAAAGAACGTGAAAGAAAATTACGTGAAAGAAAATTACTCCAAAGCAAGAAATCTAAATAGCTAAATAGCCTGATGAAGGCTGAAATAAAATAAAAAATGAGGTTAAAGAATAAGGGAGGTTATTTGATATGGCAGCTAAAATAAGTGTAACGCCTGAAGAACTAAGATCATCAGCAAAAAAAGTTCAGGGTGAGATAGGCAAATATGTGAATCTATACAAAAAGTTATACCAGGAAGTAGATGGAATGAAAACTAATTGGAGCGGTGAAGCGAATCGAGAATACGCAGCACAGATAGAAGCTTTCAAACCAGAGTTTGAAAAATTGAAAAGTGTATTGGATAACTATGTTGAGTTTTTGGAAAAGTCAGCACAGGTTTATGAAAAAACAGAGGCAAACATCAAGGACGGAGCAGGAAAACTTACAAGAGGAAGATAATTAATATATTTGAGGAGGGGAATAAAATGGCACAATTTAAAGTAACACCTCAAGCGTTGAGGTCTACTGCATCAAACATAAAGTCAATAAATTCAAACTTTCAGGGAGTAATGAAAGACATTGAAAAAGAAATGACCAGCATGAAGAAGAAATGGGAAAGTGAAGCTGCAAACACATTTATTTCAAAATTTACTGGTTTGAAGGACAATTTTGAAGCATATTACAAGGTAATTACCTCATACACAAACTTTTTAGAGTCAACAGCAAAAGCATATGAAGAGGCTGATAGTGCAATTAATAAAGCTTCAGGTAATTTGTTTTCATAGTAATCCGATTGAAATGATGTTTATTGTAGGTCTACCCATTAGGTAGGCCTACAATTGTATGACGAAATTATAAGTAATGCAGGGAGTTGGTACTGTGAATATTTCGGTATATCCTGATGGAATGGAAGCCATGCTTGAGCAGATATGTAGGCTTAAGCAGGAAGCCAGCAGGATTGAAGCTAAATTCAGGAGTGTTGGAGGAAGCATTGATCCGGAATTCCAAGCTGTTTTTAACCAAATAAGAGCTGTTGAACAGGATCTTGAGCGTATTTGTATGTACTTTTCAAGATGCTGTGGTTTTGTTGAAAATACAATTACAGAATACCTGAACGCAGAGAAAACAGTTTGTTATATGAGTAAGGAGTATGTAAACTTAAGACCTGCAGATAGAAAAAGAGCTGAATTAGTTGATGAGAAAGTTGATGTAAGGGGACGAAATATTGACTCTTGCGAAGCATTTAATATGGGATTAAAAGTGGAACCATGCCGGATAAATAAGAGGGAGTTTTTGATTAAGTACAAGGTTGAACCCGGAAAAATTGATGAAGGAAAGAATATTCTTGTTAGGACATGGAAAAGTCCTTGCAATTTATAATATAGCAAATTAATTTGAACAGGGGGGGCGTTTTATGGGGAATTTTTCTGTACAATTGAAAGTGTTAGGGCTAAGTGAAGAAAATGTAAAGAGACTTTCGAAAGACTTGAATCGTATAGGGAATAGTCTTTCAAATATAAGGAGTTGCCTTGATTCTGATGTACGCGGTCGTAACGGCATTGATAAGGGACTTGGAGATTTAATTAACAGACTTTATGATGAAGAAAGAAATCTTTCTGAGATAGGGAAGTTTTTAGATAAAGTATATAAAGAGTATGATGAAGCAGAAAAAGAAATACAGAATGCCATCAATGAGCTGGAAAAGACAACAACGAAAAAGCAAAGTTCAGTTGTTGATGTATTCCAAAGTGGCCTGGCGGCAATCTTAAAGAACTCTATTGCTTTGAAAACCTGGGCAATTATACCTGCAGTGGCCTTGCCTGTGAAAACAGTAGGGCTTTCAAATACATCTAATTTAATAAGTGGTAGTGCGGTCAACAATGTTCAGGCTCAAGCAAAAGCAGATATCTCAACACCTAAACAAAATGTTACTACTGTAAAGGCACCGACATCCGTGTGGCCTGTACCGTCATCAACCCGTATTACATGTCCTTTCCAGTCCACTGACAGCCTTCATCCAAATGGTCACAATGGGGTGGATATTGGTGCTAATAGTGGAGAGGATATATTGGCAGCTTTTGGTGGAGAAGTAGTTTTGGCTGGGTGGTTGAATGGATATGGGTATGTTGTGTATATTAACACTGTAATAGATGGAAAGCAGGTTCAGATGAGGTATGCACATATGAGTGAAATAGACGTTAAAGTCGGCGATATTGTAAAAGCAGGACAAGATATAGGTGATATAGGAAGTACCGGAAATTCAACCGGACCGCACCTTCACTTTGAAGTAAGAGAGTGTACCCAAGAAGGCAGTTGTCTTGCAAATGCTGCCTCAACTCCTATTGATCCTATGCCATTTTTGAAGGGTGAAGTTATAACCCTTCCGTCAACAAATGATGTAAAACCTAATGTTTCAGTATCGAGCGGGGCCAGTGAGTACAAGGTGAAAAGTGGGGATACACTGAGCAAAATAGCGGCAACATATGGAACAACAGTTGCTGAATTGGTAAGAATTAATAATATTTCCAATCCTAACCTTATATATGTGGGACAGGTTATTAAGATAAATAACCAAGCTAATGTGAGTGATGTAAAACCACAAACACAAACTGGCAGCAGTAGTTCAAGTAAAACTGTTGAGTATAAGGTAAAAAGTGGAGATACGTTGACCAAAATAGCGGCAATGTATGGAACTTCAGTTGCAGATCTTATAACAATTAATAATATTTCCAATCCTAACCTTATATATGTGGGACAGGTTATTAAAATAACTAACCCAGGTAATCTGAGTAATATTAAGCCGGAAACGCCAACTGGTAGCAGCAGTTCAAGTAAAACCATTGAGTATAAGGTAAAAAGTGGAGATACACTGAGCAAAATAGCGGCGACATACGGAACAACAGTTGCTGAACTGGTAAGAATTAACAATATCTCCAATCCTGATCTTATATATGTGGGACAGGTTATTAAGATAAACTCTACAGGCGGTTCAAGTAGCAGTAGTGGTGGTTCAAGTAGCAGTGGCGGTTCAAGCAACAATGGTGGTTCAAGTAACAGTGGTAGCTCACAATCAGGAAATACTAATTACAGCCTTAGTCTTGAGGAAGCTTTAAATAAGCAAATGAAGCAGAATCCTCAGATACAGAAGAATGGAAAATGGGTTAGTGCCAGCAGGGAAGAAGTGCTGAAATATTTGGATCCGAGAAATTATAATGAGGGAGATTATAAGTATCAATTTCTTGATTTGTCTGCATCAGCAGGCATAAGTGAGAATGAAATGGCGAAATATCTTGATGGGAAGGGAATTTTAGATGGAAAAGAAGCTGTATTTTTAGAAGCAGCAAAGAAATATAATGTTAGTGAGGTTTATTTAGCAGCTCATTGTGCCCTTGAAACAGGCAATGGAAAAAGTACGCTGGCAACAGGTGTAGAGATAAATGGGGTAGTAGTATATAATATGTACGGTATAGGTGCTTATGATAGCAACCCTATAGGCGGAGGTGCACAATATGCCTATGAACAAGGATGGACAACACCTGAAAAGGCAATTGAGGGTGGTGCAAAATGGATTTCCGAAAGGTATATAAACAATGAAAACTATAGACAAAATACCTTGTATGAAATGAGATGGAACCCTGCAGCTCCCGGAACTCATCAGTATGCAACTGATGTGGGATGGGCAGTAAAGCAAACTTCAAGCATCAAAGCCATGTATGATAGTTTTGCAAACGCTGTATTAAAATTTGATATACCAACTTATAATTGATTTTATGTACTAGAGTAGTGTATTATTTAGTTGATTCATTTATCTATGTATTTTTGTACATATTATTTTTTACATAGCTTATTTTCAGGAGGAAGATTATGAAAAAAATTGCTGCTTTAATTGTTATGTTGGTTGTTTGCTTTTCCATTAGTGGATGTGGAGATAAAGTAATTATAGATAATAATAACACTAGTCTACCGACATTGACAGATAGCAAAGAGTATGATGAAGTAACAGTAACACCTGTTGACACAACCGAAACGGATATTTCTGATGAGGATGAAATTAGTGCTTCAGAGAATATAAAACCTCTAGAAGAATCAGATTTTGAAGTTGTTCAAGGGGAGAACATCATTAAACTGGATTCTCCATATGCTGAGTTTAAGTTTGATAAACCTGAGGAACAGCTTGATAATAATTATGTTGGTGAAACTTATTCGGGGGAGTTTATTTATAAGACCTACTTTCATCTGTTTGAAGATTTTGAATTGTATGTTTCCAATGCCAATTACAATATCAAAAACAGGAATTTTGATGAGTACTATATAACTCAGATAGTGTTAAAAAACTCAAATTTTGCGACCGGTAGAGGGATTGCCATAGGATCAGATGCAGTAGATATTGAGAATAAATATGGATCTGCCGAAAAGTCGACTATTGACGGTAAAATCAATTTAACCTATAGGCTTGGTGATAAGGAAATATCCTTTATTATTGGTGATAACCAAAAAGTAGAAAGCATTGTTTTAAATATAATTGTAGAAGGCGTGCAGTAGGCCCTATTTAATAAACTACAGTAAAAATATGGCGATAACTGTTATGAGATATGGACAAACAATGTAATAGATTGAACTTTGATAAGTATAGAACTATTTAAGTAAAGGGGGATGCTATTTTGAACATTTTTAACAGATTGTTTACGAAAGGAAATGTCAAGGCTTTTCTTCTTGTGTTCATGTGCATGTTTTTGCTGGCCTCATGTTCTAAAGCTATCGAAAATAAAAATCAGGATAATTTAGCGGGACAGAATATTAATTCTCCTCTTCCGGAGGCGTCAGATAATCCAAATGACACAATAATCGATGAAAATACCGAAAGCATAGAAAACGCCGAAAACAATGAAAACACTCAAAATATTGAAAACACTCAAAATAATGAAAATACTGAAAACAATCAAAACACCAAAAATACCGAAAATACCAAAAGTACTGAGAACACTGAAATCACCGATGTGGGGCAGGCAAAAGAGGCTCAATTGGTTATGAAGATTTTTGTAAACTTGGGTATGGATGATTATTATAAGGTGCTGGACCTGAATGATAATACAGTTACATACAGCTATTATAGTTACGAAAATAAGGATACACCTGAGTTGGATCAGAAAACTGTACCCTTTGATGAGATAATGGAAATAGAGCATGGGGTTCGTAAATACTTGTTTTTTATGTACCTTGATGATGGAAAGAAAGAAGTACAACTTGATATGAGTAAAGACTTTGTTGATCAAGTTGAGAATAATTCCGATTTCAGAGCTCGACTGGGAAAGGCTTTGAACAAGCCATTCGATCAGAATTTGGTAAATAGTACCATATCATCCTCAGATATTAACTGATCAATAGCAAAAAAGTTAAATAGCCTGATAAAGGCTAAAATAAAAAATGCTGTTAAAGTATAAAGTCAGCAGGCATGTATGCAAAAGTAGAGGAAGTAATTAAGAATGGAGCAAGAAAACTTACAGGCAGAATAAAAAAAATATATATAATAAGTCAAAACTATAGTCAGGTGAAGGCCTGGCTTTTTATTTTATCAATCTAGAAATTAAATACTTCACATAAGCAATACAAAATTTTGAAAAATTTCACTGTTTTGTGTAATTAATTTTCAAATATAGGGCACAAATTTTCAAAACCTTTCGAATTATATTAGAGGGTAACAAAGAAAGTTGTATTTAAAATAGCTGGAATTATTAAAAGAAATTAGCTGGGATTATAAAAAAATGATTGGAGAAGTGCTATAATGGCTGATTAGTAGTGTTTTTATATTAATAAAATTTAATTTTATTGTATTGTATATGATTTTTGTGATAAGTGTGATAATATATATTTATATATAGTATTATTCTTCTGAAAGAATTGGTGGTATACATAATTAGTAATATTAGTTATTGTCGCTATGTGAATTATACATACTCCTTTACAGCATTTCAAAATAGCATCCAATCCGATACTTACTTGTTTTATTTCATGGAATTCATTCACAATTACCATATTCTTTATGTGTTTACAATATTACTTTTCTGTGTTGTAAAGTCAATTTTATTGACCTGTCAAAACGCAGTAATACTGCATTCTATTGTGTAGTAAGGATCTACCGGATGAATAAGTGAAGGGAAAGTCCTGAGTAATAAAAAAGTAAATAGTGCAATAGAGTATGAGATAAAGATTAGCGAATATATTCTGAAACTCATAATCTGAAGAGTTTTGGATATATATATAAATTTTAATTATTTGAGGAGGATGGTTTATGTTCAAGTCAAAAGTCACAAAGTTTATTTCCTTGGCATTATGTGTATTTCTTTTATGCACATTTATGCAGGTAGGAAGAACGGAAGCGGCATCTGGATTTACAGTAAGTGTGGCATCAGTGTCAGGTAACAATGGAACAACAATTTCAGTACCCGTAAGTTTTTCAAACGTACCTTCAAATGGTATCTGCGCAGCAGATATGACAATCAATTATGATGCAAGCAAGCTTGAATACGTAAGTGGAGAAGCAGGAAGTATAGTAACAAATCCAACAGTAAACTTTGGAATAAATAAAGAGACAAACGGTAAATTAAGGGTATTATTCCTTGACAACACAATGTCAAACGGATATATCAGCCAGAACGGAGTTTTTACAAATCTTACATTTAAAGTTTTAAATTCCGGAAGTACAAATGTAAGTGTATCCGATGCTACATTTGGGGATAAAAACCTCACTAGCGTGTCTGCAACATTAAGTGCAGGTTCAATAAATGGTGGTGGAATAACAACACCGGTAGCAACACCTACGAAGACACAAACAGTAGTAACACCAACAAGAACAGTAGCAAATACACCTGTAGTTGGTAGTGGATTCACAGTAAGTGTAGAATCAGTATCAGCTAGAACCGGTACAACGATAGCAGTACCCGTGAACTTTGCAAGCGTACCTTCAAGCGGAATCTGTGCGGCAGATATGACAATCACTTATGACGCAAGCAAGCTTGAATATGTAAGCGGAGAAGCAGGAAGTATAGTAACAAATCCGGAGGTAAACTTTGGAATAAATAAAGAGGAAAACGGTAAATTAAGGGTATTATTCCTTGACAATACAATGTCAAACGGATATATAAGCCAAAACGGATTATTTGTAAGGATTACATTTAAGGCATTAAACTCAGGTGCAGCAACAGTAAGCCTAAAAGATGCAACATTTGGAGACAAGTCTCTTGCCAATGTATCAGCAAAATTAAATGCAGGAACAATAACAATAACTGGCGATACAGTACAAACATCAGTAGTAACACCTACGAAGACACAAACAGTAGTAACGCCAACAAAAACACCAGCAAATACACCTGTAGTTGGTAGTGGATTCACAGTAAGCGTGGATTCAGCATCAGCTAATAATGGTGCAACATTTGTGTTGCCAGTGTACTTTGCAAACGTACCTTCAAGCGGAATCTGTGCGGCAGATATGACAATCATTTATGATTCAAGCAAGCTTGAATACATAAGCGGACAAGCAGGAAGCATAGTAACAATTCCGGATGTAAACTTTGGAATTAATAAAGAGACAAACGGTAAATTAAGGGTATTATTCCTTGACAACACAATGTCAAACGGATACATAAGCCAAAATGGAGTGTTTGTAAATCTTACATTTAAGGCATTAAGTTCAGGTGCTGTAACAGTGAGCCTAAGCGATGCAACATTTGGAGATAAGACCCTTGCTAATGTATCAACAAAATTAAACTCAGGGACAGTAACAATAGGTGGAGGAAACGTACAAACTCCGGTAGTAACACCAGGAAAAACTCCACAAGCATCAAGTACAAATACACAACCAACACCAACATCAGGACCTCAATCTTCAGGAAGTTTTTCAGTTACTTATAGTGAAAACTCATGGGGTACCGGTGCCACAGTAAATCTGACTATAAAGAATAACGGTTCGTCAGCAGTTGAAGGCTGGTCAATTAAATTCAATTACTCAGGTGATCAGAAAATAACAAATGCTTGGAACTGTAAATATTCACAAAGTGGTACTACTGTGACAATTACTAATGAAATTTATAATGCTAGTCTACCTGCTGGTGGTTCAGTAACAGTTGGATTCAATATTTCATATAGCGGAACTAATACAGCACCAACAGAATTTACTGTTAATTCCTCATCAGTAAATACAGGAACTCAAACTCCGGTAGCAACACCTACGAAGACACAGACAGTAGTAACACCTACATATACACAAGTAGTAGTAACACCAGCAAATACACCTGTAGTTGGTAGTGGATTCACAGTAAGCGTAGATTCAGCATCAGCTAATAATGGTTCAACAATTGTTGTGCCGGTTTCCTTTGCAAACGTACCTTCAAGCGGAATTTGTGCAGCAGATATGACAATCAATTATGATGCAAGCAAGCTTGAATACATAAGCGGAGAAGCAGGAAGTATAGTAACAAATCCAGAGGTAAACTTTGGAATAAATAAAGAGTCAAACGGTAAATTAAAGGTATTATTCCTTGACAACACAATGTCAAACGGATACATAAGCCAAAACGGAGTATTTGCGAAGCTTACATTTAGGGCAATAAGCTCAGGTAATGCAACAATAAGCCTTAGTGATGCAACATTTGGAGACAAGAGCCTTGCAAATGTATCAGCAAAATTAAATGCAGGAACAATAACAATAGGTGGCGGAACAGTACAAACACCGGTAGCAACACCTACTAAGACACAAACAGTAGTAACTCCTACAAATACACAGACAGTAGTAACACCTGTAAAAACACCAGTAGTTGGTAGTGGATTCACAGTAAGCGTAGATTCAGTATCAGCTAATAATGGAACAACATTTGTAGTACCAGTGTACTTTGCAAACGTACCTTCAAATGGAATCTGTGCAGCAGATATGACAATCAATTATGATTCAAACAAGCTTGAATACATAAGCGGAGAAGCAGGAAGCATAGTAACAAATCCAGAGGTAAACTTTGGAATTAATAAAGAGACAAACGGTAAATTGAGGGTATTATTCCTTGACAACACAATGTCAAACGGATACATAAGCCAAAATGGAGTATTTGTAAAACTTACATTTAAAGTGATAGCCAATGAAAAAGTTTCAACTGTTGTAAGCATGAACGATGCAACATTTGGAGACAAGACTCTTGCTAATGTATCAGCAACATTGACTTCTGGTAAAATAGACTTAAATGGTGGCGGAGCAGTGTCAACACCTGTAACAACTGCACAGCCAACATCCACACCAATACCTCAAACTTCAGGAAGTTTGTCAGCTAGCTACAGTGAAAACTCATGGGGTACTGGTGCTACAGTTAGCATGACAATAAAAAATAATGGTACCACAGCAGTTGAAGGTTGGACAGTTAATTTCAATTACTCTGGTGACCAGAAAATAACAAATGCTTGGAATTGTAAATATTCACAAAGTGGTACTTCCGTAACAATTACAAATGAAGCTTATAATGCTAGTATACCTGCTGGTGGTTCAGTAACACTTGGATTTAATATTTCATATACTGGAACCAATACACCACCAACTGTATTCTCTGCTAAATAACATCTGTAGGACATTAATTTACAGTAAACTATATTAAGTTTATATGGTTGTTGATCAAAAAAGCCTGGAAGGTATCAAGATGGTACCTTTCAGGCTTTGTTTTTTAAACTAATCAACATATTTTACTTAATATCATTTCTATTAGCAGACTAGTGAATTTATTTTACATATTATCAAACATAATGTATACTCAAATTAATAACACTATAGGGGAGACGGAATATGGGGAAAATTATGTTGATTTTTGATACAACCGATAATATTGATAAATTCAAGATCACCGAGAAGTTGAAAGAATTAGCAGAGTTGTCTGAGTTGGCTCTTTACAGGAAAAGGCCGGAAGAGGATATAAAAGAGTTCTTACAAAGCTCCTGTAAGGATTATGTCAAAAATATGATAATGAAAACGATAGAAAAAGACATGCTATATACGCCGGTATTGGAACCTGAGGGTTATTTCAGAAACATACACCAGCTTTATGAGTTGGATGACTTGGCGAAAAGCTCAGGGGAGATACTTGGGCGGTATATATCAGTTCCTTTCGCTGACGGTAACGCAGTATATCAGATTGTAGCTGAAAAAGAATTAGAAGTAAGAATAAGGATATGTATAGGTTTGGGTGACGACTGGCAATTGCCTTCTTGGGGCAAGGAGACATGGATAGCTAGGAATTACGCAGAGGCATTAATTAATAAAAGAGATGAGTTGAATAATTTGTGTGAAATGGAATAGTAAACATGTTAGGTGATGGCAAGAAGGAGGATTTTTGGTGAAAAGAATAACAAATTGTAATTACTGTGTAAACTATGTTTTTGACGAGGAATACAACTATTACGAATGCCAGGTTGATTTGGATGAGGACGAAATGGTGAGGTTTATGGGTAAGGCCTTTGACAATTGTCCCTATTTCCAGTTCAATGACGAATATAAGATTGTGAGAAAACAGATATAATCTTTTATATTAATTTATAGAATAACAAATATGACAGGATGGACAAAAAGTTTGGATACAATTAGTCCGTGTTGACACTCAATATTTTTATTGCTATTATAGACAAGTGTATGCAGGTTTGCATAATATTTTATTGGAATAATAGGTGAGATGGAAAGATGGAAAAGCTTAGTAAAGAAGATTTGGTACAAATGATCAGGAAAATCAGAAATGGTGAGGGTAGTGACGAGGAATTCGATAAATGGTTGCAGGAAATAAAGCAGAGTGTTTCACATCCGGAAGTATTTAATATGATAATAAGAAATACAGAAGGTTTGAATGCCGAACAGATTGCGGACCAACTAATGAACTATAAAACATCTGAGTTTTCATTATAATCAACCCATAAACAAGTCAATAATCATTAAAAAAAATATCATTTCTAGGTAAATTACAGGAAGTATATTAATATCGGAAGTATATAATAGAATTGTGAGTTGCACATGAACTATTTATACTATAGTGCCTTCTCAATAACATATTTGCAGATATTCAAATATAGTTGCAGTTATTTAATTATGAAGACAGGAGTTGATGTGATATGAAATATACAGTAGCGGAAAAAATCTTCAACGCCCATAGAGTTGATATGCCTTTTGAAGATACTCATGTGTTAAAACTTGATGCGGTATTTTGCCACGAAATTACAACGCCCATTGCTATAACAGATCTTCAGGCAAGAGGTATGGACAGGGTGTTTGACCCTGATAAGATAAAAGCAGTAATTGACCATGTGACTCCTGCAAAGGATAGTAAAACAGCGGAACAGGGGAAAATACTCCGTGATTGGGCAAAGAGACATGGAATAAAGGACTTTTTTGATATTGGAAGAAATGGTGTATGTCATGCAATATTCCCTGAAAAAGGGTTTGTAAGACCAGGGTACACTATCATAATGGGTGATTCTCATACGTGTACCCACGGAGCGTTTGGGGCGTTTGCAGCAGGGGTGGGTACCACCGACCTTGAAGTTGGAATTTTAAAAGGTGTTTGTGCTTTTCATTCTCCAAAGACTATAAAAATCCTACTTAATGGAAAACTGAAACCTGGAGTATTTGCAAAAGATGCCATACTTTACGTTATAAAGGAATTGACGGTAAATGGTGCCACAAATATGGTAATGGAATTTACCGGGTCTGTAGTGGATGAAATGAGTATGGAAGCGAGAATGACCTTGTGCAATATGGCTATTGAAGCAGGTGGAACCTGTGGTATTTGTTATCCTGACATGACAACAGTGGAATACCTCTGGGATTATATAAAAGATGAATTTGAATCTAAGGAAGCAGCATTGAAAGAGTATTCAAAATGGATATCCGACGAAGGGGCGACTTATGAGAAGGTTTTTGAGTTTGATTTGTCAAATTTGGAGCCGATGGTTACTTTCGGATTCAAACCGGATCAGGTCAAGACCGTGAGGGAGATGTCAGGAACAATAATTAACCAGATATATATTGGAAGCTGTACCAATGGACGAATTGAGGATTTGAGAGTGGCAGCCCAAATACTAAAGGGCAGGAAAATAAGTGATGATGTTCGTGGTATTGTAAGTCCTGCAACGCCTGCAATTTACAGTCAGGCATTAAAAGAGGGGATAATAGAAATCTTTCAGGATGCAGGATTTTGTGTCACCAACCCTACATGCGGTGCATGTCTTGGTATGAGCAACGGGGTATTGGCTAGCGGTGAGTCCTGTGCTTCAACCACAAATAGAAACTTCAATGGACGTATGGGCAAAGGTGGAATGGTTCATTTGATGAGCCCTGCTACTGCAGCTGCATCAGCTATCGAAGGCAGAATAGCTAATTCGGAATTGTTTGATAAAGGCATGTAGTTGCTTGGTTTGGAAATCAATCGGGAGGGGATATAAATGAAAACATTTAGCGGAAAAGTATTGTTTTTAGATAGAAGCGATATAAACACAGATGAAATAATTCCAGCAAAATACCTTACTGAAATAACTAAAGAGGCACTTAAGCCCTATATTCTGGAGGACTTGATTCTTGAAGGCTTCGATCCGAAAAAGGATATAAAGGATAAAGCAGTAATCATAACCCGTGAGAACTTTGGTTGCGGTTCATCAAGGGAACATGCTCCTTGGGCTTTGGAAGTAAATAATATAAACGTTGTAATTGCAGAGAGTTTTGCAAGAATATTCAGGCAGAACATGTACAACTGCGGAATGTTTGCTATTGAGCTTCCTAAAGACAAAATTGACTATCTCTTTGGCACATACGCAAAAAAGGATGTCACTCTTACTGTAGAAGTGGATAGAGATAAAATTATTGTTGAATGTGAAGGAAAATCGGAAGAAATTGATTTTAAAGTTGGAGAATTTGATAAGACCTTGGTAAAAGAAGGCGGATGGGTAGGTTACGCTGATAAAAAGTATTGATTTTGGTAGGTTTAAACGAAGATGTTCATAGAAATATATAAATGGGAGTGATACCGGCTTGAAAAAGCAGGTAGCACTCTCTTTTTGATAGATACGGTACTAAAGTATCTAAAACAGCTGTCTGTGCTGTGGACTTATAATTGAAAAAAGGGTGAAATTATGATAAAATATTTACTTATATGAAAGATTTTCAAATTTATTGTTAAATATATCTAAGGGGTGGATTCTTTGAAAAAATTACTGGTTTTTGGTATTTCTTTGGTGCTTATGTTAAATGCAATGTTGGGAGTATGTTTTGCTGCAACCTATAAAAGCATAACAATAAGCCCTGGACAGAGTTGGGAATTTGTAAATAAAAGTTCGACAGGTGCCGGCATACTTCAACGAAATAAAGGAAAATATGACTTTGCATCATACAATAAAGATGGAACAGTAGATTCTGCATATTGCCTTGAAGAAGGTGTGGGCTATGTGGAGGCTGGTGAACGTGCTGTAATTACTGTACCAAGCACATCTGGTGCAATTACTTTTGAATATGACAGTGAGAAAATATCTGTAGCTACCAGCAGCACTCAGGCATTAAAAAAAGTTGTAATTAAACCTGGCACGAGTTATGAATTTGTGAGCACGAGTTCGAAAGATGAATACATCAAGCAGTATGGAAAAGAGCTTTATGACTATATCGCTTATAAAAGCGACGGAAGTATATATACTTCGGATGTTGAGACCAGTGGTTGGCATTTTTTGCCTCAAAAGGGTCGTGGGATAGTCACAGTTCCTGCTGGTTTCCCGGCGGTTACTTTTTATTCTGCAAGTGATTATTTTAATAAGAATTTTACATACAAGGAAGTTAGTGAACCGGCTTTATATAAAATAAACATAAAACCTGGTGAAACATATAATATTAAAAACACTAGTACAAGTGAATTGTATATACGAAGTAAAAATTGGGAGTTGTATGACTATATTACTTATAAGGCTGACGGTACAGAACAATATAGCGGTGTATCATCCTCGGGAGGCGAATTTGTTTCTGCCGGGTGTTCTTTGGTCATAAGCCTGCTTCCAACATCAGATAATGAAATTCTGTACATGCCATATGATGTATACAAATCCTCGGCTTCAGTTAGTCAAAGCAGCAACCCTGCCTTATATAAAGTAAATATTTATTCAGGTGAAAGTTATGAATTTAAAAATGTCGGTTCTGAGGAATCAAAGGTATTTGTTGCCTGGCATGAATATTTTGAAACTGCTCTTTATAATAAAGATGACACATTGTCAACAGCGGATGATTCAAATTTAGGAACACAATACATAAGACCTGGTGAACGTTTAATAGTTACTGTTCCCGATTATTCGGAAATGATATCCTATTATATAGGGTATGACAAATATGAGACTTCTGTGAAAGTAGAAGCTTCTTATGAACCGGCTTTGCATAAAATAGCTGTTTTACCGGGACAGAGTTTTGAGTTTAAAAATATTGGTTCCGATTATGCGGGGATTAAAGAATCAGGTTCTGAGACTTTCACACTTGATACCTACTCCAAAACTGGACAACTGACTAACAGTAATGATTCCTATTCAGGGTATTTTGCGGTTTCTCCGGGTTGGAAGTCTAAGGTTACTGTGCCTCAAGGTTCGAAGGCTGTGGCATTTTACACAGGGTTTGAGGCATATAAAAAATGTTTTGATCCATCAATAGTACCTGGCGTTGGTTTTTCCTTCTCAAAGAACTTAAGTCAAGCGAAGGACAAAGCTGAAGTGTTGAAAGTATTGGAGACCTCGTATGCTTTATTATCTGAAAAGGGTAAAGAAAGTAATAATATAAAGGAATACTCCGTTAGATTTGCAGAGGAAGCTATCAAGAAGATATCTTCTAAAGAGATAAAAGCTACTGATAATGTGGCTGAAATTGAAAGTTCAATAGTAAAGGAACAGGTGGAAAAGGCAAAGGAAGCTGCCACTGAAGTTGAAGGAATTCTTGAAAAAAGTGGAATAGAAAAAAACAGGGATATTAAGACTTCAATAAAAATAGATGTTGTAGCTGCAGAAACGAAAAACACAGATTTGGTTATAAATAAAGATCTTTCTAAAGACGCTCAGGAAGTAGATATTGTGGACTTTAGCACCGGTGATGTAGGAATTTCTTTAGAAACCTCAACCCTTGATCAGGAATTTGCAAACGGAGACAAAATTACAATATCAGTAAATGAGGAAGAGCAAACAAATCTTGGTATGAAAAACATTGTTCTCGCCTCAAATCTTACAGATATGGGAGTATTGGGTTTGGAGAAAGTTGCCGGTAACAAGACGTACGCTATAAGCTTCAAAGCTCAAGATGGCAAGGAAATTAAATCTCTTAACAATAATGTGGGTTTAAGTCTTCCGGCAGCCAGCGATAATGGGGATTATGATTGTATCTTTATGGTCGATAACGGTAAGACTGAGGCTGTAGGTGGTCGTTATGATTCCGATACAAATAAACTTAACATACAAACCAAAAAGAGTGCTGAGTATTATGTTGTAGAAAACAAGAAGAGTTTTAGTGATATTGGTAAAAAAGATGCAGACATGAGGAAAGCAATAGAAATAATGGCTGCAAAAGGTATTATAAATGGTAAGAGCGATGGTAAATTTGAACCCGATGCTTCAATTAACAGAAGTGAATTTGCCACCCTTATTGTAAGAGCTATTTACAAATATACCAGCGATTCTAATTACAAATTCAGTGATGTTGAGGCAAAAGCATGGTACTATCCATTCATTGCTTCGGCAAAAAATGAAGGTATAATAAGTGGCTATCCCGATAACACATTCAAGCCTTTAAATGTTATAAATAAACAGGAGATCATTACTATCTGTTCATCTGTACTTAACAAGCAAAAGGGTTTTTACTATCCCACTGATGTAAACAAGTATCTGAATTTTAGTGATAAATCCAATATCCCTGAATGGGCTAAAAAAGCAATTGCTTTAGCAAACAGGGAAGGACTAATCACAAAAAGACGTGATGAGAAACTTATTGGAGATCAGCCATTTACCAGGGGTGATGCAGCGGTTATTCTTTATAGATTGTTTAACAAGCTATAAAAATAATCTTAAGATAACGTACACAATAGTTAAACTTATAGTATCCAAACGTTATCTGATTTAGGTGAAAAACTTCCTTTAATTATAGTTTGAAGTTTTTTATCTATAAAACCTTAATAATGAAAGGTTCACATATGAAGAAAAACACTACTGACAACGTTTATATGCACGCAATAACTATTTACTATGAAAACAGCATTAGTACTTTCAAATTAGATGAATATGGGAAAAGTAAAATAACTTTTGGTAGAAATTCAGATAATGATATTGTGTTAGATTCCTCCATAATTTCATTACACCATGCATATTTTGAGATTGTAGACGGCATTTGCACAGTATATGACAATAACAGTAAAAACGGGATTTTGATAAATGGAGTTAAACGATCCCAATATACTCTTGCTAACGGAGATATTTTGCGTGTTGATAACGAAAATAAGCCCTTAAAGAATGGTGTTGTTATTCTATATTCTATTGGTATGGGCGACATAACAGAGGGGTGGCGTGAGCACCCCTTTAATGGCAACAATCAGCCGGTATACTTTGGACGAGGGACTCATAATAACGTTATACTGAATCACAGCGCAATATCTGTAAGTCACGCAGTTTTTTTCTTTCATGAGGGAAGCTTGTATGTTGAAGATCTAAACAGTACAAATGGTACTTACCTAAACGGTATAAGAATTTCTTCAGCCCAACCTTTGAAGATAAATGATGTGGTTTATATTGGTGATACCAAAATTATCTATAACGGAAAAGTGCTGTTTTATAATTTTTATTCTCGAGGGTTTAGAATTGATGCACTGTCGTTAAAGGTTGATGTTAAAACAAGGAATGCTTCGATGTTTAGCACCGGTAAAAAGAGAATACTTGACGATGTGAATTTAAGTATTAATCCTGGAGAACTAATTGCAGTAATTGGTGCAAGTGGTTCCGGAAAAACTATGCTGCTCAGATGTCTTTCAGGATTATTGAAGCCTGACGAAGGAATGGTTTTGGTTAACGGTGATGAGTTTTTTGAAAAATATGACATATATAAGAATGTATTGGGAAATGTGCCTCAGGAAGATTCTATGCACGAAAATCTGACGGTATATGAAACACTTTATTATTCTGCAAATATCAGGGTGACTGCCTTAAGTGGTTCTGAGCTTAAGGACGAAATTTGTGAAGTGATAAAGGAAGTACAGATTGAAGGCCTTGAAAATACACTTATAAAGGACTTAAGCGGAGGCCAGCGCAAACGTGTCAGTATTGCAATGGAACTTTTGTCCAGTCCGAAGCTGTTTTTTCTGGATGAACCCACATCAGGGCTTGATCCTGAAACTGAAATGAATATATGCATGCTCTTGAAAAAATTATCCTTTGATAAAAAAACGGTGCTTTTTACCACCCATTCAACTTCAAGTCTTAATATATGTGATAAGATTGCTGTTATAGGTAAGGGAGGCAAGCTTTGTTATTTTGGTACTCCTTCCAAAGCCTTGGAGTTTTTTGGAGTGAGTGATTACATTGATATATACGGACTTGTTAGTTCGGATTCAGATTATTGGGAAGATAGGTTCAAAAGTTCAAAAATAAACATATATAATAAGCCAATAATAAGCAAAAAAACTTCAGGTGTTTTACGAAGATACACAAGTAGCAATAACTTCGTAGAGCAGCTGATTATACTAACTCAAAGATATTTCAAACTGATGTTTCGAGACAGAATAAGGTTGATTTTTCTGTTGATACAGGCACCGATAATCGCTATTTTTCTCGGGCTTATAACTGACAGTAATAAAGTATTCAGGGTGCACGAAGAAGCAAGTCAGGTAATATTGATAATGGCTTGCTCCGTTGTGTGGATGGGATTGCTGAATTCCTTTCAGGAAATTTCAAAAGAAAGAAGTATATATAAAAGGGAAAAGAATGCAAACTTAAACAGCAAAGCCTATATATTTTCAAAACTTATTGTCATGGGTAGTTTGTGTTTGATTCAAAGCATTACCTTTGTTGAAGTTCTGTCCCGGGTTATGAAATTTCCGGTTGAATCAATTTCAGGAGCATTAAAGCCGGAACTTAATTTTACGGTATTTTTAACCGGCTTTGCCGCGTCCGTTATGGGATTGTTTATTTCATCTCTGGTAAGAAACAACGACAGGGCTATTGGTATAGTTCCAATAGTAATGATATTTCAAATTATGTTCTCAGGGTTGCTTTTTAAAACCGAGATAATAATAAGGTTATTTTCCTATGCAGCATTAAGTAAATGGTCTGCAAATGCGCTGGGAACGTCAATTAACATAAATGATATTCCATATAAATCTCCCCTTCTGTTAAAAAGTGAGGAGGCGGGTTTTGTATACAGCATTGAAAACTTGTTGACGAACTGGTTTGTATTGGCGGCGTTTGCTGTGCTTTTTGCAATATTGATTGTTTTTGCTTTGGACAGGGCAGGTTCTGAAAAATAATTGCGAAATAAAAACAGATTTGAAAGTTATAAATAGATTTGCATCTATAAAAAGAATTGGGGGTAGGTTAGTTTGAAAAATGAATATATCTATATTTCAATTGGAATATGCACATTAATTATTAACATAATTCTCATTGCAATGCTTTTTAATATGAATTCCGGCAGTAAGCAAAAAACTTTCAAGAGTTCGGCAAAGGAAAAGGCAAAAAATTCTTCCATGCACAATAAAGCTGCTGATATAAAGACAGTGGGTGTTGAGGATGAAAATCTCAGTTATGCAGAGGAAAATCATTTAAGGCATAATATAAATGATCAGAGCAATGGTACTGTGCTGCTTGAGGATGATAATAAAACAGAAGTCTTGGATAACAATAGAGATTCTTAAAGAAGTCTTGGATAGCAATAGAGATTCTTAAATAGGAGAAAGGGATTAAAATGGAGGGTGAAATTTTAAAGGGTAAATATAAGATTGAGAAGCTTTTAGGCGAAGGCGCAATGGGAAGGGTTTATCTATGCAGAAATATTGAATTGGGTAATCTCTGGGCAGTTAAACATATTTATAACAGCGATAAAAAAGTTTATCTTCTTGCGGAAATCGAAATACTCAAAAAGCTTAATCATATAAGTCTGCCTAAAATAGTGGATATAATCGAAGACGAAACAGGAACCTATATTGTTGAAAGCTTTATTGAGGGTGTAAATTTAAGAAAAAAGCTCATAAATGAGGGACCCTTTGATGAAGAACTGGTAGTAGACTGGGGGAAACAAATCTGCGAAGCATTAAAATATTTACATAATATGAAACCGCATCCTATTATTTACAGAGACATGAAGCCTAGCAATATAATAATAACCGATGATAACCGTGCTATTATAGTTGATTTTGGAATATCAAAGGAATTCAAAAAAGATGATGCAAGGGACAAAGTTATTGCAGGTACACCTGATTATGCCGCACCGGAACAATTAACCCAAGGCGGTAGTACCGACCAGAGGACGGACATTTACAGTCTCGGTGTTACTCTTTATTTTCTGTTGACCGGCCAAGTGCTAAAAAAAGATGTACAGAGTTTGAGAGAATTCAGAAAAGATATATCCTCCGAATTGGATGCCATAATTCAAAAGTGTATAAAGAAAGATATATCAGAGAGATACCAGAGTGCGGAGGAATTAAAAAAAGCTCTTGACAATATCAGGGATGTAAAAATAGGAACCATTAAGCAGAACTTTAAAAGGAAGGTTATTATATCTTTGAGTGTTGTTATGTCAATAACTTCATTGCTAATGGTTTATCTGGGTCTCAGGGACATATACAGGGAAAGAGCGGCAATACTTGATATAGATCCGAAGATAATAGTGCTGTCTGCACAACAGATTGGTGATATAAGTATTGAGAAAAACTATCCTGACGGTTCAAAAAATACCATTAAAAGCTCCCAAATTGATTGGATAAGCTCAGATACAGAGATTGCTATTGTAAAAGATGGGAAGATATATGCAATAAACAAAGGAGAATGTGAAATCACAGGTTCATATGGGGATAAAATTATCAAGATTGATGTCAGGGTTAATGAGAGATTGGATGATATAAATAATGTTGAAATTAATCTCAAGTATGTTAAAGGTATTCAAGTGGAACCTTATGCAGGAACAGGCGAGCATACCGACTTAAATGGGGATATCCCTGACGGAGAAATAAGAAAAGCTGTAATTTCTGATCCTACAAGTATTTCAGCTGTAGGAAAAGATATTTTTCTTGCAGACCATAAAATAAGAACAATAAAAGATGGGATTGTAAGTACTAAGGAAATGAATATGGATGTTGAGGTAGTAAGAGCTGATTCTAAGGGAAATGTATATTTTTCACTTCTACCATGGCTGAATGAAGATGAGCAAATGGTTACAGGCATATTTAAGCTTGAGGATGAGGAAGCTTTAAGTGTTTATATACTGGAAGAATCCTTTTCAAATATAGGTGATTTTGCCTTTGACAGTATGGATAATATGTATGTTCTTGTCCACCAGGAATTGCTGGAGGATTTTTCGCAGCAGACGAAGCTTGTATATGTAGATAATCAAAGTCAGGAAGCAATTGTGATGAGAGAAATTGAAGGCTTTATGGACAGTTTGACTATAGATAAAAATGACAATCTTTATATATCTTGCTCTCTAAATGGCGCCATTTACAAATGGGAGAAGGGTGAAGAGGAATTTAAATACTTTGCTGGAAAAGAAAACGATCGTCACTTTATTGACGGGCAAAACAACAGATTCTTTGCACCATCTAAAATTTTTGCACAGGATGATTTTATTTATGTAATTGACGGCAATGTTATCAGAAGGATTGTTCTTAATAATGGTAAACTGGTTGATGTTGAAACAATAGCAGGGCAACTGGATAATGAGCAGAAGAATTTAAACCGCGTCGAAGGTGCGGATTCCTGGTTTGACAAACCTGTGGATCTTACTGTTGACAGCGAGGGAAATATTCTTGTAGCGGATAGAAACGCTTATGTAATATGGAAAATTGTAATGGAAGACTGACGCTGACTATTATCCATGGCCTCATAGCGGAATTAATTGAGTTGTCATTATGTTTTCGACAATAATTCTAGCAATATGGTAAAAAATATTGAAATTTGTGTCGGATTATAATAAAATGAAAATGATATATATTTTTTTTGGAATTCTTTGTTGATTAGACAATGCAAAATCTATTCAATATTATTAGTTTGATTGGGTGGTTGAGTGAATGATTAGAATAAAGCTTGCTATACTTGATAGCGATGAAACCTACATAAACAGAATATCGAATGCTTTTAACGCAAATTACAGTGATAAGCTTGAATTGTTTGCATTTACCCAATTAGAAGCTTTTATTGATTTTGTCAAAGATAACAAAGTCGATGTGGTTATAGCATCCGATTCTTTTGAGTTAGATACAAAGTTGATTCCTGAGAGAACCGAATTTGCGTATTTTGTAGATTCACCAAACCTGGAAACTTTGAACAATAAAAAAGTCGTATGTAAGTTTACCAAAATTGATAATATCTATAAAGCAGTACTTAATTTATACTCTGAGAATCCGGCCAATGTATTTGGATTTAAACAGGATTCTTCGGGTGGAACCAAGATAATGTCCTTTTATCCCTGTAGCGGAGGAAATGGGGCATCCGTATTGGCAGCAGCCTGCAGTATTAATCTGGCGGCAAAAGGGAAGAAGGTTTTGTATCTAAATCTCGAGCAGTTTGGCGTGCCTGGTGTATTCTTTAATGCTGAAGGTGCGTTCAATTTAAGTGATTTGATATATGCAATCAAAAGCAAGAAGGCGAATGTTGTTTTAAAGCTGGAGAGTTCGGTAAAGGAAGATAAGAGTGGAGTGTACTTTTTTGACGAATGCAAAATTCCTTTGGATTTTATGGAATTGACAAGTGAGGATGTAAAGAAGCTCATTGATGTAATAAAAAGCAGCTCCCTGTTTGATTACATAATCATAGATACGGATATGTTGTTGAATGATGTTTCAAAAGAGATAATGATGTATTCCGATAGGATAATTTTTGCTTCAAGTGGCACTGAGAATTCCAATTTGAAGTTTAGTCGTATATATAAGACGCTTGAAATTGTTGAAAGACAGATGAACGCTTCTCTGCTTCAAAAAATTTCAGTAATATATAACAAATTTAACAATACTTCAGGAAAATATATAGATGGTATTCCAAATTTAAATATCCTTGGATGTGTTGGAGAATTTAACAGATCAGCGAGTGCACTTATAGCACGTCAGATATCTCAAATGCAGATATTTGACAATATATAGTATACGAGGTAAGTTATGAATGAGGATCAACTACAGGAATTTTTATTAACTACGAGAGATTACATATATGATAATCTTCCTTTGAGCAAGCTTTCTGATGAAGAGCTTGAACAGGAGATTGAAAATATTGTTTTGCAGAAAACCAAGGATATATATTTGCCGATTGAACAAAAAATCAGCATTATTGAGAAGCTGTTTAGTTCAATTCGTGGGCTTGGGCTTCTGGACACCATTATCAGTGATGATACAATTACTGAAGTTATGATAAACGGACCTGACAATATATTCATAGAGAAAGAAGGAAAGCTTAAAAAGCTTGATCAGAAATTTGAAAGCAGAAGGAAACTTGAAGATATTGTTCAAAGGATTGTGGGGATGGCCGGAAGAGAAGTAAACCAGTCGAACCCAATAGTAGATACAAGGCTTCAGGATGGCTCTCGTGTTAATGTTGTACTGACACCAATTGCTCTCAATGGTCCGATAGTTACTATAAGGAAGTTTTCAAAAACTCCTATGACAATTGATAAGCTAATTAAATATGGATCAATAACTGAGGAAATTGCAGAGAAAATGGAATTGCTTGTAAGAGCAAGGTATAATATATTTATAAGCGGGGGAACAGGTTCAGGTAAAACCACATTTCTGAATGCTTTATCAAATTTCATTCCAAAGGATGAAAGAATTATAACGATAGAAGACTCAGCTGAGCTCCAGATTACAGGAGTGGACAATCTTGTATCCTTAGAGACAAGAAATGCGAATTCTTCAGGTAGTGGGCAGATAGGCATTAGGGACTTGATAAAAGCATCACTTAGAATGAGGCCTGAGAGAATTATTGTAGGAGAAGTTAGAGGTGGTGAAGCGTTAGATATGCTTCAGGCAATGAACACCGGCCATGATGGCTCACTGTCAACAGGGCATGCGAATTCTACAAGAGATATGCTTTCACGTCTTGAGACAATGGTTTTGAGTGGAGCATCAGGATTACCACTTGAAGCTATAAGGCAGCAAATAGCCTCGGCAGTCGATATAATTATCCATTTATCGAGGTTAAGGGATAAGAGCAGAAAAACCATGGAGATTACTGAAATTGTAGGATACGAAAATGGCAAAATAGTTTTAAATCCTCTTTACGTTTTTGAAGAAGATGAGAAAACTACGCTTGAGAAAGTATCCGGAAAGTTGAACAGAACAGAAAATCCTCTGATAAATGATGACAAATTAAGACTTTCAGGGGTTTACACTAAGATATAGGAGAACAAATATGGCGAAAAATTTATCGTCGGATAATAATACTTCAAAGTTGATACCAATTGATTATTCGGTATATAAAATGGGTGTAAAGGAAAAGCTTGTTTATTTCCTTATTGCCTTTGCTGTCGGTGCTGCGGTGGGTTATTTGTTCTACGGGGGCATTGGAAAGGATGCGGATGGCAATCCAACTACTCTCACTTATATCCTTAATATTGTTATACCCTGTGTGGTGGGGAGTATAGCTGGTATATTCTTTTTGCCTATGAGGGTAAAGCAAATTATTGAAAAAAGAAAACAGAACTTGCATTTGCAGTTTAGAGATATGATTGAAGCTTTGGCAACCAATCTCAATGCAGGTAAAAATGTACCCGATTCAATGAAGAGTGTTTATGATGATTTAAAAGTTCAATATCAGGAAGGTTCCTTTATTTTAAGAGAGATTGAGATTATACTGTCCAGTATAAACAATAATGTTAATCTTGAGGATGTACTCCTTGATTTTGGAAATAGGAGCGGAATAACTGATATTGAGAGCTTTGCAAATGTTTTTAAGACTTGCTATCGTAAGGGTGGAAATATCAAGGATGTTATTAAGACCACACATCAGATAATAAATGATAAAATTGGAATTGAGATGGAAATAGAGACTATGGTTACTGCAAACAAGACAGAGCAGTATATTATGATTGCAATGCCTATTGGACTTATTCTACTTATAAAAATGATGAGCCCTGAGTTTGCTGAGAAGTTTGTTTCACCTACGGGGATTATCGCAACAACAATCGCTATTGTTATTTTTGTTATAGCTTATTTTGTCGGCAAAGAAGTACTATCAATAAACAAGGTGTGAGGTATTATTATGTTTCTTCCGCTGCAAGTGTATGTTTTACTTGGCTTTGGTACATTTCTTTCCCTGATATGGATGGGAATGCTGCTTGGTTCAAGAAAATACAATGAATTAGTTGTACCTTTAGATAAAAAGGAGTTTCCTCTAAAAGAACTATACCCATTGGGATGTAGGATTCTGGAGATTATAAAATATGGATACAACAACAAATTTGACAGAAAGCTAAGACAAGCTGTAACTACCGTGTATGGAGAAAAATATTGTGAGTATTATCTGCGTATTATTATGTCACAAAGGATATCCCTCGCATTGACCTTATTTATTATTTCGTTTGCTCTTTATGGTTTGACCCTTGAGATAGGTATTTTATTGATATTTATTATGTTTTCAGGGCTTGCATATTACTATTTTGGGGACAGGGTATATAAGAAAGTCCGAAAGAGAGAAGCGGAAATAATGTTTGATTTTCCCGAAATACTTTCAAAACTTGCGTTGCTTACAAATGCTGGTATGGTAATTCGTGAGGCATGGGAGAATGTATCAGATTCGGGAAATGGTATCCTCTACAAAGAGATGAAAATAGTACGTGATGAAATGAGTAACGGTGTTTCTGAGGTAGACGCATTTTTCTCTTTTGGTATCCGGTGTTCCGTTCCGGAGATTAAAAAGTTTACATCGACATTGGTTCAGGGAATAACAAAAGGTAATGACGAGTTGGCTTTACTTCTTAAGCAACAAAGTAAAGAGGCTTGGGAAACAAAAAAATTCCATGTAAGGTTACAGGGTGAGCAGGCATCCAGCAAGTTGCTTATACCTATTACGATGATGTTTATTGGTGTTTTGATTATGATTGTTGTACCGATTTTTACTAATTTAGGTTTGTAAAGTTTGTTATTTAAGCAAATGCTTGAATATAGAAAATGCTATATGCAAAAGAAAGGAAGTATTTATTATGTTAAACATGTTATTGGCTTCAAGCAGCTATCTGAAAGCAAAGTATGGAGAATTCATGAAGAGTGAGAAAGGTGAAGTTAACGTTGTCGCAATAGTTGTCCTGATAGGGGTAGCTGTATGCTTGGCGATAATATTCAAAGATCAGGTAACTAATCTGATTACAGACCTGTTTGAAGCAATTAGTGGTAATGCAGGAGAAGCTGTAACTCCGGAATAGTAAACATTTTTGCAAATACATAAATTAAGAACTATCTAATAGTTGTGCTATTAGAGTGTTGAGGTAAAATGAACAGGTTAAAAAAGCTTTTAAAGGTTGATGATGCAGCAGTTTCCATAGTAGAGGGTGCAATTGTATTTCCTGTCGTCTTTTTTACAATTGCATTCTTAATATTTTTAGGAAATGCCTTGCATGAAAGAGCAAAAATTGATTCTATTGTATTGATAGCTGCTACAAATGGGGCTCAAGCAATTACTGATCCGTTCCATGCAAAGCTTGTCAACGAAGGGGTAAGTTCCGAGGCCGGTGTAATACCACCGGATTTCGGCTACTTTAAAGACTCAAAACCCTACAGGTATTTTTTTGGAATAGGCAGTGTTGAGGATGAGATTAAGATATTTGTTGAGGAACAAATAACCAGTGACTCCACAAGATTTTTTAAATCTCAAATGGATAATGCCCCGACGGTGAGTGCAAATTATAACAACAAAATCTTGACCGCATCCTTTTCGGTAGAGGTGGAGTTTAGTTATGAACTGCCATTTTCGTGGGCTTTTATGGAGTTGCCGCCTCTCATTGTGATTAATTCCAAAGCTGAAGTACCTGTTAATGATTCACCTGAGTTTATACGTAATGCTGATATGGTTATGGACTATGTAGCGCAGACAGGTCTTCAAAAGAAGATAGAAGATATTATGAAAAAAGTCGGTGACTTTTTCAATGTGTTTGGTAAGAAGTCGTAGTATTTTTTAGTTGGGGGTTGCTATGAAGTTTTTTGCAAAAACAAAGGGTGCGATTTCTATTTTTCTTGTAATTATTCTCGTACCCATGCTTACAGTTGCAAGTATTATGGTTGATTCAAGCAGGATAAAGCTGGGTAAAGCTATGGCTGAGTCAGCAGGTGATCTGACCTTGAATACTGCTTTAACGAATTATGACACTATACTGAAGGAAGTATATGGTCTTTTTGCCATGTCACAAAATGAGGAAGACCTCACTGCAAATCTTGAGGCATATTTCAAAAAATCTATAATGGCAAGTAATCTTCCTGAGGATGTTGCCGAGGGCTATACACAAAATATCATGAATTCTTTGAAATCAAGATTTTTTGGTGATGACCCCGAAGCAGATTACAGTGACTTTATGAAAATAGATTTTTCTAACTTTAAAGCGGAGAAGATACCCAACAGTCAGCTCAGCAACCCATCCGTTATGAAAAGAGAAATAGTGGAGTTCATGAAATATCGTGCCCCCATCAGTATGGGAATGGGATTTCTCCAGGCGATAAAGAGCTTTAAGGATATTGAAAAGAAGAACAATGTTGTAGACAAGAAAACAAAGTACTATGATCAGCAATCTACAGTAATGGAAAAGTGCAAAGATCTGTATAATAAAATAGAAAAGTATTTAAAGATAAGACAAAACGAATCTGATGTGGATGTGGGAATTACAAATAGTTTTTTAGAAAAACTACATGATTTATTGAATAACTCAGATTCTCAATATAAAGTTTATAATGAAAAATTGGTAAGAAACTTGTTTGATGATTCGTTGTCAGTTCAACCGCCCAAGCACATTATTTCAGGCAGCGACGGTACATATTCGGTAGTAAGGGTAATTGACGGTGGTAGTGCAGATACAACCCCAGGATTATTTGATACTGAAGTAAGTTTAAGAAGTACTTTTAACAATCGTATAAGGGAATTGAACACTAAAAGCCAGTTGATAAATGAAATGCATACAAACAGCGTAGATAGTCTTTATGCTATCCAGCTTGTCAGACAGTATAACAATATGAGGTTTGGTGAGCAAATAAATGATATTAATCAGTCTTTCTGCAAGTTAAGAAATATTATACTCGATAATGATCCGGAGGCTGATATAGAGTCAACACCTGAATATGAAGACTACGTTGAGGTAATGGACAAAGCTGTAGCTATATATAATAAAGTTGACAGAGCATATGATACTATCAGTTATAATTTTAGTGCGGAAGCCAACCTGTTGAGTAACGATTTGAATGTCTTTGCAACAAGGATTTTTCAAGACCGTGCTGCTCTTAATGAGGCAATAACTACACTTGCAGATGCAATAGAGGGCGCTCAGGCTGTTATTGATGCAATAAATGAGCTTGAAAGCAAAAAGGCTGATTGGGGTACGGCTCTTGAAAGCAGTCCTGAAGGTGATGAATTTACAACCAGTACCCAAGCTGAATATGACAATATTTCCGAGCTCTTCAAGGTAGAAGAGGTTCAGGCACTTAAGGATAGGTTGTCACAAATTAAGAGTGTAATTGATGAGGTTTATCCTCATATTGATAACTATAAATACGGAAGTAAAAAACTGTATGATATAAAAAATCTTAATAACATGAGAAGTGCGGTGAGTGTTAAGACTTCAGCGTCTTATCCCGGGAAAACCATTTCCGAGCCGCCCATTATTAAAACAGATTTGGATGGTTTTCATGTTGATATTTTTAATTCAAATTACTTTGTTGGTGCTTTTAACGGTAGGGATAGGGAAAATATCAATTTCAGAGATGAGCCACCGGAGTTTTTCAAGTATTTGCATGCCAATTTTGCAAATTCCACGGAAGACGAAGGTAAGAAGGATGAATTAATCAACAATACTAATGATATGGCAGCAGATGCATCTGCAGAAGTTGCAGATGCGACTTCAGGTAATTCGTCTGTTTCCTTTGTTTTCGATAAGGTGGCACTGAATTTGCCTTCAGGGGATGCCGGTGCGCTGGTTCCTGAATCGGCAAATGCCAGTATAGGCAGTAACGATTCGGATAGTTTGGAAGATGATGCCGGCAAAGAGGCTTTATCCAATAACAGCAGTTTTATTACGGAACTCTTTTCAGGCTTTGGAGATATTATAAGCGATTTTGGCATAAGTATGAGAGACAATCTATATGTTACCGAGTATGGCCTTAAGATGTTTTCTCATGATACCTTTGAAAATGAAATCAGGTATAATATGGCGGAGGCAGCACAAAAGACAGATTTAGGACAGATGATGTCGTTAAATGCAGCTGAATTGACTGAGGAGCAAAAAGAGAAAGCGATAACAATGACTACCGTACCCATAAGCGCAGAAAACAATGCTGCATATGGTGCAGAAGTTGAATATATTATCTTTGGTAAGCAAAATGCAAAGGATAATGTGACTATTGCATATACTTCCATATTCGGAATACGTTTTGTGTTGAATTCTATATACGCTTTTACAGATTCGGAAATCAGAACTACAACATTGACTATTGCAACACCTATTTCGGCAGCAACACTAGGAGTAATTCCTGTGCCGTTGATACAGGCCGTCCTTCAGATTGCAATTGCTTTGGCCGAAACTACTTATGATTTGTTATGTTTAAGTGAGGGTATGCCGGTTCCGATATATAAGAATAAAAAATCCTGGGTAATGAGCCCATCTGGGCTTACGGATAAAATGGCAGGAGTAGCTGCCGGATTAGCAAAGAATGTAGTGGATGAAAGTGCGGTTTATTTGCAGGAAGTTTTGGATAAAACCGATCAGGAGCTTACTGAACTTGGAGAAGAGGGCTTAAGAAAGTTAGATGAAAGTTTGGAACGTGCATTTACTTCAATATTGGATAATGCCGTAGGTGGAGTTGTAATCCAAGCTACCGAAGCATGCAGACAAGCTGTTGAAAAAGCAAATGCAGCAGGTCAAGACGCAATGAGCAAGGTAGATGAAGTTAAGGCAAGCCTAGATGCAAGTCTTAGTAATTATATTGCAGAGGAACCCAATCCTGAATTAAAAGATGCAAAAGAGAAAGCAAAGAATATTATTCTAAATGGAGGAACAGATTATGTAAAGAGTATCATAGAGACAATGCAGAACAAAGCAAATGCTTCTCTTGAAGAGGTACAGGCAAAGTTGCAGAGATTGACCAATAGTATATCAGTTAGTATATCTACGACTATAACAAATAATATTAATAGTATGTTCAACAAATACAAAGAAGAAGCAATTAACAGTATTAAAGATTCTATTAGCAGTGGACAGACTGCACTAAAGAAAAGCATAGATGAGGCTTTTGGTAAATTTGGAGGTTCAGGTGGTGGAACTGGTGCACCTGGAGCAGGAAGTGCTGCGTCATCGATATTCAGCTTTAAATATAGCGACTATTTGAAATTGTTCTTATTTATCGGTTGTTTTGCTAATGGTGACGGAGTTGTAAAAAGAATGGCAGATGTGGTTCAGGTAAATGTTGCACAGAAGTTGGAACATCCGGTTGGAGATGGCTTCCTTATGTCAGAAGCATACACCTATGCCAGAATTAGTGCAGATATTGAGGTCAAGCCATTGTTGATTACAATTCCTTTGATTGCTGAAACTATAAAAAACGATCAAACTGATACCAGTTGGTATAAATTCAAGTACAGTGGAATAAGAAGTTATTAATTCAAAATTTCTATAATAAAGGGAGAGACATTATGAAAAAGAGTATAAGTATAGTAATATTACTAAGTTTGGTTATATCTCTAACTGCATGCGGTGGAAACAAAAATGAAACAGTCAACACAGAAGCAACTAAAAAACCTGCAGCAACTCAGAAGGCGCAAGAGAAGGAAACTGAGAAAGAAAATACAACAAATCAGGTTGATGATCCCGACTTGGCATATTTATCGAGAAAATATAATGATCCTGATTATAATACTGATATAAATGGGCCGAACATTCGTAGTTTTTTTGAGTCATCATCACAGGTTTGGACTAAAGATAGTTGTTACTTTGTTATTTTTGGTATGTATAAGGACTATTGGAAAGAGTTTGTTAACAGAGATGCAATAAAAACTGTTGAAGATATTGTTCCAAACTTGAAACAACAGATAATACTTTCAAGTCATGCTGAATCTTATACTTCAATAGATGATGTTGTTGTAACTTCTCAGAAGAGAGTAACAATAAACGGAATTGAAACAAACAGGTTTGAGGGTTATTTTGATTGTGAATCAGATGATGGAACAGTCAAAAACAGGTATATTGTAGGATATACGTTTTTCTACAATGATGCACCGGTGTACTTGCTTGGGTCTGTAAGTGACAACAAACAGAGACAGGAATATATAGACGAAGTGACGAAGACAGTCGATGATATGATAAAGACCTTCAGAGAGGGCAAATAAAATCCTGACTGTATGAAAAGAGGTAAAAAATGAAGCTGGAAAACCAAAGAGGATCGATAACTGTAGAAGCAACAATATCTTTGACTGTGTTTATGTTTCTAATAATCACGATACTTTCGTTGATTAATGTTTGCCGTGCGCAGGCTAAGATTGCGATTGCTATTGATTCCACTGCAAAGGAAATATCCCAATACAGTTATTTCTATGGGCTTACCGGCCTGCACGAGAGGCATAGGGCATTGGCAGGTTTTGCGGATGAAACTGCCGATAATATCAATAATATTGTGTCTAGTACCAATGATTTATACAACTCCATTCAGAGTATTGCAGAAACTGGCATGAGCACTGACATAAATGATACTGACAGTGTTCTTGCCAGTTGGGAAGCGATAAAGGAAGAAGCACTAAATGGTGAGAGCAGCGTAGCAAATTTGGAACAAATGGTAGGAGACATATGCAGTGATCCTAAAAATATGATTCTTGGAATTGGAGCCATATTTGCTACGGAAGGAATTAATGAAATTACATCAAGGTATATTGCAGCCCCTATAGCAAAGGTGTTATGTAAAAAGCATTTTACTGATGCACAGTTTGATGATCCTGACGCATATTTAAAATCTCTTGGAGTGGTTGATGGACTGGATGGCATAGACTTTACAAATTCAAAACTATTCCCGGATGGCGAAAATACCATTGAAATTGTCGCTGTGTACAAAGTAAAAGTAATTCAGTTATTTCCGATTGAAAACGAATTTGTTTTTTATCAGACGGCAGAAACAAAAGGTTGGTTACTCGGAGAAGACAGTGAATAATATAAATTGTTTTCGATTACGAAAAGATATTAACCAATTTACTTAAGGAGAAATATAAATGTGGGCAGCAATCGCAGTACCTATGACCATAATATTGATAGCTTTGGCAAACTGTTATTTACAAAAGGATAGCATTTTCAGCCGACAGACGCTAAAGGACAGGATAGCGGCTTTTATTCCTGCAAAACCTTTATATATTGCATTTTTAGCTATTGTTTTCATAATGGGTATAACATCCTTTGGTGCACAATATCACTTTTTTTCAAGCTATGTAAAGGCTGCAAAACTGACAACTCTGTTGATGCTGCTTGCACCTGCTGCCTACATAGATTTTAAAAGCAAGAAAATACCCAATGAACTTATACTGTTTGGTTTGTGTACAAGAGTTGTGTTCTATGTTATTGAGATGTTTACAAATAACAGAACAATACTGAATATCTTTGCTTCAGATATAAAGGGCGTTCTTTTAGGCGGTGGAGTATTTCTTCTGGCCGCGTTAATTGTAAGAAACAGCATTGGTATGGGAGATGTAAAGATGTATGCCTTAATAGGATTGTTTTGTGGCTATACAGGTACACTTGCATCAATGTTGTTCAGCTTGTTTGTTTGCTTTATAGCGTCGGTAGGATTGCTTATTTTAAGGAAAAAGGGCAGAAAAGACACTTTACCTCTTGCACCCTTCGTATTTATAGGAACTTATCTGGTTATAGTTCTTGGTAGCTATTAACCAAGTGTTTCTGAACATAATTCATTTCTAGAAATGAATTATGTTCAAAATGCACATCCTATGATTTTTGTTAATCAGCACTAGTATATATTTGACTTAACACAAGGATTTGATAAGCTGATTTAAGGAATATGAGAAGCACCGGACAAAAAGTCCTGTATGATCAATGATGAACCAGGTTTTCTTTTCCCCTTAGAATCTAAGCAATAATTTGGGGATTTTGTAAAATAAACATATTTAATGAGGTGTTCTGGATGAACAACAAAGTACTGGCGATAATTCTTGTAGTCTTTCTTTTTGGTGCTGCATGGTATACTGTAGCTCAAAAGTCTGCATATTTACCGCAGGAGTATGGTGACAGTATTACCCAGGCAAGGGATAATGCGAAAAAGGGTATGTACAAAAAGGCTATAGCGAATTATAAAGAGGCGTTGAGTGTTAAAAGTGATGACATTAATATTCAACTTGAGCTTGCTAATGTCTATTTAACCTCCGGAGATGACAGAGGTTTTGTCAGATACTGTAACAATTTAACAAAGTCTTTCCCCAAAAACGAAGAGCCTTATAATGCTCTGGCAGAGTATTACAATAAAGCTTCGGAATATGTTGATTGCTATAAAGTAATTAATAATGCAAAAAGAAGAAAGATTTCATCGGAAACCTTAAGCAATATAGAGAAGGAAATAAAGTATAAATACGAAACCATGCATAAAACCTTTAGTGATGTTAAAGTGTTCAATGAGGGAATGTGTCCTGTTAAGATAAAAGAAAAATGGGGATTTGTCAATGAGGCTGGAAGTGTTGCAATAAGCTCTTATTATCAGGATGCAGGTGTTTTTACTGGAGGAATTGCAGCTGTAAAGACAGAAAAGGAGACGTTTTTTATTAACACCAAAGGTGAAAGAGAAATGGTTCCGGAAGAGAACTTTGATACTTTAGGAAGTTTCAGAGAAGTGGCGGCTGCTTCACAGAATGGAAAATACTTCTATGTGGATAAGGATTTTAATAAAAAGTTTGGTGACTATGATTTTGCAAGCAATTTCAGCAATAAAGTTGCAGCTGTTAAAAAATTTGATAAGTGGGCGCTAATTGATATTACGGGAAAAGAATTAACCGGATATAATTATGAAGACATAAAACTTGACGAAAAGGGCAATTGCTTTAGAAACGGTGTGGCTTTTGTCAAGGAAAATGGTAAGTATTATATGGTAGACAGCACCGGAACCAAGATAACTGATTCTGCTTATGATGATGTATGTCCATTTTCATCATCTGAACCCACAGCAGTAAAAATAGGCAATTTGTGGGGGTTTGTTGATAACACAGGTAACGTTGTTATTAAACCTCACTATGAGGGTGCAAAATCCTTTAATAATGGACTTGCAGCTGTAAAAACAGGCGATCTATGGGGTTATATAACTATTGATGATAACATTGTAATTCCTGCGAAGTATGAAGATGCAATCGGCTTTTCAGATAAGGGTGCCGCATGTGTGAAGGTAAATGATGTTTGGGTGGTTATCAAATTGTGTGAATACATGAGCTAATGATGGAGGATATTTATGGAAAATAATAATTTTGCTTATGAAAATCAGGGTACAATAAGCTTCTTAGTGTATAATTTAAGCGACGATGATGTGATCGATACAATAACATCCGGGATGCTTCTGAACAATAGGATTGATGCATTGATTCCATATACTTTTTCTCAACTTAACACAAAAAGAAGTTTCAAATATAATGTGACATCAAAAGTAACCTTAAAGAACTATTTTACAGGTACCGTAAATAAAAAAATGCTTGTTGGAGTTCTCAAGGGGATAACCAATGCTATAATGGAATCGGAAGAATATCTAATTAGTGCGGATAAATTTGTTTTTGATCCTGAATTAATATTTGTTGATGTCTCAAATTATACTTCTTTTCTGGTGTGTTTACCTTTAGAAAACCGTAATTCTGATATTGTATCGGTGGGAGAGTTTATAAAAAGTATAATGTACAGTGTTAAGTTTGATCAATCTGAAGATTGTGATTATGTAGCTCAAATAATCAGCTTTTTGAATGGTGCAACATTTTCAATTTCGAATTTTAATAAATTGCTAAATGACCTTACGGCACATGATAGCAAACAGGTTGTTATGAAACAACCGCCAATAATTCCAAATATTGAACCGGCGGATCAAAATCAGGGGTTAAACATGCCGCAGCCTTCAATTGCCAAAATAGAGCAGGTTCAAAAAAACAACTCTACTCACAAGCTAGAACCAAAGAAGGAGCCGATGCAACCACCAAAGCCGGCAATTGAAAAACAGGTAAAACAGGAACAGAAACCTCCGATGCCTAAATCCAATATGGGATTTGAGGTACCCGGTATGCAAGGCAAAGTATTTGCTGATGAGCAAAAAGCCGATAATGCTAAAAAGAAGGATAAGAAAGGTGGATTTTTCTCGTCAATATTTGGTGGAGATAAGAAAAACGAGGAGAAAAATGATGGAGATGTTAATACCAATCCAAGTCCCAAAAATCCACCCCCCCAAAATCCAATCTTTAACAACCAGAATAGTAGAGTAGAAATTACGCCTGTCAAGATTTCTGAAAACCAGGAAAAACCTCAGGGTATTCATCAGGTATTAATACCTTTGGAGGAAAGTGAATACGAAAGAACTACTATTCTAAATCCACAGGCACCTATCAGTCCTGATAATGCGGCTATTGTGAAGAATCAGAATGTGTTACCTTACCTGGTAAGAAAGAAGACGGATGAGAAAATCGTTATTAACAAAGCCTTTTTCAAGATGGGCAAGGAACCGGATTATGTAGATTATTTGTGCGATAATAATCCTGCTGTCAGTCGTAGTCATGCAGATATTATTACTAGAAACAATGAATATTTTATAAGAGACAATAATTCTACAAATGGAACTTTCGTAAATAAGGTAAGAATTGTTGGCAATCAGGAAGTTAAAATAAAGCACGAAGATGTAATAACACTTGCAGATGAAGTTTTTGAGTTCAGAATATATTAAGCATATGAGTGAAATAGCCGTAGAAAGCTTATTTCGCCATTGCCAAGTTTGGTAGGTATAAGGAATGAAGTTGATAACAGTTGCAGTTTCCGATATAGGTATATCAAGAAAGGTTAATCAGGACTCAGTGTACTCTAATGCCAGAATGATTAAGAATACAGAGGTGGCATTTTCTGTCGTGTGTGATGGAATGGGTGGGTTATCCGAGGGTGAGGTGGCAAGCGCATCCGTTGTTAATGCCTTTTCTACTTGGTTCAATACTGTGTTTCCTCAAATTTGTGAAGATGAGATTGACTTTGAAGAATTAAAACTCCAATGGAGTAAAATTGTATATGAACAGAATAAATACCTTATGGATTATGGAGTGTCTAAAAATATAAGGCTGGGAACAACCTTGACCGCATTACTGATAGTTGACGGAAAGTATTATGGTGTTCATGTAGGCGATTCCAGAATTTACGAAATATCTGACAGGGTATATCAGATAACAAATGATCATACACTTGTTGCAAGGGACGTCAGGCTGGGTAATCTTACACCGGAACAAGCCCGAAAAGATCCTAGGCAAAATATTCTTTTGCAGTGTATAGGTGCGTCTGATGCTGTTGAACCGGATTTTTTATACGGAAATGCGGAGAAAGACACAGTATATTTGCTTTGTTCTGATGGCTTCAGACATGTTATTTCAGACGATGAGATTTATTCAAACTTGAATTGTTTCCAATTGGTAAGTGAGGATGAGATGATTAAGAAAGCCAATTACCTTATAGATCTTAATAAATCAAGAATGGAAAAAGACAATATATCGGCAATATTGATAAGAACCTTTTAGAGTCGCATACTTTTTGCTAAATCAGGCAGCGAATTAATAAACTTTGCCCATTTCTCTTAATCTCAGAGTCTTTCTTTTCAATTGTTCTTCTTGCCTTATGCCTGAATCTGTGTTAATTTGTATATGTTTCTAACAAATTAAGAATACAATAGATTACCAATTGTGATAAAATACAATTATGTCTATTATGGATGTTGTTTTGCTGTAATAATAACAGATTAAGTGAGGCTCAAATATATGAAGCGTAATACCGGATTGGATCTGATTAGAACCTTTGCAATACTTTTTGTAGTTGGAGTACATTTTTTCTATCATACGAATTTTTACAAAGTACCTGTATCAGGTAAGAATATGATTGTTCAGGTAGCTCTAAGATGGTTCTTTACAATGTGTGTTCCTTTATTTATAATGCTTACCGGGTATTTGCAAACAGAGAAGAAGCCTGAGAAAAAGTATTTTAAAAAGCTTATACCTATTTTAGGCGTATATGTATTCTATTCGGTATTGTCAATACTGATGAGGGTAATATATCTTAAGGAAGACAAAAGTATCTTGATGTGGATTGGAGAAATTCTGATTTTTGGTGCAGATAAATATTCATGGTATATCAACATGTATATAGGTCTGTTTTTGTTAACACCGTTTTTAAACATGATCCACAAAAATTTAAACAGCAAAAGAGACTATAAGATATTTTTGCTAATTCTGATCCTCCTGACGGGAGTACCTGGACTGTTTAATCCTTTGGGCGCTCAAAGCAAGATATTTGATTATATGGCATTATCTGATTGGTGGACGAAGCTTTATCCCGTTACTTATTTCTTTATAGGTGCGTACATTAGAAAATATCCTGTTAAACTTAATAAAAAAATTGCTATACTGTCTCTTGCTTTGGTGGTATCGGCAGAAACTGCCATAACCTTGTTTTGTTCATGGAATAAGCTGTTTGTAGCTGTAATAGGTGACTATGGTTCAATTCTTATTTTGGCTGAAGCTGTACTGTTTTTTATAATCTTTTATGATGTTAAAATTGAAAATAAGTATTTGAGAGGTATTCTTAGTACAATATCCGCGTTGTCATTGGATATATACCTGTGTTCGTATATAAGCGACAAACTGGTTTATACTTATGTTATGAAAAATATTTTTATAAGCCAGCAGCAAATAATGTTCTATGGTGTGCTTATTGTTATGGCATCATTTTCGATGGCCTTTATTGTTGCGTATCTCAGATATAGGGCAGTAAGGCTTAAGGCTTTACAAAACATTAAAGTTATTAGATCTGTTTTTCTGTAGTTTTTGTAGACTTTTAAAGGGATGAGAATGGATAAAAAGATCAAGGAGCAATTAGCGCCTTGATCTTTTTTGAATATTTACCACAGTAAAATTTTAACCAGGCTTTTTACAGCTTCGGGCAGTGCTTCAACCTCAGCAAGAATTTCATCTCTATTGTATTCCTCATTCATCATGCTGATTTTGGCTTCCTCATAGTCTGCTTCAAAAACTATACTTTTTGGTCCTACATTATTTGACCATTTAACCCATTCAGTGAGGTCTTCAGTATTTTTGTTGGGATCCCCGGTCTTGGCAAAAGCAGCTATATAGGACATAATGGATTTTTGAAGGTCTTTTCTTCCTGCTTCGTTTTCTTCTGAAAATGATACATTACCCCATGTATCATAATCCCATCCAAACAAGAATGACAATTCAAAGGCATGTCCGCTTCCGATAAGGAAATCAAAAGGTTTGGCACCGGAACCTATACCACCCCAGTTGAAAAGATAACAGTAAACATCGTCCTGATGTTTCTTTAAGATTCTGGCTACTGAATCTACTGTGTTTGCTTTCCAATACATGGAAGGATATTTTCCACAAGCATCATAAAGTTGTCTGTCCGCTTCTTCCGGCATTAGTTGCTCAAGAGTTATCTTAGGCTCTGCAACTCCAATGGCATTATAGGCATTATACCAGGTGTATCCGCTGGAAGTTGGGACAAAGCCCAGCCAGGATGGCAGGAAGGGTCGCATTTCATCCTTGTCGCTTCCAAGGATTACAGGTACCTTGTTATATTTGCCTGCTTCAAACAATGAGGCTTGGCTGCCTGGTAATACCGATCCGTCTATGAACGGAGCAACAGTAGTAATTGAGCCGTATTGATCCATAACTGAACGTACTATTTCTTCGTCGGTTTTGCCCCTCAGGTAGTCAGCAATTTGTTTATTAGACATGCCGGATCTATATTCTGCAGCCGAAGTCAGATCGCTACAGGTTCCGTCTGCGACAAGCAAATTGTCTATTGCTGCATTTGATCGCTCAATACCAGTTGAAAGAGGATAATTTACACCGCTTCCTCCGGAAGCTATGACCTTATTAAAGAGCCCTTTTGCATTAGGTGAGATCATAAGATTTAAAGCATGATAACCTCCGGTTGATTCACCGGCAACTGTCACATTATCAGGATTACCACCGAATCCTTTTATGTTACGTTTTATCCATTCGAGGGCTTTAATCTGGTCAAGTGTACCATAGTTACCCGATTTGTCTTCGGCTGTTCCTTTAGGGTTAAGTGCAGGATTGTAGAACCAGCCTAAAGGACCAATTCTGAATTGAATGACAACAACAACCATGTTGGAATCGCTTGCGAGTTTTGATGCATCATATTGTTCTGCGCCGCTGAATACGTGACCTCCTCCATGAATCCATACATAGACAGGAAGATTTTTATCTTCTGTTTTTGGACGATATACATTCAGATATAGACAGTCTTCAGAGCCTATAACATAATTGAGCGGATTCCATTGATTATCCAGTGCAGGCTGAGTACAGCGTGTATAGTCATATGTAGAAAAGCGAACTTTTTTCCAAGGCTCTGGATCTTTTGGAGCTTTCCATCTTAGTTCTCCCACAGGAGGTTTTGCATAGGGAATGCCCATCCATGCCCAACTATTGTTGACAGCTTCTATACCGGCTACCTTACCAAAAGATGTTTTTACTGTTGATTTATATGCATTATTCAATGAGTTTATGGTATTATCGATAGATTGTAATATTGAAAGCTGTTGATTTTCTTTAAGGAAAGCTGTGACTTTAGTTCGTATATCGTAATTCAGTTTAATAATAGCTTGGGAATAGCTGCCATTTTTAGTACTTTTTAATACTTTATCAAGGTCTTTTAATAGGTTTTTTTTATAGCAAGATCCCAACTTGCTTTTAAATGCGGCATCAGCTAATTTGTCAATCTGGTTAGTAAGAACTTCCAGTGAATCAATCGGGCCTGGTGTCTTAACCGTAGGTTTAAGTAGACTTTCTGAGACCTGGTCAATAGTAGAATCAGCTGAAAATGTTACAAACGTGTTTGTGACTAGACAAATAACTAATACAAGTAACACTGACAATACTTTTTTCATTTTTTATTCCTCCCCTTACTATTAAAATTTTTGTTTACTTGTACTCTCAGTAACAACCCTCCTTTGTAAAAGAAATATTTTTATGTTAACAATTACATCAGTTACAATTTTATCAGATAAATACATCAAGATAAAGACATATAATGAATTTTATGTATTAATTCCTTGAGTTTAGCCTTTGTTGATTTTATTCAACTAATCCGGATATAATAGGGATGATGATAGATTGAATTTATGGACATTGACGTTGAAGTAAAAGACCTTGAAGGAAAGTTATACTTGAAGGAAATGGACTTTTGGTTTATGATGAGATAGTAAGAGTAATTTAAAAAAGATAGCTATATCAAAATTCCTATAGCTATCTTTTATAGTGACTAAGAAAGAGAATTCCTTCCCGGAATCAGATACGAGAAGCTTTGGTATTTCTCTAAATAGTAAACATAACCTATTTGCTAAGATTTTTTGTATATTGTCAGAATCTGCCGCCGCCACCACCGTGACTTCTGCCGCTGCTGCCACTATGTGTACTGCTTCTACCGCTGCCACCGCCTGAATTGCGTTCAATTTTGGTTCTGGTAGTTGTTTCTCTCAGATAGATATCGGAATTTTCAGAAAGAGCAAAGGAACCGCCTTCCTCATAAGTCCGGTTATCTATAGTGACTTTGCCTTTACTGGAATAAGAAACTATGGCAGTTGCAATTATAGATATAGCCAAGGCAATAAGATAAATATACCAGGTTCTCATTAAGCGTAAAACCTTATCTAAATAGGTGGCATTAACATAGGGAGGATCACCTTCAGCTCTATACTGCCCCTTTGGAATACCGGAATTTGCATATCTGGAAACATCGTTTAGGAATATTTTGCAGGCGTCATAATAATTGCCGTTGGAAAGTGAGTTTGTTACATTATTCACCATATTCTTTATTCTGCTATCGGTAAAGATATCAATTGCTTTACCTTCCGTAGATATCCAAACTTCCCTTTTCTGCATGTTAATCAGCATCAACAAGCCGGAATATTTGCTGTCCAAGCCATAGTCGTTGTAATCATAATAGTCATCTGCATAAACCATTGAAGATTTACCTTCGGTATTGTCAGTAATAACTATGACGGTATCTAAGACATAGGTTTCCTTTATTGAATTAATTCTGCTTTGAAGCTCCGTAATTTCACTTTCTGTAAGGTAGCCCAAATTATCTATGACATTGTTGGGATTCGAGGCATAGGTAAGGGTGCCTGTTAAAATTGAAACAAGTATAAAAATCAAAAATGCAATACTGAGTTTCCTAAACAAATAAAGCACCTCCCAAAACACATATTAAAAATGCTATTAAGAATACCACTGAGGCAAATATCAACTGCTTTATACGGCTGATAGGTGTATCTCCCACCACTTTGCCTGTTTGGCCGTTTATTATGAATATATGGTCTTTGCCTTTAAACTTATTTATAAGAAGATAAATAGGCAACATGGCATAAGATGCATCTATTTGAGATAAATTAACATTTTTTTCTCTTACACTGAAAGATGAATAACCCGTTACAGTACTTTTGAGTCTGTCTTCTATATAGTTTTCAGCTCTTTTCTGCATGATGGTTTTAGCTTCATCGGTCTCAACATCATACCTTTCAGCCATAAATCCAGACATATACTTCATGGAGAAATCGGTAATATCATTGTAATCAAAAGGCTCAGCCATATACATGAATTTATCGTCCAGCTTCTTTGAAGCATCAACGGGAATTCTGTTGTAGCGTGCATTACCCCTGCGGTTTACAAGGAAATACTTTGTATTGGTGTATCGGTAATTACCCTGGGTCCATGTTTTTACCCTGGTTGCTTCGCCGCTTATCATACCGTCAGCTTTACAGTCAAAGAGCCAGAATGGCGCATATATACCGGTAACCTTGTCGATTTCCTCTTTCTGCTTAAACTCATTGGGGGCAAACAGCTTTTTATTAATCCACTCTTTATAAATATCTCTGGCTTGTTCCTTTATAAGTTTGAAGGGAATTACACTCTTTGGTTTGAAGCGTCCTGAAAATCTTGTCTTTATAATTGTAGGGCTTTTGCAATAAATACAAAAAGTGGCGGAAGTGGTCTCATCTGCAATCAATTCAGCACCACAACTATCACATTTGTATGAGTCCAACTCAGCCATATCCTGATCAGAGGCTTCTTCTTTGCGCACGCTGTCTAGCTCATTAATTTCAAATTCACTTGAACAGTAATTGCATTTCCAGTTCTGAGTAGGTGGATAAAATTCCAGGGGTGCATTACAACTAGGGCATTTGTATTCTTTTACTGTATTCATTTATATTCTCCTTGTTTTGGCTTCCTGAAAATGTTTTAGTAAAAATTAAGAACTCATGCATATATTTAATTATACATTTCAATAAAACAGTAGTCAAACAATTAGTGTGTTTGAATTTCAATGAATATTTACTCGTCTTGACAAATCTCTTTTTATAGGTATATATAAAACCAGCAGAAAAATAAGTAATACAGCAAAAGCTACAAAAATTTCAAAAGGAGAAAGTGTTCCTGGAATATATATGGCTGAAGGGCCATCGGCAGTGTTTGATAAAATCGTAACAGAACCGTTGATATTATCCGTTGTTCCAATCATTTTTAAGTGTCTGATAATGTTTACCATTCCAAGAAGAAAGCACAAGGATATAATAAGGCTCAATGAAAAATGCTTAAAAAAATTCCAGCGCTGTATGATTTTTTTCATATTAGTCTCCTTTAAAATAAATAAAAAGTTTTATTGAATTATACCATATTCTAGAAAAGTCAGCAATTAAAGAAGTAAGACAGGTCGCACTTCATAAATGTGAAGAAAAATATTACGCACCTGACGGTTAGTGCCATGATAACCTATTGAATAAAAAATTCTGAATAAACCCGTCTAAAAAATCTTTTATATCGAATTATATAAAAAATAAGTATTAATGTGATTTTTATGAAATGTAAAACTTTGAAATCTAAATCAAAAACATAAAAAGATAGACTATAATATGACCGAAAATGAATAAGCATGCTACTGCTTAGGTATTTTCCAACGCCTGATTCTATAAAAAAATACCGAAACAGAACGAAGCTTATTTATTTCCAATAAAAATTAAACTTTATAAGGAGGAAGAGTATGTTAAGGAAAAAGTTAATTACTCTTTTGACAGTCAGCGCAATATTGGCTGTCAGCATCGTCGGCAGTTTTTCGGGAATGACAGGAGTTTTGGCCGGTAACTTGATTAGCGACGATTTTGAAACAGGAATAAGCGGTTGGGGACCAAGAGGAGATGAAACGGTTGAACTCAGTACAGAACAAGCCCATTCGGGGACATACAGCCTAAAAGTAAGTAACAGAACTAGTACATGGAATGGTGCAATGGTTGATAAGTCAGAGACTTTGACCTTGGGTGAATCTTACACATTGTCAGTTTACCTCAAATATGTTGGAGATTCATATGCAAGCAGCCAGAGATTCAGCCTGCAGCTGCAATATAATAATGGAGAGGATGTATATAGAAACATTAAAACAATTGCTGTAAATAAGGGAACATGGACCTTATTGGAGGGACAGCTTACAGTTCCCCTTGACGCAAAGGACGTAAAAGTCTATGTAGAGACTGAGTGGAAGTCTTCTCCGAGTGCTCAGGATTTATTGGATTTTTATCTGGACGATTTTACAGCAATGCCTGCAACTTTACCTGAAATTGAGAAGAATATTGCAAGTTTAAAGGATGTCTTTTCCGGTTACTTCAGAGTAGGTGGTGCGGCATCAGCAAGCGAACTGGCTCCAAAGCCTGCAAGGGAACTTTTCATTAAGCATTATAACAGTTTGACCCTTGGAAATGAGTTGAAACCTGATTCTGTACTTGACTACAACGCTACAGTAGCTTATATGGAAGAAAATCCGTATGATCAGGTGAATCCGCAGGTTACACTCAGGAACGCAAAAATGCAGCTTGATTTTGCAAGAGATAATAATATTCCGGTAAGAGGTCATACACTAGTATGGCATGCCCAAACACCTGATTGGTTCTTTAAGGAAAACTTTTCACAGGATGAATCAGCTCCGTGGGCTTCAAAAGAAGTAATGCTCCAAAGACTTGAAAACTATATTAAAAATCTGATGAAGCTTATTGAAACAGAGTATCCGACAGTTGAGTTTTATGCTTGGGACGTTGTAAACGAGGCGGTTGACCCTAATACTTCAACAGGAATGAGAAATCCCGGCTCAAATAACAAGCAATCGGGGAACTCATTATGGATGCAGACAGTTGGTGAAGATTTCATAGTTAAAGCTTTTGAATACGCAAGAGAATATGCTCCTGCGGATTGTAAGCTTTTCTACAATGACTATAACGAGTATGAGGACAGGAAACTGAACTTTATTGTAGATATTCTTACAAAACTCAAATCTAAAGGTTTGGTAGATGGTATGGGTATGCAATCTCACTGGGTTATGGATTATCCAAGTCTCAGTATGGTTGAAAGTGCTGTCAGAAAGTACGATGCATTAGGGTTGGAAGTTCAGCTTACAGAGATAGATATCAAAAATACCGACAATAGTACATCAGCTTTGGAAAGACAGGCAACACGCTATCAGCAGTTTATCTCTAAAATTGCAGCTTTAAAGAAGGAAGGGCTGAATATAACTGCGATAGTATTCTGGGGTGTAACAGATGCAACAAGTTGGCTTGGTGGCTACCCGTTATTGTTTAATGGAGAATACAAAGCAAAACCCGCTTTCTACTCTATAGTTAACAATATTACACCAATAGCAACTCCTACTGTAACTCCTAAGCCAACACCAACAGCAACACCTGCTTCTTCAGTAATACTTGGGGATTTAAACGGAGACAAGGCGTTTAATTCAATAGATTTCGGTTTGATGAAACAATATTTACTTCGTATGATAAATACCTTCCCAGCAGGTGATGCCGGTTTGATAGCAGCCGATGTAAACGGAGATGGCAGCCTTAATTCAATTGATTTCGGTTGGATGAAAAGCAAGTTGCTTGGTATTGTCAAGAAATTTCCAGTAGAAGAATAATATTTTAACTGGGGAATTAAACTATAAAAATATGGAAAAAGTACATAAACAAAAGGGATATTAAAGGAAATAATAGATTTTGTTAGCTTTTGTTAAAAATTCTATTTGATCTCTCCGGATAATATATATACAGTAGAATATATTATCTGGGGAGATTTTTGTATAAATGGATAAGAATTTGGGTGTCAATCTTGTATTGGGTGGTGGCGGAATAAAAGGGATTGCATATGTCGGGCTTCTTGAATCGGCTGAGAAGAAAGGGATAAATTTCAGGAATATTTCAGGTGTTTCGGCAGGTGCTATAGCAGGAGCATGTTTTGGTGCAGGATATGGTTCGGAAGAACTAAAAAAGGAGTTTTACGAGTTTGATTTCGGGAAATTCAATATAGACCAGATTGACCAGAAGGTGCCTGTAGTGAGGGATTATATGGAGTTTTGCATGAAAACCCGGTTTGAGGATAAAAGTATATATAAATTCCTGAACATGGACTATTTAACGCCATCGAGGGATATCGAAATGACGGATTTTGACAATGATTTTACTTTTTATAGGGGGAATTTCCTGAAAAACATAATTAAGTACAGCAAGAAGGGCTGTTTGTTTGATGGAGATCTTCTGGAGGAATGGGTACATAAACTGCTGGCAAAGAAGGGAATCATAACCTTTGCAGATCTGAGGGGAGGTACTGCGGACAAATCAAATCCAATGGGATATAAAGTGAGGATGACTGCGGTAGATGCCAATCGGAGAAAGGTCATTGTACTGCCGGATGATATAGCCTATTACGGTATTAACCCTGATAGCCTTGAGGTGGCAAAAGCTGTTAGGATGAGCTCGAGTGTGCCCTTTGCGTTCAAGCCTGTGGAGATTTATGCCAAGATTGACGAAAAGAAAAAGAAGCATTACATAATTGATGGAGGGGTATTGGACAATTTACCTCTTTGGACCATAAGCTGTAATTTCAGAAGACCGTTAATTGCCTGCAGATTAAACGGTGGAAAACAGAAAATTAAGCTATTCAATCCGTTGAATATATATAAAGCATTTTTGACTGCAACACATGACATTGGTATTCCGAAATACAACTGCATGAATTGTTTTGTTATTCCTATTGATACTTCAAGAGTTTCATTTCTGGATTTTGAGCTGAGTGAAAACGATAAGAACTATCTGTATAATTCGGGAAAGAAAGCTGTTGTCCCAACGTTTAACAAGCTTATATATATGAAGAACATGGAGAGGCAGAGTATACTTGGCAGAATAAGATATTTGCTGAAGTCAAGGTATTAATTGACACTTGAAAATGGCTCTATCTTATGTGGGTGTATATTTTTCTCCACATTAATTACATGCAACTGTCTTTTGAAATTTTGCTTTATTTTTTATTTGTTTTGTTATATTATAAAAGGTAACGGTGCATCTTAAGAAATTGATTTTAGATGTGTTTAATTAAGAGTTCATTTGATTATAGCTTTTATATAGTTAAAGTTTTTATAAGATATTTACTGAATTGGGAGGAAATAAAATGCACTATGAAAGTACGCGTGGGGGATTGAAATCTTTAGAATCAGCTGAAGCAATTAAAAGGGGGTTGGCACCCGATGGAGGGTTGTTTGTTCCTGAGGATCGGGTTGAAATATCCCTTGATGATATAAATGAATTGGTTGAAATGAGTTATCAGGAGAGAGCGGTATATATTCTTAAAAAATATTTGACGGATTATACAGATCAGGAAATAGCCGATTGTGTTTATAATGCATATACAACTGAAAAGTTTGGCGGTAATAGCAGCATAGCACCTGTATTCAGGCTCAATGAGAATGTGCATGTCCTTGAATTGTGGCACGGTCCTACCTGTGCATTTAAGGATATGGCACTGCAGATTTTGCCTCATTTTCTGGTTAAGGCAATGAGAAAAACTGGTGAAACCAGTGAAATTGTAATACTTGTTGCTACATCCGGAGATACAGGAAAAGCTGCATTAGAAGGTTTTAAAGATGTTGATGGAACCAGAATAATTGTTTTCTTTCCCAATAAAGGTGTTAGCGAAGTTCAAAAGTATCAGATGGTAACTCAGGAAGGGAAAAATGTACACTCAATAGCAGTTGAAGGCAATTTTGATGATGCTCAGAACGGTGTTAAACAGATTTTTACAGATTCGCACCTCGCAGATAAACTTGAGTCGGCTAATTATAAATTTTCTTCCGCCAATTCAATTAATTGGGGAAGACTTGTTCCTCAGATAATCTATTACTTTTCTGCATATGCGGATTTAATGAAAAACGGCGAAATAAAACCCGGAGAAAAGATAAATTTTGTTGTTCCGACAGGTAATTTCGGAAATATTTTGGCTGCATACTATGCAATGGAAATGGGCTTACCAATAAACAAACTGGTATGTGCTTCAAATGACAATAATGTTCTGACTGATTTTATAGAAACCGGAGTTTATGATAGAAACAGAGATTTTAAGAAGACTATTTCCCCGTCGATGGACATTCTTATATCAAGCAATCTGGAAAGACTGCTTTATGAAGTGACTGAGCATGATTCAGGCATGGTCAATGGGTGGATGGAAAAACTGAAGGTTGATGGGAAGTATTCAATAGATCCTGTGACCAGGAAAAAAATCTCAGATGTATTCTGGGCTGGATATTCCACTGAAAGCGAGACAATGAAAACCATAGAAGCCATTTTTAAAGAATATAAATATGTAATTGACACTCATACAGCTGTTGCCGTTGATGTTTATGATAAATATGTTATTTCTACCGGCGATATTACAAAGACAGTTATTGTTTCAACAGCGAGCCCGTTCAAATTTAATGAAAGTGTTGCAAAGTCAATTTTTGGATCCGATTCTGTTGAGGGTAAAAGTGAATTCGAGCTTTTAGATGATTTGGCAGAGAAGTGTGGTCTGAAAATTCCTGAAGGTTTAAAGGATTTAGATAAAAAACCTGTAAGACACAACAAAATATGTGGGAAATCTGATATGAAAAATATCGTAAAGGAAATTCTGAACGTATAGTTTTGTACTAGTGCTTTTTAACATTACTTATTTCTAGTATATCAAAATGTTAAAAATGCACTTCCTCTGTTTGTGACCCGTCTGCACTGGAATTATTTTCTGTAACGGGTCACTGGTATAAAAACAAATGGTAAAATACCTTTCACCAAACTTTTATGCAATATAAAGAAATAAATTAAGTACTATTTGCACTTAAAAAATCAATGTATTGAGAGTAGAGGTGTATGGGATGGAGGAAAAAAAGATACTGGTAGTAGACGATGCAGTCTTTATGCGTGTGTTGTTGGGAAATACTTTGAAGGATATCGGCTACACAAATATCGAATTTGCTGAAGATGGGTTCGAAGCTGTAAAGAAGGCGAAAGAAATTCAGCCTGAAGTTGTTACACTTGATGTATCTATGCCGGGAATGGATGGCCTTGAAGCGATTAGTAAGATATTAGAGGTTAGTTCGAAAAGTAAAATAATAATGGTTTCGGCAGTCAAATCCGATCAGGTTATTGAAAATGCTATTAGCAAGGGAGCAATAGATTACATACCCAAGCCGTTTAATCGGCGTGAAGTGGAGAGCAGTTTAAGTAAAATAAAGTGGTAGATTCAATTAAAACAAATAGGACGATTCTTTCATACCCCTCTGATGAAGGTAGGAAGAATCGTCCTTTTACTATCGTGATATCCTATTGGTAATACATTGGGCGTTTAATTTCAAGATCATCAGGGATTGCTTCAATAGAAGGAGCCGGAACATCCACATACCGTATTTCCCTTTTGGATATTGAATCAAGAATATCAAATACCATTTTAACGTCTCCATATTCAATATCTGGAGTCACTGATATCTGCTCGGTTTGGTTTAAAGCATTGTAAAAATTCAATAGCTCGTTGTAAAAGCCACGTTCGGGTCTATAACCAATCTGCTCCGATTGCCCGTCATGATATGAAACATTTATAACACCGCAAGCTTTGTCCTCAAGATATATTTCTCCCTTGGTTCCAAAGATCCTTAAGCCTACAGGAGGTTTTTGCGTCTCAATTCCCGAAGGGTAATAGGTGTAATGGCCGATTACACCGTTTTTGAATAATATATTGGTGTTTACAGATACATAAGGATTGAAGTCTTCCTTTTGAGGTTTGCCAAAGGCTTGCACACATTCGACCGCACCGAATATATGCCGCAGGGCTGCCAAATCATGAAGTGCAGCATCAAGGAAAGTACCACCGAAGTATTTCGGGTGCTGGCGCCACTCTGTTGCAGCATAAGTATCTTTGGTCATCTCGCAGGGAAAACAGGCTATGTTATTTCTTATAAAGTATACAGGTTCTCCGATTTTTCCACTGTTCAGGATGTCACGGATTTTGTTGTTTTCTTCATTGTACCTGTAGTTTTCCGCTATCATTATTTTTACGTTGTACTTTTTTGAGAGTTCAAGATATTTTTTTGCATCCTCCATATTAGATGCCATCGGTTTCTCGCAAATGAGGTTTCTTCCGGATTTTGCAACTGCTTCCGATACAGCATAGTTCAATTCTATAGGTACAAGTATATCTACGGCGTCAAGATCATCTCTTAGCAGCATTTCGTTATAATCATCATAGACATTGGCAACATCAAGGTTTATTTTTCTTGAGAAGTCCTCTGCATCCTTACGGGTTCTATTGCATAACGCAACTATACTGTATTTATCACTGAGCTCCTGCAAAGCGGGATAATGCAGGCGTTCAAATGCCATGCCGGTTCCGATTACACCTAGACGAATTGTGTTCATATATTACCTCCGGTTATAATACTTTATTTTGTTTGATATATAGTTTCATTATCTCGTTCAATATATATTCTTGATAAGTTAATTGTTAAAAAAATATTATTATATGCCGATATATACGCTGATAATATGTTTTGTCTGGAGTTTTTATTATGGCTATTTAGATAGAATATTATACCTGAAGGCAATTATTGTTTATATTGTTTGAGTTGCTTCGATAAATGCAAGGGAGGCAGTGAAGTGAGAAAAAAGAATGTGGAATTAAAATCCGAATTTAAAATAATAGTGGTTGATGATGATAATGGTATACTGGATTCACTGTCTGTGATAATTAAACGATTGGGGTATCAGTATGTTGGTGTAAGTAATCCTCTGGAGGCAATTGAGATAATCAAAAATGAACATTTTGACCTTCTTGTGCTGGATTTTCTGATGGATCCTATACAGGGTGACAAAGTTGTTGAAAAGATACGTGAGTTTAACAAAGAGCTTTATATTTTGCTTTTGACTGGGTACAAAGATGTGGCACCTCCTTTAGAAACTATCAAGTTACTTGATATACAGGCATATTGTGAAAAGGCGGATAACTTTGACCAATTGATTTTACTAATTGAGTCCGGTATAAAGTCCGTTTCACAAAAAATGACAATTCAGAAGTTCAGAGACGGCTTGAAAAGAATTTTGGATTCAGTACCTAAAATTTACCAACTGCAATCGATGGTTAATATAATAGGAGATATCTTATTGGAGATTTTGCCTTTCGTGCAAAGTAAAAATGCTTTTATCCTTATAGATGATCTTGTCGGGATATCGGAAAATAAAAAGAGCTTTTATAAAGGTGTTGGCAAATATGATACAAGTCTGGAAAAGCTCTTGGAAATGATAGATTATCAAACTATGGAAGTAATAGGAACAGCTAAAACATTGGGACACTTGGTGAAATCAGACCAGGGACTAATTTTGCCACTCATTAGCAAAAATGAGTTTTTGAGGACAGAGGGCGTGATTTATCTGGAGTTTGAACATGATGTTGATGGATTAGAGCTCCTTGAAATTTATGCTACTCAGGCTGCCACATCCATTAATAATGTGTTTCTCCATTCTTTGGTCAATATTAAAAATGACGAACTGGACAGGACCTATAGTGAATTAAAGAAAAGATACATGGATGCTATTCAGGCATTGCGTCTTGCTGTTGATGCAAAGGATGAATACACAAGAGGACACTCGGATAGAGTAGCTTATTATGCGGTAGAAATCGGAAAGGCACTTGGTTTGCCCGCCGAAGACTTGGATAAGCTTAATGCCGGAGGAATATTCCACGATATTGGAAAAATCGGAACAGCTGATGATATACTGCTGAAGACTGAAAAACTTGATGACAAGGAGTACCAGGAAATAAAGAAACATCCTTTAAAGGGCGCAAATATACTTTCAGCGGTGTCTATGTTTAAAGATATAGTACCTTTGGTTATGTACCACCATGAAAGGATGGACGGAAGAGGGTATCCATCGGGATTAAAAGGTGATGAGATTCCGTTTTTAGCGAGGATAATTTCCGTAGCAGATGCTTTTGATGCCATGACTTCTGATAGAAAATACAGATCAAAGCTGCATCTTGAGGAAGCAAAAAAACAACTTGCTATAAATTCAGGAACTCAGTTTGATCCGGTGATAGTTGAAAAGTTTTTAGGTTTATTGGATAATTTTGACTTGATGAGCAGTGAAATAGATGTAATAACATCAAGATTTAATAAGGAATACTAAAGTAAGACTTATTTTTGCAAAGTTATTACAAAATGAAATATTAGTTTTTATTAAAAGGGATATCTCATAAATAATGGGGTATCCCTATTTATTGAGAAAAAATAAAAAAAGTATTGAATAAATGGCTCATTTATGCTATATTACACAGTAGGAACACAAATGTACATGGATGGTGGACAGGAGAAAAGTATGAAAAATACCTCAAAATATTATTTGGTTGATACTTCTGTACTCCCTGAAGTATTTATCAAAGTTATTGAAGTAAAAAAGCTGCTTTCCGGTGGTGCGATAAAGAATGTTAATGATGCGGTGAAGGAAGTTGGAATAAGCCGTAGTGCGTTTTACAAGTACAGGGATTACGTGTTTCCGTTTTATGAAACGTCAAGGGGAAGAGTTATTACGCTTTTTTTCGTAGTGGAGGATTTCTCAGGTATATTGTCTGGCATTATCAATAAAATTGCTGAATCAAAGGCAAATATACTGACAATTAATCAGAATATTCCAATAAATGGACTGGCTGATGTAACCATTTCGATAGAGACTGATAGTATGACTAGCGATATAAATGTGCTAATGGATGAAATAAGCAGGGTCGATGGTGTCAGAAGACACGAAATACTTGCGAGAGAGTAGAGGAGGATTACTTTATGATTAATGTTGCTGTTATAGGTTATGGAGTTGTTGGTTCCGGAGTTGTTGAGATCATTAAGAAGAATTGTGCCAGCATATCTAAAAAGGCCGGCAAGGAAATTAAAGTTAAGAAGGTATTGGATATCAGGGATTTTGATGACACATGCCCGGATAAGGAGTTGCTTACAAAGAATCCGCAGGATGTTTTTGATGATGAATCGATAAGTATCATTGTGGAGACCATTGGTGGAGCAAGAATAGCATATGATTATACAAAAAGGGCTCTGGAGTCTGGAAAACATGTGGTGACTTCAAACAAGGAATTAGTTGCAACACACGGACCGGAATTATTAAGGATTGCAAAGGGGAATAATATAAATTATCTTTTTGAAGCGAGTGTTGGTGGCGGAATTCCTATAATTAGGCCATTAAACCGTTGTCTGGCTGCAAATGAGATATACAGTATTGTAGGAATATTGAATGGCACGACAAACTATATCCTCAGTCAGATGAAAAGGGAAGGTAAGGACTTTGATGTGGCACTTAAGGAAGCGCAAAAAAATGGATATGCCGAGGGTGATCCTACCGCTGATATTGAAGGACACGACGCCTGCAGAAAAATTGCTATACTTTCATCTATTGCCTACAATGAATTTGTCGACTACAAAGATATACACACTGAGGGTATAACAAAAGTAACACTTACAGACATGAAATATGCGGAAAGTTTGAATGCTTCAATTAAGCTTATTGCAATGAGTGAAAAAATTGGTGACAGGGTTGTTGCCCGCGTTAGTCCTGCCATAGTTGGAAAGGATAATCCACTATGCAATGTAGAGGATGTTTTCAATGCCATAGTGGTAAAAGGAGATGCAGTCGGAGAAGCAATGTTCTATGGACGCGGTGCCGGGAAACTTCCTACTGCAAGCGCAGTGGTAGCTGACGTCATCGAGATAGTTAAAAATTGGGGAAGCTGTGGCGGCTATGATTGGAAAGTCAGTGAAAGCAGCAATATGATGGATATAATGGAATCAAGGGCAAAATATCTGGTTAGATTGAAAGTCAGTAACGAAGAAGGTGCAAAGGAGCTTGTAAATTCCTTGTATGACAATGTGGAATGGCTCAAGCCTTTAAAAGTTCAGGATAAAAATGAGATTGCTTTTGTTACAGGTAAATTCTCAGAAAAGGAGCATTCTGAGAATTTTGAAGCACTTGGCAAATCAAAATCGGTAGTAGAAATTGCAAACACCATAAGAATTCTGGACGAATAAAATATATTATAGTATATCTTGGAGGTTGTAATTATGAAAGTTGCAAAATTTGGTGGAACATCCCTTGCAAATGCAGAGCAGATTAAAAAAGTATGTGAAATTGTAACTTCGGATCCTGACAGGCGTCTGGTAGTTGTATCAGCTCCGGGTAAACGCTTTAAGGATGATATAAAGGTAACAGATCTTTTGATAGCACTTGCAGAAAAATGCATTAATGAGGGAAATGCAGAAGCAGAGCTTAATGCGGTTATTGATAGATATGCAGAAATTGCAAAAGGGCTTAACCTTACAGACGACATTGCAAGGGTTGTAGCTGATGATTTGCGTGAACGTGTTAATATGGACAGGACTAATCAAGGCAGGTTCATGGATACTCTTAAAGCAGCCGGTGAAGATAATAGTGCAAAGGTTGTAGCTGCGTATCTAAAAAGCATTGGGATAGAAGCTGAATATGTTAACCCTAAAGACGCAGGACTTTTGCTTAGCGATGAATTTGGAAATGCCCGTGTACTTCCTGAGTCTTATGAAAACCTCAAAAGACTCAAAAGCAGATCTGGGATAATGATATTCCCCGGATTCTTCGGATATTCAAAGAGCGGTGATGTGGTAACCTTCCCACGCGGTGGTTCCGACATAACCGGTTCAATACTGGCAGCAGCAATAACAGCAGATTTGTATGAGAATTTTACCGATGTTGATTCGGTGTTTGCTGCAAACCCTAATATTGTTGATAATCCGAAGCCTATTCCTGTTTTTACATACAGGGAAATGAGAGAACTGTCCTACGCAGGTTTTTCAGTTTTGCACGAGGAAACACTTGAACCTGTATACAGAATGGGAATTCCGGTTTGCATAAAGAATACCAACAATCCAAAGGCACCGGGAACTTTGATTGCTCCTACTCGTGATACAAAGGATAATCATGTGGTGGGAATAGCCAGTGGTACGGGATTTTGTACTATATATGTAAGCAAGTATATGATGAACAGGGAAGTTGGATTCGGAAGAAAGCTGTTAAATATTCTTGAAAATGAAGGTTTGTCTTATGAGCATACTCCTTCAGGAATTGATAATATATCAATCGTAGTTGAGGAAAAACAGCTTGATAAAGTTGATGAAAAAAGATTGATCAACCGTATTAGAGACGAACTCAATGTAGATCATATAACAATTGAGCGTGGATCTGCTCTGGTAATGATTGTTGGTGAGGGAATGCTAAGAACTGTAGGTATTTCAGCCAGAGCAACAAATGCACTCTCTAAAGCCGGAGTAAATATTGAGATGATTAATCAGGGCTCTTCAGAGGTTAGTATGATGTTCGGTATTAAGGCCGTTGATAATGTTAAGGCTGTTAAGGCTCTTTATGATGAATTTTTCAGAGTATAGGAACTTATCCTATATATGAATTGCTGGAAAGTAGTGTTGTTAACTGAAAAGTTATAAACACTACTTTTTAATGCGTAAGAAAGTGTATTAATTAATGCGTAAGAAAGTGCATTACTTAATGCCTGAGATAGAACATTACTTTCCTGTATCAAAAATTCCTGTCGCAAGGCCGATTTTTTTGATTAATTTACTAATAAGGAAAACCTCAACTTGCGAAAATGCTTAAAAATATATATAATTAAGATAATGAGAAATTGATAGGATAAATATAATATATATATAATGAATAAATTATCGTAGCTAAAGTTTTCTGTACACTTCAATTTTACATGTTTTAATTAGAGTTATTTGAAATAGATGTACACATTAAGAAGGAGGACGTCGAAATGAACCTATACCTGCTGCTAGACGTTTTTATTGCCTTTATAGTTGAAATGTTTATAGGGAATCCTCAGTGGATGCCTCATCCTGTAAAATTCATCAAATGGTTGGCAAAAATCTTCGAGAAGGTTTTCAGAAAAATTTTCGGTTCGGTTTCTAATAAAAAGATTAAGGCTATGGGAGATGATTTTGTTCATAGTGGAGTAATGAGTAATAGAAATGAAAAAGTGGCAGGTATATATTTTACGATCATTATGTGTTTGCTGATTACAGCAATTGTGTCAGCTGTGACATTGGCGGCTTATTTCGTACACCCTATTGCATATCATGTGGTAAACATATATTTTATTTATTCGGCTTTTGCGGCAAGGTCAATTGCAGCAGAAGGCATTAAAGTACTTGATGCCATAAAGGACAGGGATGTGTTCAGAGCGGGAAATATTCTTGCTTCAATTGTGGGAAGAAAAATAGAACACCTTGATGAACAGGATATAATAAGGGGGACTGTTGAAGTAACAGCTGAGAATACATCTGAACTTGTGATTTCACCTATATTTTATGTGGTTCTTGGTTCAATATTTGGGGCAGGTGCTCCGTTGGTGTATTTGTATAAAACCATCAATACCCTCAATACAATGAAAGAATATAAAACCGAGAATAATAAACGTTTCAGATGGGCCTGTTCAAAAATCAATGATTTTCTAAACTACATTCCGGCCAGGATTACCGGGCTATTGTTTGTTGCAGGTGCCTTGGTTACAGGGAAGGATTCATCCGGTAGTAGGGCAATAATGAATAGGGATAAGAGAAAGCATTTCAGTCCGAATTCCGGTTATCCTGAGGCAGCTGTTGCAGGAGCACTTGGAATCAGGTTGGGTGGTTCGGGTTTGTATTTTGGAGATATTGTAGAAAAGCCCATTATTGGGGATGACAAAAGAAGCGCAGAGATGAGGGACATATCCGATACAATCAACATGATGTATGCGGCTGGTATTATAGGTTTAATTTGTTTTAGTGTGGTTTATTTACTTGTTTTTGTTGCTTTTCAGTTTATCTAGGACAAAAAGGGGTTATTTTTAATGGGAAGGCTAATTGTTGTAACCGGTGGTGCAAGAAGTGGTAAAAGTACTTTTGCAGAAAAGCTTGCAAAAGATAGTAAAGACGAAGTGATATATATAGCTACTTCCATACCGTTTGATGATGAAATGAAAATACGTATAAAAAAGCATGTTGAGCAAAGACCAAAGGAATGGAAGACCATTGAGGCTTATCGTGATATAGATCAACAACTTGAAAATGAAAAAAATGAAAATATAGTTTTTTTGCTAGACTGTGTCACAATAATGATAACCAATATTATGCTGGAAATACAAGTGGATTGGGATAATGCTCGGGATGAGGAAATGGAAAAGGTTGAGGAAGTTGTGAAGTTACAGATTAATAAGATCTTAAAAACTGCTGAGAAAAAGGATGCAGTTTTTATTATGGTAACAAATGAGGTGGGCATGGGTATTGTCCCGGAAAATAGATTGACAAGGGTTTTCAGGGATATCGCAGGCAGGATGAATCAAATTCTTGCAGGGGCTGCGGATGAAGTATACTTATGTGTATCTGGAATACCGGTGAAAATAAAATAGAATTATAGATTTAAATAATACTTGAATGCAATTGTGCTTATGCAATGTAAACATGGGAGAATAAAAGTGAAAATTTTAAAAAGATTCATTATTATGGTTCAATTCTTTACTTCAATACCTATTCCTGTAAATATTGATTGTGAGTATAAGGATTATGGTGAAGGATTGGTATTTGCTCCAGTGGTGGGTTTGATTTTAGGCCTTATACTCTGTCTTGTCTATAAGCTGTTAAGTTCCATATTCTCAGTAAATATATCTTCAGCCTTTCTGATTATTGCCTATATTGTATTAACCGGAGGCCTTCATATGGATGGGTTGGGTGATACCTTTGACGGCTTGTTTTCCAACAGACCAAAGGAGCGGATTCTTGAAATAATGAGGGACAGCAGAGTTGGAACTAATGCTGTGTTGGCTCTGATAAGCATTATTATATTAAACTACGCTTTATTAAGCGGAATGGGCACGGATGTTAACATGATGAGGGCACTGGTGCTTTTCCCTGTGGCAGGAAGGATTGGCTCGCTTTTTGGAGCGGGTATATCCGTTTATGCCAGAAAAAGCGAGGGTTTGGGAAAAAGCTTTATAGACTGTTGTGGGAAAAAGGAAATGCTTATAGGTGGAATTCCGACAATTGGAATATTCGTTGCCTTACTTGGGAAAAAAGGATTGATAATGGCTGTTGCCATGATGATAACAGCTGTAATGGTTACGAAGATTCTTACTAAAAAAATAAATGGAGCTACAGGGGACATACTTGGAGCTGTCTGTGAATTGAATCAAACAATTTTTTTGCTTCTGTATTACATCTTGGGGGAGATTTAGATGTTAGAATTGATTTTGGTAAGACATGGTGAAACCGATGGCAATATAAGACAAACGTATTTGGGGTGGACTGATTCAGAGCTTAATGAAAATGGAATAAGTCAGGTACATCTTCTCAGGGACAGGCTCAAAGACACCAAAATTGACGGTATATTTTCAAGTCCGCTAAAACGTGCCATGGAGACAGCAAAAATTATAAATGAAAACTTTAAGCTTGATATTAAATACTCTGATGGACTTAAGGAAAGAAATTTTGGGATATGGGATGATCTTACCCATAAAGATTTGACAAACAGGTATCCTTCCGAGTACAACGAATGGGTGGAGGATTGGATTAAATACCGTATAAGAGATGGTGAAAGTGCTGAAGATGCTTATGACAGGACGGCTGCCTTTATTAAGGAAGTTATAAAGTCGGGCATAGAAGGTTCATTAATGATTGTAACTCATCTTGGAACAATCAGGTTTATTCTTGCTTATCTATTAGGGGTGGGCATAGAAAACTCATGGCGCTTCAGGGTTGGAAATGCCAGCATCACAAGAGTTGAGATCAAAGACGGATACAGTGTGCTGACATTACTTAACGGTTAGTAGTGTGGGGTGCATGTTTTTCTTCGCATTTATTTCATGCACCCAGGAGTGCGAATTTTCTTGACATATATAATATCTATCGTTAAAATACCAATAATACTATATGTGATGCAATTTTAGGGAGGAATTTATGTGGCTGGTTCTGCGGAAAAAGACAGTGTAAAGATAAGACGAATAGTTTTAAACGGTCTTATGATTGCATTGGTATTCTTAGTAACTTATTTCACAAAAATACCGGGTCCGGTGGGATATTTTAACCTTGGAGACGTTGTTATAATTATTGCGGCAGTTGTATTGGGGAAAAGCAGCGGGTTTATTGCCGGCGCATTTGGATCAGCACTTGCGGATATTCTTGGGGGAGCTGGGTATATTATTTTCGCACCCATTACTTTCCTTGTAAAAGGTTTGGAAGGTTTCTTGATTGGATATATAGTACATAATCTTGGAAACAAGCTGAAAATAAAGGAAGAAATAACAAGGATAATTTCTATAGTTTCAGGTTGTGTTTTTATGGTAGTCGGTTATTTTTTGGGGGAAGCATATATCTTAAAGATTTTTAGTCCTGAATTCGGGCTTGCCAGAGCTCTCGTAGATTTGCCTTTGAACCTGGTTCAGGGTGGAGCAAGCATAGCAGTGGGGTATGTAATAACAACTCAACTTTTGAAGATAAAAGCATTAAAACATATTTTGGACTAAATTTATTTACATTATGAGAGGTGTATAGCTATGAAAATTACCATACTTGGAAATAACGGACCTTTCCCTTCGGCGGGTGGAGCTTGCTCCGGCTATCTTCTAACCGAAGGTGACAAGAAAATTTTAATAGATTGTGGCAACGGCGTGTTGTCTAATTTACAGAAGTTTGTAAAAATCGAAGAATTAGATGCCATTATTCTGACACATTTGCACAGTGACCATATGTCCGATATGATGGTCCTTAGATACGCAGTGCAGATAAAGATGAATAAGGGGCATGCAATTAAGCCTATAGACGTATACGCGCCCTCTGAACCCCAGGAAGAATATAGCAGGATTAATATTTCAGGGATTTATAACTTAAAACCTATCACTCCGGAGCTTGTTTTAAATTTCGGTGAGATGAAGCTGGAATTTATGGAAATGGTACATCCTGTAAAGAGCTATGCTTTGTCGGCAAGTTCTAAAGGCAGGAGGTTCGTATTTTCAGGAGATACTTCCTGGAATGAAGGGATTATAGAGTTTTCAAAGAATGCTGATCTGGTAATGCTTGATGCCGGTTTGCTTTCAAAAGACAAGAAAAACGATAACGTTCCGCACCTTACTGCAAGAGAATGTGGTGTTGTTGCCAGGAAATCTAATGCAGGTAGGCTTTTGCTCACTCATTTCTGGCCGGAAGATGATGTAAAAGATCACCTTGCCGAGGCTAAGGAGAATTTTCATAATACCGAGGCCGCTGTAATGCTGAAAACTTATGAGGTTTAAAAAAGTGAGCTATTATAATGTAGCTCACTTTTAAACTTTAATTATGATAACTTGGATTTGGATGAGTTTAATTCATTTATGGAGTAAATGAAATTGTTTAATAAGTACAATGTTTTTTGATAGTACTACTGGTTTGCAAGAAGGTATTTATTAAGTTTGCTGTCCAGTTCGCGTACAAGTTCATCCAGGTTGTTTACTGATTTTGTCATTTCAGAAATTGCGACAAGTTCGTGCTCTGTAGTAGCAGCAACTTGTTGGCTTGCAGCAGCAGTTTCCTGAGATACGGAGGAGATGTTTTCTATTGCTGAAGTAACCTGTATCTTGTCATTCTGCATTTTTGAAACAGCCTGATTAACTTCGTTGATCTTTCCTACTATATAAGTTATAGCATTGGCTATATCATTGAAGGCACTGTCTGTTTTGTTAACAGCCACATTCTGATCCTGGGACATCTTTTTCATTAATTCCATTGATTGAATAGCCAGTTGAGATTCTTCCTGAATACTTTGCATCAGCAGGTTTATTTCTTCAGTTGACTTTCTGCTCTGGTCAGCAAGCTTCCTTACTTCTTCAGCAACAACAGCGAATCCTCTTCCGGCTTCACCAGCTCTTGCTGCTTCAATAGCCGCATTCAAAGCAAGCAGGTTTGTCTGTTCGGCAATACTTTCAATGGATTCTACAAAGAGTCCTATATCTTTAGTCGTATTAGTCAACTTTTCAATAACTGCAAATATTTTTTCTGCGGTGTCATAGTTTTCCTTTGATTTGTTACGCAAAATACTTACAGAATCAAGTCCAACATTATTAAGATCATTTATTTTTTTCGTTTCTTCGGTTATTCTGCTATAACTTTCATAAACGAAATCAATCTGCTCACTAAGATTATCCACCATTTCAACACCGTGTTGAGCCTGTTGAGCCTGTTCTGACGCACCCTTTGCAATGTCATCCATGGTCTTTGAAATATCACCCATTGCAGTTGATGCTTGTTGAGCTGTGGCAGATACGGATTTTGAAGATTCCATTATTGAGCTTGAAAGGGTATGGAAATTGGTGATCAGATTTTTTATTTCCAGAAGTACATCATTAACACCCTGTGCAACATTTTTCAGCACCTGGTTCTTCGAACAATCAACAAGGTGGGAAAAATCACCTTTTTTAATTGAGTTTATATCATTTTCAAAGGATTTGTAACTCTTTTTTGTTCTCATATTAACTAAAAGAAAATAAGTGAAGCAGACCACAAAGGATGATAAAACCAGAAGTACAGCAGAAATCCAATTGCCGGTTACTACCTTGGCAACAACAGCAAAAATCAGGGTTATAATAACTGGAAATACAATAACTACGTTTGACTTAAGTACGTTTAGAATTTTGCTAATGGTATTTTTCATATTCTTACCTCCAGTATAGATTATGAGAATTGGTCACTGGCCAAAGATATGCATGTAATATTATTATTATTCGACATAAATACATAAAATCCTCTTTACAAATTAAAGGTATTGCACATTTTTCTTTATATTTAGAATAATTTTAAAAATATATTAAAATATATTTTAAATTATAATATTATTGACACGAATTGTATAATTGTATACAATAATACCTAAATACTTAGGTACGTTAATACATATATACAGTTTGGTAAGTTTATTTATATCAAGGGGGTTTCAAAATGATAGAATTCAATAAGAAAACCAATACATTGGAACAAACACAATACAGATATTCACTTCAGGATGTTGCCGAACCTAATCTCTACAGGGAAATTTTTAATTATGACGAAATACCCAAATGTGCTTTTAATCATAGACGAGTTCCCATGTTTCCTGCGGATGAAATATGGATAACCGATACAACATTTAGAGATGGACAGCAATCGAGAGCACCTTATACAGTTGATCAGGTTCTTCACCTGTTTGATCTGCTGCATCGCCTTAGCGGACCTAAAGGAATAATAAGGCAGTGCGAATTTTTCCTATATAGTGACAGGGATAAGGAGGCTGTTTACAAGTGCCAGGAGAGAGGTTACAAATACCCTGAAGTTACTAGTTGGATAAGGGCTACAAAAAATGATTTTCAGCTTGCCAAGGATATGGGAATGAAGGAGAGCGGAATTTTAGTAAGTTGCTCTGATTATCATATATTCAAGAAACTTAATATGACAAGAAAACAGGCGCTAGACCATTATATGGGCATAATAAAGAGCGCTATTGAAGTAGGTATTAAGCCAAGGTGTCATTTTGAGGATATTACCAGAGCTGATTTTTATGGCTTTGTAGTGCCGTTTGCCCTTGAATTAAGGAAACTTTCCGAGGAGAGCGGAATACCGATTAAAATTAGAGCATGCGATACTTTAGGTTATGGAGTTGCCTACCCTGGTGCTGCATTACCTAGAAGTGTGCCGGGAATTATATACGGTCTCAGGCATCATGCAGGTTTTCCAAGTGAGCTTATTGAATGGCATGGTCACAACGACTTTTATAAGGCGGTAAGCAACTCAACTTCTGCATGGTTGTATGGGGCATCGAGTGTAAACTGTTCATTACTGGGAATTGGAGAAAGAACAGGTAATACACCTTTAGAGGCAATGGTGATAGAGTATGCCCAGCTAAGAGGAACTACAGAGGGTATGGATACAACTATTATCACTGAAATAGCAGAGTATTATGAAAAGGAAATTGGTTATCATATACCTTCAAGGACACCTTTTGTGGGAAGAAACTTTAATGTTACACAGGCAGGTATACATGCTGACGGACTTCTGAAAAATGAAGAAATATATAATATATTTGATACTGCCAAGCTTCTCAACAGACCGGTAGGTGTGGCAATCAATCAGTCGTCAGGACTTGCAGGTATAGCACATTGGATAAACAGCTATTTCGGATTGGATGGAAGTAAACGGATTGACAAGAGAGATGAAAGAGTTGTAAAGATAAAAGACTGGGTTGACGAGCAATATAAGGATGGCCGTGTCACTGCTATCGGAGAAAATGAACTCGAAGAAGTTATAAGGAAGATGGCTCCTGAAATATTTGATCTTGTCCTCTAATTGGAAATTTGGTTTAATTTAATTTGAAGTGGCAGTGTCGGTTGTATTATATAGGTGCTTTGCAAAGAGGGAGAGCGAAATGGCAAGAATTGAACATGTTGATGATGAAAACAACATGAATTCACTAAGAAACAGAGTTTTCAATCATATACAGAATGATATTTTAAATGAAGTGTATAAAACGGGAGATAGCCTTACGGAGTCTAAATTGTGCAAAGAACTTGGAGTTAGCAGGACTCCGGTGAGAGAAGCAATAAGGCAGCTTGAGCTTGAAGGTCTTGTTCAATCCATACCCAATAGAGGTGTTTTTGTTAAGGGGATTTCTGCCAAAGATATTGAAGATATATATACTATTAGAATGATGATCGAAGGTCTGGCAGCCAGATGGGCGGCTGAAAATATTAATCAGCAGGAACTCAAGGAACTCAAAGAAAATGTTGAACTTGAGGAATTTTACACTATGAAAAATGACACTGAGCAACTTCTAAAGCTTGACACAAAATTTCACGGAATTATATTCAAGGCCAGTAAGAGCAAAACACTGATGCATGTATTGGGAATATTCCATCATAACGTCCAAAGAGCCAGAAATGCGTCTTTCTCTGCCCCGAGGAGAGCTAAAAAGGTGCTGGAGGAACATAAGGCTATATTTCAGGCCATATTTGATAGGGATGCGGACAAAGCAGAGAAGCTTACCACAGAACATGTGAAAAATGCAAGTATCGAATGTCAGACTGCTTACAAGCATTTGATTGAAAGTGAGGGCAAATAAAGCAGGTGCTGGAATTTGTTTCGCTAACCAGCACCGGTTAAACTCTATGATGTATGAGCTGGAAATATTAATTTGGTTATATAATAAATACTTCAAAAATAACGGAAATACCGGTAAGCACCGAGGATATCCGTTATTTTTATTTGAGTGAGATAATTTGAGTGAAGATAATTTTGGTTTTGAGGAACAATAGATATATACGATGAAATTTATGTTATAATAAAATATCGTAGCGTAGGCAGCAAACAAATCAGTAAGTTTTGATGTGATAAACAGATGAAATATATTCTCAAAGATTGCTTTAAAATGCATACGCTATAAAAAGGAAAATGAAGAAAATTTTCTTGGAGGAATAGTATAAGTTGATTTGGAATGGAGCTGTAATATGAAATTACCCGTTGAATTTCTAAACAAAATTAATAATCTTTTAGACGCTAATGAATATGAGGAGTTTATAAAGTCTTATGATCTTCCTAGATTTTATGGGCTTAGAGTTAATACACTTAAAATAAGTGTTGAAGAATTTTTGGAAATATCCCCCTTTAGACTTGAGCCAATTCCATGGACAAGTGATGGCTTTTATTATAATGAAGGAGAAAATCCAGGCAGGCACCCTTATTATTACGCTGGTTTGTACTACATACAGGAACCTAGTGCCATGCTGCCCGGAGCCGTAATTGATGCAAAACCGGGAGAGAATGTTTTAGACCTTTGTGCCGCACCCGGCGGTAAAACTGTACAGATAGCAGCCGGTATGAAGGGTAAGGGATTGTTGGTGGCAAATGATATTAATTCCGACAGGGTCAAGGCCCTTGTTAAAAATATTGAACTTAGTGGAATTACAAATGCGGTAGTGACAAATGATTCCCCACAAAATCTCGCCGCAAAATTCAAAAACTTTTTTGACAGGATTTTGGTAGATGCGCCATGTTCCGGGGAAGGAATGTTCAGAAAGGATGAAGATGCGGCAAAAAGTTGGGGAAAATATAAATGTGATCTTTGCAGTGGAATGCAAAGTGATATTTTGGCATGCGTGGATGGAATGTTAAGACCCGGAGGGTATTTGGTGTATTCAACCTGCACTTTTTCGCCGGAAGAAAATGAACAAATGATATCTGCATTTTTAAACAGCCATAAGGATTATGAACTTGTTGAAGTGCCTAAAACCGGTGGGATAGACCATGGTCGACCCCAGTGGTCTGATAATAATCCGGAGCTTAAAAAGACGGCTAGATTGTGGCCTCACAAGGTAAAAGGCGAAGGACACTTTGTTGCGTTGCTACATAAAAAGTACAGTCCTTACCAGGTGTTTGAGAGCTTTGATAAAACCATGGTAGCAGGCAGCAATGAGGTGCTGGACAGTTTCAGAAGTTTTGAGAGTGAAAACTTGAGAGTAAAGTTGGAAGATCATTTTATTGTTAAGGGAAGCAATCTTTACTCTTTGCCTGTCAAACTTCCGGATCTTTCAGGAATTAAGGTTGCAAAATTTGGCAGATATATCGGAGAGGCTGCAAAGGGCAGATTTGAACCGTCACATTCCTTTATTTTGTCACTGGACAGAGACCATTTGAAAAATGTGCAGGAATTTGTCTCGAATTCGAATGAAGTTATAAGATATCTTAAGGGGGAAACCCTTATAATTGGCGGACAGAAAGGATATGTAGGAATTCTGGTGGACGGATATACTTTGGGATGGGCTAAACAGACAGGAGATATGCTTAAGAACCTATATCCAAAGGGATGGAGAAAAATGAACTGACTTTGGGAAAGGTCTTAAAAAACGAGTGGGGTAAATTGCCTCCGGACTATAGTTAAAGAGGTGGGAAGATATGAGAGAGACGCAAAGGGTGGATAAAATACTATCAAATTTTGGGTTTGGCACACGACGAGAAATTAAACAACTGGTGAAAAGTGGCGAAGTAAAGGTTGATGGTGAAGTCATTAAAGATAGTGGTATGCACGTGGACCCAAAGACCAGCAAGATAGAAATATCGGGGCATACTTTAAAATATAGGCAGTTTATATATGTTATGTTGAACAAGCCTGCGGGTGTCATATCTGCTACTTTTGACAATAAACATGAGACGGTGGTAGATATTTTACCGGAAGAATATAAGTGCTTTGAACTTTTTCCTGTCGGAAGGTTGGATATAGATACTGAAGGGCTTCTCCTGATGACTAATGACGGGCAGCTTGCCCATGAGCTTTTATCCCCAAAAAAGCATGTCCCCAAAAGATATTTTGCGTATATTGAGGGAGTAGTATCGGAAGACGATGTAAAGAAGTTTGAAGAGGGCTTGATTTTAGAAGACGGATATAAGACACTTCCAGCTGAGCTGAATATTCTATCGCAGGATGAAATTTCAAGTGTTGAAGTAGTGATTTATGAAGGTAAGTTTCATCAGGTTAAGAGAATGTTTGAAGCAGTTGGAAAAAAAGTTAAGTATTTAAAAAGGTTTACCATGGGTAATCTAGTATTGGATGAAGCTCTTGCTTTGGGTGAATGCCGCGAGCTTACGGAAAATGAGCTTTCAAATCTTATCAAAGCTGTAAGAGCAGAAGATGACAGTAATTTAAACTAATTTATCAGGGTGGGAAAAGTATGAATAAACAGAGCTTAAATAAACTTTCTTTGTTTTTAACAGGCCTTGAAAGCCGCTTAGAAGAAAACAGCGATTACTTTAAAAAAATAGACTTGGTTTTTAAATCGGGGACAAAAGAGTTTCCAGGCAGTGTGGTTTTTCAAGGCGAAAAACTGAAAGTCAGTTACAGCGGGAATTCGGAAATAATTGAAAAAAACTGGCTGGCTTTGAGGTTGTCGAAACTTGCCGGGAACTATGACAGTCTGCTGCTTACATATGAAGAAAGAGGCACTACCATATATATTGAAGCAGATGATAAAAATGTAAAGATGAAAACCAAGGAAAATCAGGTTGAGGAAGTATTAGGCAATCACAGCGATATACCGCAAATATCAAACAGAGACTATTATATAAAAGTCGGACAGGCAGACGATTTATTAAGAGAGATTGGGATTTTGGCTACCAACGGAAAGATAAAAAATGATATGATCCGTAAATATAACCAGATAGACCGTTTTGTTGAACTGATTGATGATGTGCTCAGGGATTTGCTTAAAGAGCATGAGTCAATAACGGTATTGGATTGTGGATGCGGAAAGTCATATCTTACCTTCGTTTTGAACTATTATATTAAGGAAGTACTAAAGAAGCCATGCTATTTTATTGGATTGGATAATTCATCGACAGTTATTGAAGCTTCAAAAAAGATTGCTGATAACCTTGGATATAGCAACATGGAGTTTAAAGTCACGGATATAAGGAATTATAAGGCCCAAAGAGATGTTCATATGGTTATAAGTTTGCATGCCTGCAATACGGCTACTGATCAGGCAATAGCTCTAGCCGTGAATAATAATGTCAGATCAATAGTCGTTGTGCCATGTTGCCAGCAGGAAATTTTAAGTCAGTATTCATATCCTCCTTTTGAACAGATAATTAAGCACGGGATACTAAAGGCAAGAATGGCAGACATAATTACTGACGGAGTGAGAGCTTTGTTGCTTGAAGCCATGGGATTCAAAGTTTCTGTGGTTGAATATATTTCTCCAATTGAAACCCCCAAAAACCTTATGATAAGGGCGGTTAAAGTTCATCAGCCCAATGCTGACAAGCTTAACGAATACAAGGAATTGAAAAAAATATTGAATATAAACCCCACGTTGGAGAAACTCATAAATTTATAAACCTATTTTCTTCACTATGCGTACTCTTTTTGAATAATCGGCAGGAATATACATATATTAAATGTAGATAGTTTTTCTTTTATGTAAATCGGTTGACTATTATTGTTTTTTTTAATAAAATAGTTTTTGGGTATTATTTAAAGTTGTATTATTTTATGGTAAAATAGCAGGAAAAACTATGAATTGTTTGTACTTTAGTAAATAATTTTTGTAAAAATTTAATTTTATTATTAATCTGTTTGTAAAATTATCCGACTAATATGTAAAAGGACGCTTTATTAAGTTTAATTAACTTTTTATTTGTAAAGTTGGCATATTATAACTTAATTGTGAAAGGCTTTTTGTGAAAAATGATATTACTAAAATCTAAACGAAGAGGTGATTGTTTTGGCAAAAACTAAGCAACTGTACGAAGAAAATGGTGTTGAACTCTCAAAAGCTACAATCAGTGTCGGGGATGAAGTAACCTTGCTATATAGTGGTTTGCTTGCTCAAAATGGTGCAGACTCTGTATATGCACATATTGGTTATGGTGACAACTGGGAAGGTAAAGAATTTATCCCTATGGAAAAGGATGATGATGTATTCAAGGCGACTATTAAAGTTAATTTGTCGGACAAACTAAACGTAGCATTTAAGGATAGTGTTGATAACTGGGATAACAATTCACAGCAGAATTACTCATTTAATATTTCAAAAAAAGCATCAAAATCTGCAAGCGATTCCGGTGAAAAGAAAACTTCTGCAAAAGTTAAAGCTACTGCAGTAAAGGCAGATTCTGCAAAAGATAGCGCTGAAGAAAAAACAAAAACTACACGAGCTAAGGCATCAGTAAAGACTACAACTAAGTCTGCAGCATCAAAAACAGCAGAGACTAAGACTTCAGCTGCAAAGAAGACTACATCCAAGTCAACAACCGGTAAGAAGGCAGATAAATAGGTGCAGGTGTCCTGCAGGATTTTCAAAGAATGAGTGAAGAAACTCATTCTTTGCAATACTGAAGCTTTAGAAATGAGAAATGCTAAAAATATTAGCATAGTACTATAAGAAAATGGTCTTTTGCACTATATGTTTTGCACGTACGACATTGTATAATTAATATATAATATGAGAAGGGGGCAATACTAAATGGAAAAAGTAATGCAACCAAAAAAAGCAATTAAGTTGACGGAAGCAGAAAAGAAAGTGCTTTCTGCATACTCATCGTACGCAAACGAAGGTGTTATGAAACCTCTGCATTCTGGTATTACTGATAAAAAAATAGTCAATTGATATCTATAACAAGAAAAAAAGAGGTATATAGCCTCTTTTTTTGTGCAAAAAAGTCAATATGCTTTTTATTTTCTAGGAGCTTAGGAATTAGTATAAAATTACTGTTTGCTTTATACCTGTATGGGGTATATTATTAATGTAAATATAGTTGCTGGAATATTTTTCTTTACATTTATTACATGCACCCCCAGTTCAAAATCATTTGACAATAAATTAATATAGTATTAATATTATTTTATGAATATTTTACTTTATAATTATAGGTAATAACATAAATGCAGTGGTGTCCTGTTAATTATATTTAAGATGGATCTTTATTTTTTGAGCATTTCTAAGTTTATAGCAATATTTTTCTATTGCCTGGATTAAAAATATACAAGCAAAATACTGCAGCTATTTTATCGTAACAAAAGGGAGGATCTTGCATTGTTTAGCGTCATGATTGTTGATGATGACCCGTTAATCTGTGAATGGCTAACAACTCAAATAAATTGGAATCAGTTGGGGTTTGAAGTTGGATATATTGCAAATAACGGTATAGATGCGCTACATAAACTTAATGAATATAATCCGGATATTATTATCTCTGATATTAGTATGCCCAAAATGGGAGGTATAGAGCTTTTAAATTCTATTAAAGAATATGATAAAAGATCACAGGTAGTTTTTTTAAGTGATGAAAGTGATTATCCGCATGTTAAGCAGGGGATGCTGTTAGGGGCATTTGGCTATATTTTGAAGCCTATAGACGAAAATAGTCTCTTGGAATTAATGAAAAAAGTTTTTGAGGATCTTATGGCTAAGAAGCAGGAAGAAGAGAAAAAGCAAAAGATCAAGGAAAAGATTGAGCTTTTTAGAGAACGGGTTCTCTACGATATTTTACGAGGGAAAGAGTACTTGCTTCAAAAGTTTGACGATATTGTTGACGAATATGATGTAAATTTGCATAAAGGTGCCGTACAGGTTGCTATCGTGGAAATAGGCAATTTTGACGCAAATTCGAAGGAACTTGTGAAGAGTGGTAAGTTTGACGAACTTACGGAAAAGGTTCGGAACAGAATATTGGAATTGGCAGACGATTTTGGAGGGATAAGCTGCGTAATAGGTGATATGGATATCGGAATACTTAGTGTGATTATCCAACCCCTTAGTGAAATTCAATTAAATGATTTTGAGGAAATATCCTATTCATTTTTCTCTAAACTACTGGAAAAAATCAAGCAGGAAATAGATGTCAGAGTAACTATTGGTGTCGGTAACATCCAGCAGCAGGTAAACGAAATCAGCTTGAGTTATATGGGTGCGAAAGCTGCGTTGCGCCATAAATATATTATTGGTGGAAATCGTGTTATACACATAAAAGAGTTTGATTTTGAGGAGAAACAAAAAATCTTATACCCTGCAGAGAGGGAAAAACTGCTGACTGAATACATAATGTCAGCTGATGAAAAAGCTTTGCAGCTGGTCAATAATCTATTTGACGAAATAAGTTTGGGTTCACAGGGAGTACTGAAGCGAATAGCCTTTGCTGCCAATCAGTTGGTTTATAATATATCACGTTGCATTGATTCCCAATATGGTTATATCAAAAAACTATATGATTTCAGCAAATTTACAGATATAGATTTTACGACGTTTAATTCGGAAGAGGAAATAAAGAAATATTTTATACATACTGTCAATGATTTAACTGAAGTAGTCAAAAAGTATAAGCCCGGTCATGGGAATCCAATAATCGTAAAGGCTTGTGACTATGTTCTTCAACATATTGACGAGGATATAACACTTATGACTATATCTGACAAATTAAACCTCAGTAAAAATTATTTTTGTTCTCTATTTAAACAGGAAACAGGTTACAATTTCCTTGAATATGTGACTACTGTGAAAATGGAGTGGGCAAAAAGGCTGCTGCAGGACGGTAACTGTAAAACATACGAAGTAAGTGATATGTTGGGTTATCGGGAATCAAGCTATTTCAGCAGGTTATTCAGAAAGTACACGAAACACAGTCCGGCAGAGTACAAGAAGATGTTTAAAAATGATGTTAAAGAATTAAACGAATAAACTTTTTGAATTTTATGTATTTATCGGTGAATTGTGAATACAATAATGTAATGATAGACAAGAATCAGCTAATTGAACAGTTAGTATATTATTTAATGAGATCGAACTGTGCCCCGTACGATTTGGAAAGGCGTCATGTTACGGGGCATTAGTATTTGTTGGAAATAATGAGAAAAGTATTTCCTCTGTAATAAACCTTCAATTTAATTTGTAGATATATTTTTGTATTAAAAAAGGATAAAGTGACGATATAGAGAATATATAACTTAAACATAATCATAGCAAGGTGGGGGATTCAATGAAGAATAAGGAGATTATTGCTTTATTGTTGGCAGGTGGACAGGGTAGCAGACTGGGTGTATTGACCAAGAATATTGCAAAACCGGCAGTTTCTTATGGTGGGAAGTATAGGATAATTGATTTTTCTCTAAGCAATTGCATAAACTCTGATATTGATACTGTAGGTGTTCTTACTCAATATCAACCATTAGAGCTAAATGCTCATATAGGAATCGGAAAACCATGGGATATGGATAGAATTGATGGCGGTGTAACAATACTTTCCCCTTATCTTAAAGCTGAAATAGGAGAATGGTACAAAGGGACTGCAAATGCAGTATTCCAAAACATTCATTATGTTGACAAGCATTCGCCGAAATACGTTGTAATATTATCCGGGGATCATATTTACAAGATGGACTATTCAAAAATGCTTGATTTTCACAAAGCAAATAATGCAGATGCCACAATATCAGTAATCAATGTGCCCTTTGAAGAAGCATCGAGATATGGCATAATGAATACTCAGGAAAATGGGAAAATTTATGAGTTTCAGGAGAAACCTGCAAATCCAATAAGCAACCTTGCTTCAATGGGGGTATACATATTTACCTGGGAAGTCTTAAGGGATTACCTTATAAGAGATGATCTGAACCAGGATTCAGACCATGACTTTGGTAAAAATATTATACCAATGATGCTGAATGAAGGAAAAAGTATGTGGGCATACAATTTCAGTGGTTACTGGCGAGACGTTGGTACAATTCAAGCTTTCTGGGAATCTAATATGGATCTTATCAGCAGGGTTCCGGATTTTAATCTTTTTGATCACGCGTGGAAAATATTTACTCCAAATCCTGTAAAGCCCGCACACTATATCGGGCCGGAAGGTAGTATAAAAAAGGCCATTGTCTCTGAGGGGTGTATGATCTATGGAAAAGTAAAGAATTCTGTTATTTTTCCAGGTGCGTATATATCGGAAGGAGCAATTATCGAAGATTCAATTATTATGTCCGATGCTTTTGTCGGAAAAGACACTTATATTAGCCAGTGTATTTTGGGTGAAAAGGTCAAAGTCGGAAACAAGGTTAGAATGGGTTTTGGTGAAAACATACCCAATGAGTTAAAGCCTTCAATTTATGATTCGGGTATAACTGTTGCAGGTGATAGAGCTGTTATACCTGACGAGTGCGTTATCGGCAAGAATGTGGTTATTGATGTGGGTATAACTCAGGATGATTATTGTCTATTAGATATAGAGTCAGGAAAAAGTGTTTTAAGAGGGGGGGAATGTGAATGAAAAGTACAATGGGATTAATTCTGACTGGCGGAAAAAACAACAGGCTGAAGGAATTGGCCGAAACACGCTCAAGTACTGCTGTACCGGTTGCAGGAAAGTACAGGATGATTGATTTTTCTTTATCAAATATGGTTAATTCGGGAATTACCAATGTTGGAGTTCTTACTCAGTATAGTTTTCGTTCATTGATGGACCATCTGGGCTCAGGAAAAGAATGGGATCTGGACAGAAGAAATGATGGATTATTCATATTTCCACCTTCTTTGACAGGGGAAAATTCGGGCTGGTATCAGGGAAGTGCTGATGCCATGTTTCACAATATTACCTTTCTCAAACGAAGCTTTGAGGAATATGTAGTAATAGCAATGGGCAATTGTATATACAATATGCGTTTTGACGAAATGCTCGAGTACCACCAGGAGAAGAATGCGGATATAACAATCGCATACAGGGATATGACAGACCTGCCACATGAAGAGTTGGTACACCTTGGAGCAATGAGCATGGATGAAAGTGGAAGGGTTATTGACTTCCAGGAGAAGCATAACAAACCTAAATTTACTACATGCTCTATGGGTATTTATATACTGAGAAGAGAACTACTTATTGCACTTTTGGATGAATGTGCGGCTCACGGGAAATATGATTTTGTTAAGGATATTCTGATTAAGAAGCTTGAAAGTCTCAGGATATTCGGTTACAGGTTTAATGGGTACTGGAGAAATATAAGTACTATAAATGCCTATTATAGATTAAACATGGAAATGCTTAATCCCGATATCAGAGCAGAGCTTTTTGAGAGTGAAGGGAAGATATACACAAAAGTAAAGGATGAAGCACCTGCTAAATATAATGAAGAGGCAGAAGTTACCAACTCAATTGTGGCAGATGGTTGTATAATTGAGGGAAAGGTAGAAGGTTCTGTTCTATTCAGAGGAGTAACTATAAATAAAGGTGTTTGCGTCAAAAATTGCATTATTATGCAGGGTAGTGTTCTGGAAGAGGATGTTAATATTGAAAATTGCATCCTTGATAAGGGTGTTGTGCTATCTAAGGGAATAAACCTGAAAGGAACTTCAAAGTTCCCGATAATTGTTGCAAAGAATATTTCGGTTTAGAAGTACATTTTTTAACATTTTAAAAGACTGGAAATTATTAATGTTAAAAAGCACTAGAGAGGCTAATGAACTATGGAACAGGCTATTTTAGTTTACAATCCGTTATCTGGGGATAGGAGTATTGCACAAAAAATAGATCAGATTATCAGCAGGTTTCAAAGAAAGGGTGTATTGCTTCAGCCCTTCAGGATCATTGATGATGAAAAAAACCTATTGAAATCCGTTTTGGAGAGAAATGCTTATAAGTTTATTGTTGCATCGGGTGGTGATGGTACATTGAACTATATAAGCAATCTTATGCTGAAATCGGATTTAAAAGTTCCGTTAGGTTTGATTCCATCCGGGACATGTAATGATTTTGCCGCAATACTAAACGTACCATCCGATTTGGATCAAAACATTGACATTATACTTAAAGGCAAAACTGCAAAAGTAGATGTGGGGCTAATTAATGAGGAAGATTATTTTTTAAGTTCCTGTGCCGGTGGGGTGTTTGTTGATGTATCATTTAATACAGATAGTGAGCTTAAAAAGAATTTTGGGCCATTTGCGTACTATTTAAAAGCCTTGAGTGAAGTTGCCAATATGAAGTCTGTCAGATTACATTTAGAGACTGAAAAGGAAACCATTGAAGAAGATGCACTTATGTTTGTAATTATAAATGGGAGACATGTAGCCGGTTTCAGCAACATTTTAAAGGAAGCTGATTATTCTGATGGTCTTATGGACATAGCACTTGTAAAGAATTGCAAACATATTGATCTTGCCAGTATATTTTTTAAAGTTTTGAGCAATGAATCAATAAGCAATAGAAACGTTATTACTATTAAGGCAAAGTCGTGCGAAATCACGGCTGACAGGGACATGGTATTAAGTGTTGACGGAGAAAAAGGTCCTAATTTACCGGTTAAGGTAAGATTCATTAAAAAAGCTCTGAAGGTTTTTGTTAAATAGTAATGTTAAAAGCACTCGATAGGAAAATGCGTTATTACATTTGAGTCGATAATTATACAAATATAAGCTCCCGGCAATTTGCCCAGGAGCTTTAGTTATACTTAAATATGTTTATTATTTCTTAAATACCCATTATATTATAACCACTATCCACGTGTATAATTTCACCGGTGCAACCGCTTGAAAGTTCACTTAGAAGGTAGAGGGCATTTTTGCCAAGATCCTGCTGAGTAATATTTCTTCTTAGAGGTGCTTTTTCCTCTACAGTATTCATAATGTTTCCAAAGTCTTTTACTCCCTTTGCTGAAAGTGTTTTAACCGGGCCTGCTGAAATTGCATTTACTCTGATGTTTTGAGGACCTAGATCTGATGCAAGATATCTTACGCTGGCCTCGAGTGCTGCCTTTGCTACACCCATAATATTGTAATTCGGAAGTACTTTTTCAGAGCCCATGTATGTAAGGGTAATTATGCTTCCGCCCTCAGTCATAAGTTCTTTTGCAGCTCTGGCAACTGCAACAAGTGAATATGCACTTACATCTAAAGCATGTGCAAAGCCTTCACGTGATGTGTATACAAAGTCTCTTTGCAAATCTTCAGAATTTGCATGAGCAATACTGTGAACTACACCATGAAGTACACCATACTTTTCTTTAATGGCAGAAAACATATTGTCTATATCTTGATCCACTGATATGTCACACTGGAAAATAGAATCTCCGCCAAGCTCCTCAACACTCCCTTTTTCTCTTTCCCCCTGATATGTGAGTATTACCCTGGCACCTTCTTCTTGAGCTGCTTTTACGATACCCCATGCAATACTCCATTTGTTTCTAACTCCCATTATCAGAATATTTTTATTTGCCAATAGTGAACCCATCCGATTCAACTCCTTTAATATGTATGATTCAAAAATTAAGTTTAATAGTTATATTATTATTTTAGCTCAGGATACTACTTTATCAAATTTTCTACAAATTGTAAAGGGTATGAAAGGCTTTATGCACGGTAAACGCATGAAAATAAATTTAACACTAAACCCAATTTGAAGGGTTTTTAAAAATGCCATTTCGGCATCAAGTATAAGATATGAGTATAAATTGAAGTGAAAAAACTTAAACTCCAAACAAGCCAAGCAGTCCTATATAGGATATGCCCCGCAAAGTAATTTACTTATTGCAAGTAAGCAATTGTTCCAAAAACTCTAAGTTCCAACCAGCTTTTCTCCTTTTTATTTTCATGCTTTT
>Ga0208826_1000092_pt1 | contig 103033 bp, 67 predicted proteins | sample AD_UKC115_MetaG_FD_184451 | JGI IMG/M metagenome (GOLD analysis project Ga0208826, IMG submission 184451) | Active sludge microbial communities of municipal wastewater-treating anaerobic digesters from Hong Kong - AD_UKC115_MetaG (SPAdes)... | ecosystem: Engineered > Bioreactor > Anaerobic >... | reverse complement strand
TCGTTTCAATCCTCACCGACTCCTGGGAGCCGGTGCAACCTGAGCGATTCGATGCACTGGCCTTGGAGGACAAGTTTCAATCCTCACCGACTCCTGGGAGCCGGTGCAACTAGACGCCATGATCGCTATTGTGGCCCGGCAGTCGCAGTTTCAATCCTCACCGACTCCTGGGAGCCGGTGCAACGATATTCTTCGCTGAGCGGGATGTCGTCGCCGGCGAGTTTCAATCCTCACCGACTCCTGGGAGCCGGTGCAACGTTGCCACCAACGGAGGAACACGGCGACCTTGTTCTCGTTTCAATCCTCACCGACTCCTGGGAGCCGGTGCAACAAGGGAGATGGGATGCTAGAAGAGAGATTACAATCGGTTTCAATCCTCACCGACTCCTGGGAGCCGGTGCAACGCTCTGCCCATCTGCCAGGTGACTTTGGCAGGTTGTGTTTCAATCCTCACCGACTCCTGGGAGCCGGTGCAACAGACGCCATGATCGCTATTGTGGCCCGGCAGTCGCGGTTTCAATCCTCACCGACTCCTGGGAGCCGGTGCAACCCACACGCGCTGTGGGCTTATTGCCTACTCCTCGGCGTTTCAATCCTCACCGACTCCTGGGAGTCGGTGCAACACTCCTCTCTGCTCGGCTTCAAGCTTACGAGATGTAGTTTCAATCCTCACCGACTCCTGGGAGTCGGTGCAACAGAGGTCGTCGGCAGTGCATACGGATCTTCATACTTGTTTCAATCCTCACCGACTCCTGGGAGTCGGTGCAACTCACCGACCCGAAAAATAATCTGAATTATTTTCCCCAGTTTCAATCCTCACCGACTCCTGGGAGTCGGTGCAACTCCGATTGCTCGATATACCGATCAATACACATATGGTTTCAATCCTCACCGACTCCTGGGAGTCGGTGCAACCCAAAAGGGGTTGACTTGTGGCCACAATGTGGTAGTTTCAATCCTCACCGACTCCTGGGAGTCGGTGCAACGTAGAAAGTGGCCGAAATATTCCATTTCGTGCGGGTTTCAATCCTCACCGACTCCTGGGAGTCGGTGCAACCTGCACCCCGATTGGTCGGAGGAACAGGTTGCCGAGGTTTCAATCCTCACCGACTCCTGGGAGCCGGTGCAACGGGCGCGAATCCTCGATAACGTATGCGACTACACCCGGTTTCAATCCTCACCGACTCCTGGGAGCCGGTGCAACCCGAAGTGCCCGTGGACTACCAGGACTACGCCGACGTTTCAATCCTCACCGACTCCTGGGAGCCGGTGCAACGCGCCTCGGCCTCACCGATGCTATGGGTGCTTGGCGGCGTTTCAATCCTCACCGACTCCTGGGAGCCGGTGCAACGATCTCCCGGCGTGAGTGGCCGGCCATGATAGCCTGGTTTCAATCCTCACCGACTCCTGGGAGCCGGTGCAACACGGTAATGCTAAGCTCGGCATCTACCGCTACACGTTTCAATCCTCACCGACTCCTGGGAGCCGGTGCAACGCAAAACCTGGGAGTTGCCGCTCAGGTCCTGCCAGTTTCAATCCTCACCGACTCCTGGGAGCCGGTGCAACCAATACAGGCGGTCGCAGCACGACGCGGCGAGGTTGTTTCAATCCTCACCGACTCCTGGGAGCCGGTGCAACGACGCGTCATTACCGAGTTGGACGTTGCCTTGCACCAGGTTTCAATCCTCACCGACTCCTGGGAGCCGGTGCAACGTCTTATCCTGTCCGTCCTATCATGACGAAACAGACGTTTCAATCCTCACCGACTCCTGGGAGCCGGTGCAACGTCACACGGGGCGAACGACGCACCTTCATTCAGGTTTCAATCCTCACCGACTCCTGGGAGCCGGTGCAACACACCGGGCAGCAGTGCAAGACCTGCCCGAGCAAGTTTCAATCCTCACCGACTCCTGGGAGCCGGTGCAACTAACGCGATTTCAACTATGCCGGATTCAGGCATAACGCGTTTCAATCCTCACCGACTCCTGGGAGCCGGTGCAACCTGGAGTCACATTCGGCAGATGACCGATCTCTGCCAGTTTCAATCCTCACCGACTCCTGGGAGCCGGTGCAACACCAGCGTAGATGTCACTACCTCACCGGCCACGGGTTTCAATCCTCACCGACTCCTGGGAGCCGGTGCAACCAGCCGAGCGACTCCCATATACCGACATACCAACCGGGTTTCAATCCTCACCGACTCCTGGGAGCCGGTGCAACCGACGATCCGCTGCTCAGCTAGGCGCATACGACGTGTTTCAATCCTCACCGACTCCTGGGAGCCGGTGCAACAAGGTGTAGTCACCCATAAGGGTGACACGACCTTGGCGTTTCAATCCTCACCGACTCCTGGGAGCCGGTGCAACCGGCTTGTTTTGTAGGCATCAGGTCCGACGAATCTTTGTTTCAATCCTCACCGACTCCTGGGAGCCGGTGCAACGTTCCCGGGGGCATATGAGGCGCGGTCCGAACAGGTCGTTTCAATCCTCACCGACTCCTGGGAGCCGGTGCAACCCGGAGTGGGCTCAGCGGACGTTCGGTGTCGAGTGTTTCAATCCTCACCGACTCCTGGGAGCCGGTGCAACGCTAGTGACCGCACCGATTGGCGGCGGCTGGAACGAGTTTCAATCCTCACCGACTCCTGGGAGCCGGTGCAACAGGGCAGGTTGCAAGCCCTAATGGCAAATCGCAAGTTTCAATCCTCACCGACTCCTGGGAGCCGGTGCAACATCTAGCGTGTATACGCGATTGTTACAACCATAGCAGGTTTCAATCCTCACCGACTCCTGGGAGCCGGTGCAACACAGTGTCGTCAGCCGATTCCAGCGCACTGAGTCGAGTTTCAATCCTCACCGACTCCTGGGAGTCGGTGCAACTCGCCGGCTTGCCGGGTATCTCGGCGAATTGTGCGTTTCAATCCTCACCGACTCCTGGGAGTCGGTGCAACGCGTGAGGGGCTGATTGAGCACAGGGAATCACTCGGTTTCAATCCTCACCGACTCCTGGGAGTCGGTGCAACATCAAGATCAGCAAGCCGCCCGGGCATAGCTGGGTTTCAATCCTCACCGACTCCTGGGAGTCGGTGCAACCCGTAGCAGTGCCAGCTTCCCTGCTCGACGTAGACCCTGTTTCAATCCTCACCGACTCCTGGGAGTCGGTGCAACCAGCACACCTCCGACCAAGCAGCCTCTGAGTGCGGGTTTCAATCCTCACCGACTCCTGGGAGTCGGTGCAACGACCCGATCACCGGGCGCACTGCTTGTCTCGACAACGTTTCAATCCTCACCGACTCCTGGGAGTCGGTGCAACGTAGGTTGGGCAGCCGAAGCGCTCCCATGTCTGGCGTTTCAATCCTCACCGACTCCTGGGAGTCGGTGCAACGTGAGCAGGTGGGGCGATCCATGGGTCAAGATATTCGTTTCAATCCTCACCGACTCCTGGGAGTCGGTGCAACGTGACGTGATGAGCGCCTTGTCTGTGCCGATAGAGTTTCAATCCTCACCGACTCCTGGGAGTCGGTGCAACTCAAGTCCGACATGCCTTGCCCTCCATTTGCAACGTTTCAATCCTCACCGACTCCTGGGAGTCGGTGCAACTCCAAGTGTCGCGATAACTGGCGGTGACGGCTCAATGTTTCAATCCTCACCGACTCCTGGGAGTCGGTGCAACACTGCTTTCAAAACGAAAGTAGGGGTGCTTTCAAAACTGTTTCAATCCTCACCGACTCCTGGGAGTCGGTGCAACCCTCGACGGCCAGCATCCTCGACGGCCACGCGAAGTCGTTTCAATCCTCACCGACTCCTGGGAGTCGGTGCAACACTGATCGCGGAGGGACCGCGCCCACTGCTCGTCGTTTCAATCCTCACCGACTCCTGGGAGTCGGTGCAACGTTACGTTGTTGTACTGCTCGCCATCCGCCTCGTTGTTTCAATCCTCACCGACTCCTGGGAGTCGGTGCAACCTATGTCCTGCGGCGGCACAGACCGATTGCTTGCGGGTGTTTCAATCCTCACCGACTCCTGGGAGTCGGTGCAACCCGTGTCTGGGAGTGCGGAGGCGGCGAACGCGCAATTGTTTCAATCCTCACCGACTCCTGGGAGTCGGTGCAACCCGCTCTGTCGGTAACTACACTACACACGAGGTGGTTTCAATCCTCACCGACTCCTGGGAGTCGGTGCAACGTCAACGGGGTAAATTGGTACCCCGTCCGCAATGCGTTTCAATCCTCACCGACTCCTGGGAGTCGGTGCAACGAGAAACACGAAGGGGAACACACAGCCGATCCTGACGTTTCAATCCTCACCGACTCCTGGGAGTCGGTGCAACTTAGATCGGCGTTAGAGCCAGCGCCCAGGATACCCAGTTTCAATCCTCACCGACTCCTGGGAGTCGGTGCAACATCCGAGCCAAGGCGGAGTCGCTGCTGATATATTCTGTTTCAATCCTCACCGACTCCTGGGAGTCGGTGCAACCCGCCTCCCTCGCAGTTGCGGAGGTCATCCCACGGCAGTTTCAATCCTCACCGACTCCTGGGAGTCGGTGCAACGTCGTCCTCGCCGATTGCCCACAAATCCCCGGTGTCGTTTCAATCCTCACCGACTCCTGGGAGTCGGTGCAACGGTGCGTGAGTCGCCCGTAAGTGGGCGCAAATCGGTTTCAATCCTCACCGACTCCTGGGAGTCGGTGCAACATGGAGGTGACAGATGCTACCGTGGGCTGATATCGTTTCAATCCTCACCGACTCCTGGGAGTCGGTGCAACGTATCCATGATCGGCCTTGCCCTGATCGCCAGCGAGTTTCAATCCTCACCGACTCCTGGGAGTCGGTGCAACACACTGTCAGGTTGGAGGCCGATCTCGATGGAGTCGTTTCAATCCTCACCGACTCCTGGGAGTCGGTGCAACGAGCAGCCTGCCAACCTCGATAGCCCCGACAATGATGTTTCAATCCTCACCGACTCCTGGGAGTCGGTGCAACTCAATGTGCTCGGCATATAGATCGTACATCGCCTGTTTCAATCCTCACCGACTCCTGGGAGTCGGTGCAACGCACTGGCGTGTCCTGACGCGGACCGACCATGCGAATGTTTCAATCCTCACCGACTCCTGGGAGTCGGTGCAACGCACGTCCGGGTTCGGGCAGGAGATCCGGCAGTTACAGTTTCAATCCTCACCGACTCCTGGGAGTCGGTGCAACCTGTGGGTCAGTATGTCGGGCGAACTGCTCGTGGACGCGTTTCAATCCTCACCGACTCCTGGGAGTCGGTGCAACCCAGGCCATTGTCAATTGGCCGTAGCTGCTCGTGTTTCAATCCTCACCGACTCCTGGGAGTCGGTGCAACCTCCACGGGCACGTTACGGTCAACCGACCACTTGATGGTTTCAATCCTCACCGACTCCTGGGAGTCGGTGCAACGACTGGAGTGGAGGCGCACGCAGTCAGACTGGTCCGGTTTCAATCCTCACCGACTCCTGGGAGTCGGTGCAACGCCCGTAGTGGCGACGCTCAACAGCGGCGACGAAGTCGTTTCAATCCTCACCGACTCCTGGGAGTCGGTGCAACGATCTCGACCTCGGCATCGCGGCAGGGCTTATCAGGTTTCAATCCTCACCGACTCCTGGGAGTCGGTGCAACGTGTTTCGATAGCCGCGAATACGTGCGATTTCGCCCAGTTTCAATCCTCACCGACTCCTGGGAGTCGGTGCAACGTCGTCCGCGCTCAACTCGGTCCCGGGGCGGTGAAGTTTCAATCCTCACCGACTCCTGGGAGTCGGTGCAACTCCGGCGACGAGCAGGGCCGACACGATGGTACCGGTTTCAATCCTCACCGACTCCTGGGAGTCGGTGCAACGGAGGCGAGTGCGGCGATCTGCTGACAATCGCCATGTTTCAATCCTCACCGACTCCTGGGAGTCGGTGCAACCCGGGGGCGAAATGTGCTCTTCGATTATGGCTATTAGAGTTTCAATCCTCACCGACTCCTGGGAGTCGGTGCAACGTCGCTGCTCGACCTGACCAAGGGCGGTAGACAGTTTCAATCCTCACCGACTCCTGGGAGTCGGTGCAACGGATTCCTCGTACTGAGTCTTGCCGGCAGCCCTGAAGGTTTCAATCCTCACCGACTCCTGGGAGTCGGTGCAACGGAGGGCTTCCCTCCGTTTTCTCTTTCGGCATATCGAGTTTCAATCCTCACCGACTCCTGGGAGTCGGTGCAACGAAGTCGGTGATGCCCTGAGCGCCGATGTGCATGATGTTTCAATCCTCACCGACTCCTGGGAGTCGGTGCAACATATTCACTTGTTTCTCCACTAGTGGCTACACCAGCATTGTTTCAATCCTCACCGACTCCTGGGAGTCGGTGCAACTTTCTCGCAAGGGTACTCCTGTCGCGGAGACTCTTGGCGTTTCAATCCTCACCGACTCCTGGGAGTCGGTGCAACCGCGAAGTGTGGGTTTGACAACGATGACAAGAGGCTTGTTTCAATCCTCACCGACTCCTGGGAGTCGGTGCAACCTACTCCTGAGACTCGACGACGGCCTAGGAGTCAGAATCGTTTCAATCCTCACCGACTCCTGGGAGTCGGTGCAACGACCTGACCAGACAGCAGTTGCAGCGCGAGAAGTCGTTTCAATCCTCACCGACTCCTGGGAGTCGGTGCAACGCCGATTTGGACGAACGCCTCTCGGTAATCACGCAGTTTCAATCCTCACCGACTCCTGGGAGTCGGTGCAACAGGGACGCGCTGATCGAGGCAGGGACCGGCGTCGGGTTTCAATCCTCACCGACTCCTGGGAGTCGGTGCAACCCTCTGCCGTCTCTGTGTCGATTATCATGCCCTGCCCGTTTCAATCCTCACCGACTCCTGGGAGTCGGTGCAACGCGCGGAGGTGGTCAAGCTTGTCTTCGGCTCGTATGTGTTTCAATCCTCACCGACTCCTGGGAGTCGGTGCAACGAGGACTTCGACGGGCAGATCGCTACCCCGATGGACGTTTCAATCCTCACCGACTCCTGGGAGTCGGTGCAACGAAAGTCGCCCTGGCAGCCTCTGCAGTACACTCGTTTCAATCCTCACCGACTCCTGGGAGTCGGTGCAACCTGAGCAGGCGATAGAGACGCAGATCGGCTTGGAGGGGTTTCAATCCTCACCGACTCCTGGGAGTCGGTGCAACCCGCGTCCTGCAGGGACACCGCTGAGCGCCGGACCTCGTTTCAATCCTCACCGACTCCTGGGAGTCGGTGCAACATCACCGACGGGCTGATCGGGTACTGGCCGTGTGATGTTTCAATCCTCACCGACTCCTGGGAGTCGGTGCAACAGGGGAACTTGCTGACGTACCGCGTCGAGATACGGCGTTTCAATCCTCACCGACTCCTGGGAGTCGGTGCAACCGGTGGTATCGGTTCCGAGCACTGCTACATAGACCCCTCCGTTTCAATCCTCACCGACTCCTGGGAGTCGGTGCAACGGGCTTCCAGACACCCAACCGCTCCTCGTTGTTGGGGTTTCAATCCTCACCGACTCCTGGGAGTCGGTGCAACTGTCGCGCCGTGTTCAGAGAGGAGAGTGGCATGAGTTTCAATCCTCACCGACTCCTGGGAGTCGGTGCAACGCCCTTCCTGACCCACAAGCAGGTTAGGACTGCGATGTTTCAATCCTCACCGACTCCTGGGAGTCGGTGCAACCCGTGATTGTGCATATCGACTGCGAGCGGCACGCTCTAGTTTCAATCCTCACCGACTCCTGGGAGTCGGTGCAACCACCCTTCGATCGATGGAACACGACGGCAGCCATGCGTTTCAATCCTCACCGACTCCTGGGAGTCGGTGCAACGAGTGCCTCGCTATCGTCGGGCCACACGTAGTCCCGGCTGTTTCAATCCTCACCGACTCCTGGGAGTCGGTGCAACCAGTCGGGGAGTCGGCGCGGAGTTCTGGCCGACCGTGTTTCAATCCTCACCGACTCCTGGGAGTCGGTGCAACGGGCGCGCGATGACCAGACCACGGCGCTGTCCGTCCTGTTTCAATCCTCACCGACTCCTGGGAGTCGGTGCAACCCCGCCGTCATTGTTCTCGCCGCTGGCCGGGTATACCGTTTCAATCCTCACCGACTCCTGGGAGTCGGTGCAACGATGTCGCCAAGGATGCCGTCAGGCGGCGGAAAACCGTTTCAATCCTCACCGACTCCTGGGAGTCGGTGCAACTGTGCCGAAAACACGGGTTTTCAGCACAAATCTGTTCCATTTCGTGGGTGCTCTCTCCTTGCGGTGTTTTGCAGTTCCGTGCCTTCGGACCCGAGGTTCACGCTCAACCGTCTGCGCGAACCTCACGCTCAGAGGGCAATCGCTTCCGGTTCGCGCAGACCGCGCCGGCTCGGAGGCACGGCCCCTACACTATGAGCGGCTCGTCCAAGTCGATGTACGTATTCCGCCCATAGTGCTCCAGATAGTCCTCTCGATTGCCGCGCAGGTAGTAGATGCGGAGGCTGTCCTCCTCCGGCTTGATGATCCGGACGAGCTTGTCCTTGAATGCATCGAGCTGCATCTCGTTCACCGAGCACTCGAAGACCGAGAACTGCACTCTCTGACCTTTGCCTTCGCATGCCTTTGCCACCTTGCGCAGCCGCCGACGTCCTTCCTTGTCCATGGTGTTCACATCATAGGTCACGAGGATATCGTATTTCATGGCATCACCTCGGCATGAATGGAAGATAGGCCTCAGCTTCACCCCGAATGAACCGCGCCAGTATCCGCGCCTGAAGATGCGGAACTACCCCAAGCTGGACCTTCGTCTTGAGGAGGGGATGATCCACCTCTTCCTGCTTCCGCTTCTGATACGCTATGACGACCGCCTTGCGCCCATCCTCGTTTAGCATGACGGACTCACCCGGCCGAACGTCGAAGTGGCCGGCCTGCACCTGCTTCAGGTTGATCAGGTTCAGCGCCAGACGCTCTGCCATCACAGGTCGGAACTCCTCCATCAGGTCGAGAGCGAGCGCCGGCCTGCCCGATCTCATCGCGTGCAGATACCCGAGCTGCGGATCGAGACCGACTCCCTCGATCGCCGAGGTGCAGTCGTTTGCCAGCAGCGCATAGAGGAACGAGAGCAGGGCGTTCACCCTGTCCCTCGGCGGACGGCGGTTTCGGCTAACGAACTTGAAGTCGGTCCGCTGAGCCGAGATCATGTTGTCGAACGCCCCGAAGTAGACCGCGCTCGCCTGGCCTTCCCATCCGCGGATCTCATCGACCGATGAGGCGCTCGGCAGAGACTTGATCAACCCGCCGATCTGCTCTGCCGCGTTCCTCAGGGTCACCGATGGATCGTGAGACTTGCAGTCCCTCGCCGCGCGGAGGAGCACCGATCGGCAATTCTGCATCTTCCCGGCGACGACCGACCGGGCGATGTCCGCCCGGCAAGCGTCGTCGGAGCATGCCTTGTACTGCGCATACCTGAGCACGATATTGCCGGTCGTCGGTCCGACCACGCGCGCCTTGAACCGCCCGTTGATGTCGAGGAAGGTGATGGTCCGCCCCTCTTCGGCGCAGCGGCTCATTGCGGCAGCGGATATGTTCGCCTGCCCGAAGAGCACCACGCTCCCGAGGTGGTGAAGCGGCGCCTGGGAGATGCTCTTCCCGTCCACTTCGACCCTCAGCGTCTCTCCGTCGAGACGGACGTATGCTCCCTGGGTCATCACGAACAGCGTGTTCAGCAGTTCCTTGCTCACCGGCTCACCTCCTCGCCGAGTGGAATGAAGAGCCTCTCCCGAACGGCGGCGCTCGGGAATGCGCTCACGGCATCCGGCATGCACGCGTCGATGAGCGAGCACTTCGGGCAGCGGGCATCGTTCAGCGGTGGAGGCAGGACGCCGGCGGCATGGATCTTGCGTATTTCATCGATCGCCTCCAGCACCGACGCGCGAAGCTTCTCCGTGAAATCGACCTCTCTTCGCCGCCGGGAGGAGAAGTAGTAGATCGCGCCGCGTTCGACCTTCTTGTCTAGCATCTCCTCCAGGCAGAGCGCCTGGGCGCATAGCTGGAGGTCGTCGTGGATCTTGTCCCTGCGCGGGCCGAACTTGTATTCGACCGGATAGACCGTGCCGTCGGGATGGAACTCGACGACGTCCGACTTGCCCTGGAGTCCGAGGCGATATGACCACAGGGGGAGCGCGCGCTCGACGATCACTCCGTCCTCGGAGGCGGCGTCGGGCTCATCGACGCGTTCGTGAGCCCGACGCCCTCGCATGGTGAAGAGATTCTCGTCGAAGATGTGCTCGACGTGTATGAGCGCGTACTGCCTGGGGCAGTAACTGAAGTGCTCAATCGCGGATACGAGCACGATCTCTTCATCCTGCCATTCGGACATGTGGTTACCCGACGACTCTGGTGAGCGTGACTCCGGCGGGCATCGCTTCGTCCAGCGATACCGAGTAGTCGGCGAAGCTTCGCGGCGCTTCTATGCCGGCCTTTAGCTGCACGTCCAGCTTATCGAAGAGCTCGTGGGCGTGGGCATTCCCCAGGGGGTTCTCGTGGCTGAAGACGTAGAGTCCGCGCAGGCTCATGAAACCGCGAGCTGCCGAGTGGTCCAGATCCCACATGCGCACAAGAGCCTCCCAGAAGAGCCGCAGGTCTCCCGCGGATGCTCCCGTGTCCGCTGCAAACTTCGGAGAGAAGAAGCCTCGGGAGAGGTACAGACCGTAGGGAAGGACCGCCTTGCGTCCCATCTCAGTCACTTTGCCCTTGCCGTCGGATCCCCCGTCCTCACCGGCTACGATCTGAGCATCCTGCGACTTGGTCACGGCGACGCGTGTGATGGAGACATCGAGCGGCGTGATGGGATCGATCGAGCGTGCGAAGGTCAACTGGATCGGGCCTCGGACCTGGCCGCAGTTCACTTCGGTGGTCATCACCGCGCCGAACATGCGGATGTCGTAGAAGTTCTCGCACATCCACTGCCGGACTTTCTGCACATCCTCCCGGTTCTGCTTGGAGCCGGACGACTTGACATCCTTGGCCGTGTATGCCCTCTGGTGCATATCGTTCAGGGCGACTCCCTTGTTCTGGACGTAGATCTTGAAGGGAGCTTCGTCGCCCTTCGCCATGTCAACGAAGTCGCGGACCTTACGCTTGATGCACACGTCGGTCACGAGCCCCTGCATGGTCTCAGGGTCAACTCGGGGCATGTTGCCCGCGTCGGGGTCGCCGTTCGGGTTGCCGTCCTGCACGTCGAACAGGATGAGGAAGTCGTGCCTCATCTCAGGGTTGGTGATGGTATCCGTGATCTTCATTTACTGGTTCTCCTCCTTGTCGTCGGTGTTGTTGTCTTCGCTGCCGGGCTTCGCCCATCTCTGCGCCTTCTGGTGGTAGTAGCCTAGGGCGAACATCGCCTGCTCCTTGAGCGTGAGTGTTCTGGGGAACTCGCCCAGCTTGGAGAGTATTTCCTGAAGGTTCTTATCGATGCGGATGCCGATTCCCGGTTTGTCGCGATTGAGAGTGCTCATGTGCGCGCGGTTGTTCCGCATCAGGTTTCCGAATACGGTGGCGGGAGCGGAAGACGCCGCTCCGTAGTAGCGATCGACGATCGTTGCCTTCGGGTTGATCGCCGCCTTCTGCGCGGCTTCGAGCTCGGCCAGAAGCCTGCCGCAGAGATAGCCGGGTGATGTGCAGGTTGAATCCAGCTTTTCCATATAGTCCTCCTTGTAGTCCTTCACTTGTGAAAGCAGAGCCGCTTTGATGAGAGCGGCGCGGTTTCGGGTGACTCCCTGCTCGGCGCGGTTGCGCCCGACGGCCTGTGCGAGCATCCAGTCCGGCAGTATGCCTCCAAAGAGCGCGCACCGGACGAGCGCCCTCGGCACGTTCGCTACCATCTGGTCATTCGGCTTCAGGTAGAGCGATGCCGCGAGCGCGTATACGCCGAACGGCCTCCCGGGTTTGCCGTCGGAATCCCGCAGGGCCTGGAGTTGGAACCACCGGGCGAGGTTCGCTTGTACCTTCGGAACGGTTGTCTCCAGCCAGTCCCTTACGACGACCCGGCCCGCGGATGCCGAGAGCGACAGCGCATAGAATGCCTGCGCATTCCTCAGTTCCGAGAACTGACCGGTTCGATATGACTCGATCAGATTCTTGACATCCTCTTCCTGAGGCTGCGAGATCAGCGAGGCATAGTTGAACCCACTTTCCTCACTGGTCCAGAATAGGAAAGCGGTCGGCCCGACGAACACGCGATAGGCCTCGTTCGCGAGCATGTAGTTGATCGAGTTGGCGTACGCCTCACCACAGCTTCGGCACGTCGGGGCGATCAACGCCTGCTGTGCGCCGTAGGAGAGGAAGGCGTCGTTGTTCGCCGAGACGAGCGCCATACCGGACGACTGGCCGCCGATCCGCGCCAGCCCCTTTACGGCGATCGGTGACACTCTGTCCACAGGTCCTATCCGCCCGCAGAGTATGCACTGCCGACTGTCACCGCTCGACACGTTCTGGGCAACCCAGAAGCTCCGGACAGCCGGCAGATCGGTCGGCTGCACATCGCCTACCCTGAAGCAGACCAGATCCCCCGGCTCCAGTCCCTCCGGCAGGCTGATCGGGGACTCTTTGTGCTTCTCCAGGAACGCCAAGACCGCTCGCACCGCCGGTTCGCCCGTGGACTCGGCGCACCTGCGGGTCAGCGCCGTGAACTCGCCGAAGTGCCACGAGTCGGCGGGCGATTCCGCGCCTGCCCCGAGGACATACGATGCCTTGTCCGCGAGCAGCAGAGGCGGCGGCGCAGTACCGGATCGCTTGCGGTTGGGCGACATGATCGTAAGCCCACGGTTGGCCTTCTCTCCTCCGGAGAGTTCGGTGATCCCCAGGTAGCCGCCATTCGGATCAAGCGATATGCGCCACTTGAAAGCCAGCGGACTGTACATCGAGGGAGGAAGATCCGGAATGCGCCTCGCGAACTCGACGAGTCTCTGCAGTATCATCCGGCATCCCTCCTTCCGTAGGCGATATCCTGCGGGACGTGCAGGACGCCGTTCACGAGACGGGCGTTGAAGAACTTCGCGGTTCCCGCGCCGTTCGGCTCGTAGTCGAGATCCGCGAGCATCAGCCCCAGATCGTCGGTCACGGGGATCGGCGACTCGTCGCCCGACGGCTCAGAGAAGTCGCACGCGAACTCCCGACAGCCGAGGTAGGGTCGGTGGAGGCACTGCCCCCGCTGGACCCTCCGACGGAACTGATCGCGGTACTTCGCATAGGCTCCCTCTCCCGGTTCAGTCGGATCGACGTCGGCTCGGATGATGTAGGCGACTTCCCGGAGGGCCAGAGTGTGTCTCTGCGCCCGGTCTTCGTCCGCGTAGTAACCGCCGTCACCGCCGATCCATCCTGCCGCCGAGCGATGGCTCTGCCGAGAGTTGATCTCGTTGCGCAGGATGGAGAAGTGCCGAATCGGGTTGAGTACCCATATCTCCTTCACGCGCCATTGGAACTCCGGTTTCCAGAAGATTGCCTCCAGTACCCCTCTAGCCGCGGATGGGGTCATGACGGGGTAGGAGACCCGCTCGACCTTCATCTCCGGCCTTGTGAAGCAGGCGAAGTCTCCCCAGACTTTCACCTGCAGAGGCGGTGAATTGCTCATATGTCTTCCTCCTCTCTCTGTGGTGTAACCTCCACCGGCCTCGTTCAGCCGGTGCAACTTCCACTGATAACCAGGTCGGCGGGGTCGGGACACTCCGCCGATATGCCGGTGCGATGATTGTAGATGCCGGTCCACTCGTAGAGGCCGTCGAGAACCGGCTTGATAAGGCCTTCCTCCTCATACTTGCTCGCCGAATAGCGGAACACGCTCACGCTGAGGTTCTGGAGCTTCCGCCATTCCTCCCTGTTCGCGCTGCCCTTGAACCTGACTGTCCGCAGTATCGCCTCAGGTCCGGGATCGCCGTAGGGAACGACGACCGGAACGGTATCCTCGGAGATCATCCTGAACCGCTCGGCTACCGTCTGGTAGTTGTGTCGCTTGCGGAGGCCCATGATTCCTTGCGCATCGAGTTCACAGTCCTGCCATAGCAGGCGGAAGTAACGATCAAATACCTCAGGCGAATAAAGGTCGCAATCACCGCCGGACAGGATGATAGCGGTGTTGCCGGTGGCCGTCGCATAGCTTCCTCTCGGCTCTCGTCCGTCGGCGGGGCGGAATACGATGACTCGGCCCTGTTCCAGCATGCCCTCGCGGTTGCAGCGTCCGGCGGCCTGGACGATGCGATCGAGCGGACCGATTGCCCGGAGGACGACCGGGAAGTCCAGGTCGACGCCGGCTTCGACGACTTGCGTCGAGACAACCCTGCATGGCTCTCCGTCCCTCAACCTGCGGCGTATCTCGTCGAGCGTGTCTCTGCGGTGAGCGGGACACATGAGCGTGGAGAGGTGCAGAGCGCTCGGATCATCGAGCAGGCGGAAGAGATCCACGGCATCCTTACGGGAGTTAACGACACAGAGCGCCTGAGGATGTTTCAGCATCTCCTCGGCAACTCGTTCCCAATCCCACTGCTCATCCTCAATCTCATATTCAACCCGCTTCAGCGCTTGGAAGTACTTGCCGGGATCGGGCACTATCTCCGTCGGCTCAGGCTCGAACCCCGTTAGGTAGGGACTCTCGCCGGAGAACGCCGGCTGGGTCGCCGTGCTGAGGACGAGCGTGACACCGTAGTGATCGACAAGCTCCCGGAGCACATTCAGAATCGGCCTTAGCAGGTGGACCGGCAGCGTCTGAACCTCGTCGAGCACCAGCACGCTCCGAGCGATATTGTGCAGCTTTCGGCAGCGCGACGGCTTGTTGGAGAAGAGACTCTCGAATAGCTGAACGGTGGTCGTGACTACGATCGGCGCATCCCAGTTCTCGGAGGCAAGCTGTCGGCGAAGTTCGGTCTCGGTCTGTCCTTCGTCGGGATCGATGAGCGGCTCGATGGCCGAGTGGTGCTCAAGGACGTTCTCGGAGCCGAAGATGCCTTTGTAGACATCGGCGGTCTGATCGATGATGCTGGTGTAGGGGATGGCGAAAATGATGCGATCCAGGCCGTGCTTCATCGCATGGCGGAGGGCGAATCCCATGCCTGAGCGGGTCTTGCCTCCCCCGGTCGGGACGGTCAGCCGATAGACTCCTTGAGGGCCGTTCGCAGCGCTGAGGCAGGCTTCGTATATCTCCCGCCTTGCATTGTTTACCGGTGACTCTGCGATCTGCTCCAGGAGGCGCTTCTGATCGGCCTCGAACGGAGTCCACAGATCGCCGGGCGTGACGTCGCTCCCACGCTTGGCTGCCTTGTCACTGTCGAAATGCCGCTCCGTGTCGAGCCAGTCCGCGTCTACCAACGCGGAGAAGAGCATGCGGATCAGGAACTCGCAGGAGAGCGCATCTTCGGGACACTTGGTAGAGGAGGCTTGACATATGGCTTCTATGCCGAGCCGCGGGGGCGCTTCCTGAAGCCAGACGGCCTCGCTACTGACGGACAAACGCGCCTTCAGGTCGGATATATCCGCCAGACCGCCGTGGTGCCCGGCCGCGACGATCGACAGGATCTTATTCATGCTCTGGGCAAGGATGACGGCTCCATAGATGGAGTGGGGGACGGATCTCGGCTTCCTTCCGCCTTCCTTCTCCGCTCTCCACGAATCGAGGAGATATCGCTGGAAGTCAGGGTTGGCCTTGCCGATGTCGTGGGCGATTCCTGCGAGACGCGCGAGTTCACCAGCGCCGAACCGACTCGCGAATCCCTCGGCGAGTTCGGCGACGGCATGGAGATGGTCGGCGAGGTAATGCTCGGTCCCTTTGTCGTTAGGGCTATGGGCAAGCAGTGGCTGAGACATGGTATGCAGTCACCTCCTTACTTATCATAACACCTATTCTGCGCCAAGTCATATCATCTCCTGACAATTCGGGGAAAATGCGCGGGCGCAAACAAGTTGCGAACTGAGATGATGTCCTGCGCGCATCGTTCCGGGTTGCAGGCCCCATGCCGACAGGATAGCAGGCATGGCGCATCGATCGACGTTGTTGCACCGACGAAATCCCGCGCAACGGAGAGTCGGGATCGGGAGGGAAGTAGGCGGGAGCGCATGCCGGGCGATACATCTCAGGTGTCGTGTAATCCGGTCCGGAAGCTTTCTCGACAGGATCAGACGGCTTGTAATCCAGTCGGAAAGCTTTCTGATACAGTCGGAAAGCTTTCCGATACAGTCGGAAAGGTTTCTGATACAGTCGGAAAGACTTCTGATACAGTCGGAAAGCTTTCTGATACAGTCGGAAAGACTTCTGATACAGTCGAGAAGACTTCCGATCCTGTCGAAAAGCGATCCGGACCGCTCGCCCCGCCCCCCCGACCGAGCGCGGGGGAGGGGGCGCTCCGGTGAGTCTCAGGTGAGCCTGAGACCGTCCGTCATTCCGGGCTCGCGGCCCGTCATTCTCAGCGGCGGCCGGATTCCTCCCCGATGCGTCGACGACGGGAGTCGTCGATGATCCTCCGTGGGGTCCCTCGATGCATCGACGACGGGAGCCGTCGGTTATCGCCCGTGGGGGCTCCTCGCTTCCCTCAGGGTGACACCGTCGCGGCTGACGACGCGATGCCCGGCCGCAGAGCAACCCGCAATGCCCCATCTCTTGCTCCGAGAGCCCTCTTTCCTAATTTTTCATCACAATTCTCTTGACATTCCGTGCGAACAGGCTATAATCGACTTGACAGGCCACCACCAGAAACTCCCATAAGGCGACTGCATCCCCTCTTATTCCGACGCGGTCTCCCTAATGAATAGGAGAACTGACATGACGTCTAGATCAAGGGCCTTTGTCACTTTTGTCACTGCCTTCATACTCCTGGCAGGTTCGACCCTTCTCTGCTGCGCCGCTCCCCCCGATCCACCGGGACGCGGCAACGGCAATCCCTCTCCCCCCGGGCGCGAGAAACGATATGCGCCGGACAGAATCATCATCAAGCCCAAGCGAGGCGTGTCAGAGACGCGCATCCAGCAGTTGCACGGCAGGCAAGGGACAAGTCGAGGCAGGGTGTTTCGGCGGTTGGGCAACATACAGGTCGTGCACCTGCCCAAGGGCGCGAGCGTCGAGAAGTTCATCGAGAGGTACCAGGAGAGCGGACTCGTCGAATACGCTGAGCCGGACCACCTCGGCATGATCGACCAGTCTTGGGTCCCCAACGATCCCATGTTCAACGATGGAACGCTGTGGGGGCTGAACAACACCAGCGATCAGACAAAGGATATCGATGCGCTGCAGGGCTGGCAGGCGGTTCGCGACGCCTCGAACGTGGTCGTCGCCGTCATAGACCAGGGCGTGAGGTATACCCACGAGGACCTCGCGGACAACGTGTGGGTCAACGAGGATGAGATTCCCGGCAATGGGATCGATGATGACGGGAACGGCTATGTCGATGATATCCACGGCATCAACGCAAGGTTCCAGGGAGACCAGCCCTGGGACCCTGAGTATATGGACCGCTATTCCGATCCTAATCCGCAGGACTGGGCTCCGCACGGGACGCACGTCGCCGGTACGGTCGGCGGGCGGGGAGACAACGGCAAGGGAGTCATCGGAGTCGCGCCTTTCGTCAAGATAATGGCCCTGCGCTGGATTCCGGTGCAGGACTTCCTCTACGGATGGTACCCCGCTGCCATCAGCGATGCGATCGAATGCATAGAGTACGCCATCGAGAACGGCGCGCACATCATGAACAATAGCTGGCGGGATGTGGACGGCTACTCGCAGGCTCTCTACGATGCGATTGCGATGGCTCGGGATCCCAACGGCGACGGCAACACCGATGACGGCATCATCTTCGTGGCTTCCGCGGGAAACCAGAGCGCGAACACCGACCATGCCCCCCAATACCCGGCTTCCTTCGATCTGGACAACATAGTGTCCGTCGCTGCCACGGACTCGCAGGATACGCTGGCCGGCTTCTCCAATTACGGCGCGGAATCCGTGGACCTGGCAGCCCCGGGAGCGTATATCTGGTCAACCTACTTCAGTCCGTTTTCGCAAGTCGATAACGAGTATATGTGGCTCGACGGCACTTCCATGGCCGCCCCGCACGTCGCGGGCGCGCTCGCGCTGCTCAAGGCCCAGCATCCGACGGAGAACTACCGTCAGCTCATTACCCGGCTGTATTGGACCACGGACCGTCTCGATAACCTGATCGGCAAGTGCCGGACGGAAGGCCGGCTCAACCTGAACAGACTGCTCACCGAGAACCCGCCCGATCTCTGCGTACTTTCCAAACTCGGCTTCAGCGCCAGCGGCGGCCCGGGCGGGCCTTTCGTACCGGCTAAGCGCACCTATACACTCACCAACTTCAGCGGGACCAACCTCACATGGTCGGTCTCGTGCGATCAGAACTGGGTAAGCTTCTCCTCGACCGGCGGAGTCCTGTCCGCGGGCCAGAGCCTGGACGTGGACGTATACTTCAACGCGAACGCCGAGGCGCTCGGGAAGGGCACTTACTCCGGCACGATAACATTCACCAACGTCACCGCGGACGTCTCCACCACGCGGGACGTCACGCTCACCGTCAACGTCATCCACGTCAAGCCGGGAGGCACCGGCAACGGCTCGAGTTGGAGCAACGCGCTGGGTTCGGTGCAGGCAGGGCTCGATGCCGCCCGAGATCAGAACATCAAGCAGGTCTGGGTGGCCGCCGGTACGTACGACGAGGTCGTGACGTTCGGCTACAACCACGATGGCATAGGCCTGTACGGAGGTTTTGCCGGGACCGAGACCAGGCTGGAGCAGCGGCCGGCGTTTCCCAGACCGCTCAACGATCCGTATCGGAGCACTCTCTGCGGCAGCAGCCGACAGGTCGTCGGAATCAACAGCTGCCCAGGCCCGAGTACCCGACTCGATGGGTTTACCATCGACAACAAGAGCAGCGGCGCAGGCGTCTACGCATGGGCATACAACCGCCGCCTCTCGGTGACCATCGCCAACAACACGATTACGGGAAACTGCGGTTGGCCGGGCGCGGGTGTCTGCATCGATGCATGGGGCGGCGGCACGACGATCGTGAAGGACAACATCATCACCGGCAATGTGTCCGACTACTACAATGACAGCAACGGCGGAGGCATTGCCTGCTACGGGGCAAGCTGCGTCATCACGGGCAACACAATCACGAACAACGTAGCGTCGCGACAGGGCGGCGGCGTATTGCTGGAGTGTTGCGAGAATGCGGTGGTGGTCAACAATGTCATCGCCGACAACTTTGTTACCGGATTCACCTCCGCCTACAGCGAACCACACCTGGGTGGCGGCATTTTCGTCCACGGCGGTCGGGCGCTCATTGCGAACAACACAATTGTGGGCAACTGGTCTCAGTCGGGCGAAGGCGGAGCGATATACTGCGCCGAGAAGCTGTACGGCTGCGATGACGATCTGGAAACCGATGTCAGGATCATAAACAACATCATCGCCCACAACTCCTCAGGTGTTCTCAAGGATGGGATAACCCCCACCATTGCCAACAACTGCATGTGGGACAACGGTTCCTACGATTTCAAAGACCGGTCCGGTGACCCCTGGGCGCCGACCGGCAACCTCGCCGCCGACCCGGATCTGGCGTCGCGGCAGTACGGCAGATGGCACATCCAGCCCGGTTCGCCCTGCCGTGATGCCGGCGATGACTCCGTCGTGCAGGCCCAATGGCCCGACATGGATGAGCAGCCGAGAGTGCAGGGCGCCCACGTCGATATCGGCGCGGACGAGTCGGATGGTACCGTGTGGCCTGAGGCCCCAGCCATCATCCGCGTGAGCCCCGGCGGGTCGGGCAACGGCTCTTCCTGGGCGTCTCCGATGGGCAGCGTCCAGGCGGCCATAGATGCGGCTTCCGTACAGGGTGGCGGCGAAGTCTGGGTGAAAGCCGGTACCTACTACGAGCGCCTCAACCTTCGTTCGTACGTCGATATCTACGGCGGATTCAGCGGCGCGGAGACCACCAGGGACCAGCGGGACTGGACGACGAACGTCACGACCATCGACGCTTCCGGCGCGACAGCCGGCCGAGCCGTCACGGCCGCGGGCGTCAAGGCGACCGTAGACGGGTTCACCCTTCGGAATGGGACCGGCGGTCTGGACTACATCGGCTACAGCTCGGGCGGAGCGGTCTACGCCTGTTCGTCGTGGCTGGAGCTGGCCAATAACGTGATCAGCAACAACAGCGCTGAGTACTACGGAGGAGGGGTGTGCTACACCTCCTCCGGCGGATCGATCCGAGGAAACACGATCCGCGACAACACCGAGAGCGGTTACGGTTCCGGCGGAGGAATATACTGCAGCCGGTCGATGCTCTCGATCGTGGGCAACGTCATCGCCGGTAATGTCGGCTACATGGGCGGCGGCATATACGCAGACTGTGCGATCGATATCGCGTGCAACATCATCCGCGGAAACCAGGCAGCCCAGTATTGCAAGGGAGGCGGTATCTGCCTGGAGGGGTCCGACAAGTCCTATGTGGTGAACAACACCATCGTTGAGAACACCTGCGCCAATTCCGGGGCGGGTGTGTACCTGTCGTCCGGCGTTACCGTCTTCGCCAACAACATAGTGGCTTACAACGTCGGTCAGGGCCTGGGCGGATACGCCGACATAAGGCACAACTGCTTCTGGCAGAACACCACCGACTATGCTCCCGGGAGTACCCTGGGGCCGAACAACATATCCGTCGATCCTCAGTTCGTCAACCGGGCCGCAGGCGACTTCCACCTGATCGTGGGCTCCGAGTGCGGAGACAACGGCGACAATGCCGTGCTGAGGCCGGACTGGTTGGACATCGACAAGGAGGCCAGGATTCAGCCGACCGGTGGAGTGGTCGATATCGGCGCCGATGAGATGGCCCAGACGGAGATGGTTGCCACACCGACGTTCAGTCCGGACGGCGGAACGTTCGACGACTATCAGAGCGTCACGATCGGTTGTTCCACCCCGGGGGCGGAGATCCACTATACCACGGACGGCAGCCGTCCCGGTCTGAGCAGTCCCCTCTATACCGGGCCGGTCTCGATACAGATCGACAGCACGCTGCAGGCCAGAGCGTTCAAGCCCGGATACGCTCCGAGCAATATCAAGAGCGCCGAGTATACCATCAATAAGACCGCGCCTCCGTTCTTCATTCCACCGCCCGGCGCGTACGAGGAACCGATCGATGTCTACATCGATTGGCCGGACGAGTACGCCTACGTGGTCTACACCACCGACGGTACTGAGCCCGACGACATGGGGAACGGAATCTGGTATTCCTGGGGTGATTCGATCTCAGTCAGCACAAACACGACGTTCAAGGCCAAGGCATTCCGATGGGATATCGCCCCCAGCGATACCGTGACCGCCGTGTACGTGTTCGGCCAGGTGGCGACTCCGGTGATCAGCCCGTCCAGTGGGACTTACGGTGAGCCTCAGACGGTTACCATCACCTGCAACAGCGCCAATGCCGAGATCCGCTACACTCTCGACGGCGCCGAGCCTACGCAGAGCAGTGCGCTGTACACCGCCCCGTTTGTTGTGTCGGAGAACACGACGGTCAAGGCCAAGGCCTGGAAGGGAACACTCACCCCGAGCGAGGTAGCCAGTGCCCGGTTCGAGTTCAGGGCGGCGGCGCCCGTCATCGATCCTCCTTCCGGAGAGTACGAGGTTCCGCAGACGATCACCATGACCTGCGCCACCCCCGGCGCGCAGATCTACTACACGCTGGACGGCACGGATCCGACGGAGAGTAGTACGCTGTACGGCGGGTCGTTCATCGTCTCCCAAGATACGACGATCAAGGCCAGGGCGTTCAAGGCCAACATGCTGCCCAGCGACATCGTCTCCGAGGCGTACCAGATCCGGAATGCCATCTACGTCAAGGTCGGCACTCCTGCGGGCGACGATGGGCTGACGTGGGAGACCGCCTACGATAGTATCCAGGATGCGATCGACAACTCCGCTCCCGGTCAGCAGATCAGGGTTGCAGCCGGAATCTACTACGAGAATATCGTGGTAGATCAGGACGTCGAACTGCTCGGCGGCTACCTGGGTTCCGGGACGACTCGAGATCCCTCGGCTCACGTCACGGTGATCGATGGGCAGGGCGAGTCAAGCGTGGTCAGAGTCCTTTCCGGTACCACCAGCGCCCTGCGCATCGACGGCTTCACGCTGCAGAACGGAGCCGGGACCGGCGTCGGCACACCGTTCGGAGGCGGAATCTACTGTCAGGGCGAGGCGACGGTCTCGAACAACATTATCACCGCCTGCTACGCATCGTTCGGCGCAGGCATCTCCTGCGTTGCCGGCAGCGGAGCCACGGTAATCGAGGGCAATCGCATCATCGGCAACGACGGTGTCGGTATCGATATCCAGGGGAGTTGTACGCCAAGAGTGTTGGGCAACTATATCGCCCAGCAGGCGTATACCGGTATCCTCGTGTGGTCGAGCGCATCAGGCATAGAGATCGTCAACAACATCATCTACGGCAACGGATCGAGCAATGATCTGGAGGCCGGCGGCATCCGCTGCATGACGGGGTCGCGACCGATCATCACGAACAATACCATAGTTGATAACCGTGCGGGCGACTACGGAGGCGGCGGCATAAAGGTGGATCAGAACGCCTCTCCGCAGATCTACAACAACATCGTCGCGTTCAACTACGCAAGCTACGGTGGCGGCGGTATACACGCCTACAACACGGCTGCTGTCGTAGAGAACAACAACGTCTTCGACAACAGATCCGGCGGCGTCAACATGGGCAACTACTTCGGAATCACTCCGAGCGCCAGCAACATCTCGGCCGAACCGGGACTGCTCAGCATTTCGGAAGGCGACTTCCACCTGGCCGGCACGTCCGCCGGTATCGATGCCGGGCTGAACTCAGCCCCGGGTATCGCTGCAACCGATATCGACGGGCAGAACCGCCTCTACAACGGAACCGTAGATATCGGCGCCGACGAGTACTCCGGCGAGACCCGTTCCACGGTAGCCACTCCGACAATCTCGCCCGACGGCGGGCTCTATGGCGACTTCCTGAATGTCACGATAAGCTGCTCGACTCCGGGCGCGGTGATCTACTTCACCAACGACGGCACGGAGCCCACGGAGAACAGCTCGCCTTACACCGGCCCCATAATGATCCCGGGGTCCATGGTGATAAAGGCCAAGGCCTGGAAGAGCGGTATGAACCCGAGTGACACGAAGACCTCCACGTTCACGCTCAAGGTGGCCACTCCCGTACTGAGTCCGTCGGGCGGCACATTCGGAGGCCCGATCGACGTCACGATTACCTGTCCGACCTTCGGCGCAGGGATAACCTACACTCTCGACGGCAGCGAGCCCATCGAAAGCGGTACGCCCTACACCGGACCGATCACCATCAGTGAGACCACTACCATCAAGGCCCGAGCGTGGTATGACGGCATGGATGGCAGTGATACCGTCTCGGCTACATATGAGATCCTGACAAGCAACATCAGGTACGTGAAGGCAGGAACTCCGGCGGGGGACAATGGTCTGTCGTGGGAGACTGCGTATGACACCGTGCAGGACGCGATAGACCACGCTCAGCCCGGCTACGAGATAAGGGTGGCTCAGGGTGTCTATCAGGAGAGCATAGATATCAACACGGACATAGTCCTGCTCGGCGGCTATCTCGGTACGGGCGATACGCGTGATCCGACTGCCTATGTCACCTGCCTCGATGCAGGCGACATGAACAATGTCATCACCGTAGGCTCCGGGCTGGGCCGCACAACAGTCATCGATGGTTTCACTATCAGGAACGGAATGTCGGTCTATGGCGCGGGCATACTCTGCTTCGGCTCGCCCACCATCGCCCACAATGTGATCGAGGACAATGATGCCGCCATGACCGCGTGCCTCAATGGTAGAGGCGGTGGAATACGCTGCATCGGTGGCAGTCCGCTGATCAGCCACAACCTCATCAGAAACAACGATGCCCTGTTCGGCGGAGGCATATGTGCAGATTCAGGCGCCTCCCCCGTGATCGTGAACAACATCATAGCAGGGAACGACGCTCTCTACGACAGCTACGAAATCGGCATGGGAGGGTTCGGCGCAGGCATCTACTGCGCCGGCGCATCGGCCGTCATCACCGGCAACACGATCGTCGGGAACATCAGCGACGGTTACGGCGGCGGGAGAGGCGGCGGCATCTGCGGCCACAGCGGCAGTATCTACATGGCCAACAACATCATCGCCTTCAATACCGACGGCGTCAGCAGCGACGGCACGGTTCAGTGGCAGATGTACAACAACAATCTGTTCGGCAATCTGAACTACGACTATGAAGCCGGCATTCCCGCAGGCGCGGGAGACATATCGCAGGATCCGGCCTTCATGTGCCGCACACAGGGAGACTATCGGCTCGTTCCCGGCTCGCTGTGCATCGACGCAGGTCTGGACACGGCTTTGGCGATCCCCGCGACGGACTTCGGTGGACAGAGCCGCATCTATGGAGATCAAGTTGACATAGGTGCGGACGAGTACAACGGGGAGAGCTGGACGCATGTGGCCACTCCGTCGATCAGTCCGGACGGTGGAGCCTATGGCAGCCCTCCGACCGTCACTATGAGCTGCGCCACTCCGGATGCGGTGATCCACTACACGGTCGATGGCAGTGACCCGACCGAGGACAGTCCGGTGTACTCCTCACCGTTCGTCGCGCCGGAGAATGCGACAGTCAAGGCCAGGGCATGGAAGTCGGGCCAGATTCCGAGTGACATCCGGTCCGTCGTCTACACGTCCAAGGTGGCTACGCCCGTGCTGAGCCCTCCGGGCGGCACCTACATCACGTCGGTGCAGGTCTCCATCACCTGCGCCACGCCCGGCGCGACGATTCGGTACACGATGGACGGCTCCACGCCGACTGCGAGCAGTCCGGTCTACACCGGTCCGATCACCGTGGATGCCACGACCGGCTACCTGGATGTGCCGACGACGCCGATCAAGGCCAGGGCCTTCCTGTCCGGGTGTCCGGATAGTGACATTGCTTTCCAGAGCTATACCATAAAGGCCGCGACTCCCACTTTCAGTCCGGATGGTGGAACGTATGGCTCGGTACAGTATGTGACGATACAGTGCGCTACTCCCGGAACAACCATCTACTACACGACGGACGGTACGACGCCGTCGATCACAAACGGCAGGGTCTACAGCGTACCGGTGCCGGTGAGTCAGACGCTGACTCTCAAGGCTGTGGCAATCCGGCATGGATGCCAGGGGAGCGATGTCAAGAGCGCCGACTACATCATCCAACAGGGCGCGGGAGTGAGGTTCGTCGATAGCGACGCTCCCGGACCGACTCACGATGGCCTGTCCTGGGCAACTGCCTTCAGGACCATCCAGGCGGGTATCGATGCCGCCGGAATCGGTGGGGAAGTATGGGTTGCATCGGGCACCTATGTCGAGAACCTCACGCTCCGAAACGGCGTCGCGCTGTACGGCGGTTTCTATGGCAACGAAGCCTCTCGCGATGCCAGGAACTGGACCACTCATCCCACCACCATCAGCGGCGACGGATATACGACGGCGGTGACGGTGCAGAGCGGTTCTCACTCGAACACCCGAATAGACGGGTTCAGGATAGTCAACGGCGGACTTTCGTGGGAGCACGGCGCAGGTGATACCGGCGCGGGCATATACTGCTCAGGCTCCACTGTTACCATCGCCAACAACAAGATCTCCGAGTCGGGTACCATGGGTAGCATGACCTGGGGTGGAGGCATCGGTTGCATCGGCTCCAACGTTACCATCACCGGAAACTGGATAGAGGGTAACGAGGCATGGGCAGGCGGCGGCATGTCGATCGTAGGATGCTCAGGACAGATCGAGAACAACGTCATCGTGGACAACGATGCATCGATCGGAGGCGGTATCCACGTCAGTGGCTCCGAGATCACCATCATGCACAACACGCTCGTCGGCAACTCGGCGTTCAGCGATGGAGGCGGGATCAGCTTCGAAGGCGGGGCTGTCCCGACGATCAAGAACAACATCGTTGCGTTCGGTTCCTCCGGCATCCACAAATGGGACGGCGCTCCGAGTCCGAGTCTCAGCTACAACAACGTCTACGGGAACACGAACTACGACTACTCTACCGGAGTGAATGCCGGGATCGGGGCTATTAGCGCGAATCCCGTATTCGTTAACCAAGCCTCCGGTGATTACCATCTCATGCTCTACTCGCCGTGCGTGGACGCTTGTCCCTCCGGCTCGACAACGGACTATGAGGGCAATACCCGTCCGGCGGATGGGAACGGCGATGGTCTGACCGGATACGACATCGGCGCCTACGAGACCATGCCCGCGATGGCGGGTATCAGGCATGACCTGCCGGACGGCACGAGGGTATACGCCAACTCGATCCCGGTAACGGCATGCTTCACCATAGTCAAGGATACCGAGTACTGGGTGTACGTCGAGAACGCCGCGAGGACTCGGGGAATCCGCGTGAAGTGCGCGGTCGGCAAGGCGATTGGCGAGCTGGTGAACATCACGGGCACCATGCGCACCGATACGGCGAACGGCGAGCGCTATATCGAGGCCGATGCGGGGTTCCCCGTCACCGTGCTGGGTCACAACCACCTCGGAGCGCTCGGCATGCGCAACGAATGGATCGGCGGTGCGGCGCCTTCGCCGTGCCCGGTCCTGAAGGACGGCTTCGGGTTCTACAACACCGGCATGCTCGTCCAGACCTGGGGCAGAGTGACCTACACTACCGACGGATACTTCTACATCAACGACGGGTCCAACCTGATCGATGGGTCGGGTCATTCGGGGCTGCGAGTGATCGGATCGTCCTGGGTGCCGTGCGAGGGCGACTTCGTGAAGGTGATCGGCATCAGCAGCGCGGTCAAGATCGGAGCGAACTACGTCCGGGCCATACGGGTCAGGAACGACGACATCGCGGTGATCAACGACCATATAATGCATCCGATCCACCTGTCGAGTAGCTGCTGGAACATGGTCACACTTCCCGGTATACCGATTTACCCAGGGGCGGAATCGGTGTTCAGATCCTGTCATGGGCTTGCCGGCATAGTGCTGGATGGTTACCTGAAGCGCTACGACGCGCAGTATCAGGCCTGGATCCACTTCCAGTCCTGCGGCGGCCCCTTCAACTGCCTGGTGGCGGAAGGCTATGGTCTTTACGTACCGCCCAGCGGAACCGACTGCTACGACTTCCTGCGGGCTTATGTCTCCAGTGATCAGTTCATCAGCCTGCCGAGGGGCTCCGATTCCGCGAGTTACTTCTCGTTCGTCGGCCAGCCGTTCGACTACGACAGGCCCTGGTCATCGATCCAGGTCACCAATGGTTCGTGGATCACGAGCCTGCCCCAGGCGGTGTCGCTCGGATGGGTGCATCGAGTAGACGGGTGGAACGGCGTCAGTTGGCAGCCTGTGACCGACCTGTGGACCGGCTCGATGGCAAAGGGCAGGGGATACTGCATCTACCCGAAGGTCGGTGGCCTCGCGCTGATAGTGCCACAGTAGGCGGAAAGGAGCATTCCGATGAGAAGAGCAATCACACTCGCGATACTGATCTGCCTCTTCGCGGTCCCGGCGGCCGCCGAGATGAGGGGCCTCTGGGTGGACGCATTCCACCCGGGGATGAAGTCTCCGAAAGAGACGGCTGACATGGTGTCCGCCGCGAAGGCCGGCAACTTCACCGACCTGTTCGTGCAGGTGCGCAAGCGCGGGGACGTCTATTACAACTCCTCGATCGAGCCGATGGCGGCGGACGTGCAGGAGGGCTACGACCCGCTTGCAGACGTTGTCGCCAGAGCGCATGCCGAGGGATTGAGGGTCCATGCGTGGATCACCGTCTACGAGGTCTACCACGACACCAAGTGGACCAAAGCCGACCCGCGCCAGGTGCACGTCCGGCATCCCGAGTGGCTGATGAAGAACGAACGCGGAGAGGTCAAGCTGCCGAGCGACAGGATCTTCCTCGATCCCGGCATCAAGGAAGTCCAGACGTACTTGGCCGACATCGTGGAGGAGATTGCATCGAGATACCCGGTGGACGGCATCCATCTCGACGTTGCCAGATATCCGTCGCCCGAGGCAGGTTACAACGAAAAGAGCCTCGATCGGTTCAGGAAGGATACCGGCAGGGTGGGCAAGCCCGACAGCAAGGACGATGCGTGGGGCAACTGGCGCAGGAATCAGATCACCGAGTTCGTGAAGCTCGCCAACCAGCGGCTGAAGAAGGCCAACAAGAGAGCATTGCTCTCGGCGGCGGTGTTTGCGAACAAACATGACGCGTATCTGAACAAGTTCCAGGACTGGGAGAGATGGCTGAATACCAATCTCATCGACTTCGCGGTGCCGATGATCTTCCTCATCGACGACGGAGCCTACACCGAGCTCGCCAAGCAGACGCTTGAGATGGGTGGCAAAGGCTCGGTCTACATCGGGCAGGGAGCATTCAAGCTCGGGGCTCAGGAGACGGTGAAGCAGGTCAGCATCGCCCGCGAGGCGGGAGCGACAGGCATCGTCATCTACAGCTACGCGACCATCCGCGCGCCCCGCGGCAATGACGACATCTCGATTCTGGATGCGCTTCGTGCGGGGCCGTTTGCCAAACCGGCCGCGGACTGACGCATTGGTCGAAACGGAATATGGGTACAACAACGCAGACCGGTCGATACACGACCGGTCTGTTCCTTCCTGTCGCCGACAGGGCGTATGTTCATCTCTACCGCCGCTCGGATATCAGCGGTTGGCCGATCTTCACTGGAGGACGAAAAGTGCCTGGCTGACACAGCGAGTCTACGATAGGCCGGCGCTGACCCTTGCCATTGGCGCACTGCCCATTGTCACCACAGACGCGACCTGGTTGCGTGCATTGTCACGCAACTCTGTCTCAGACCGTTTTCTTCCCACACTCAGATCCGTACAGGAGGTTGGACTATGAGTTCCATTGCCAGATTCACGTTTGCAGTCACGGTATTTGCAGTGTTTCTGTGTTCACTCGCCGGATTCGCGCAGACATGGACTACCGCGCCGCCGAATCCGGATTACGTCGACTATCTCGATCGGATGAAGCGGAACGAACAGAGCTTCGTGTCGACACAGAGCAAGGCTGCCGGCGAGGAGCAGCGCCCGCTCGGCCTGATACCGACGGAGGTCGACCTGTCGCATCTGGCCGCACCGGGAAGCGCCAAGTCTCGCTTCCGGCTCCTCGATGCGGCGGCCATCCCCGACTGGTACGATCTGAGGGTGTTGGGCAGAGTCACGCCGGTCAAGGACCAGGGCAACTGCGGGAGCTGTTGGGCCTTCGCCGCCTACGGTTCGTTCGAGTCTACCATGATGCCCTGGGAGAATTGGGACCTGTCCGAGAACCACCTCAAGAACAGCACTACTTGCTGCAGCGGAGGCCACCACCAAATGGCTGCCTCCTACCTGGCAAGCTGGGCGGGCGCGGTCAGCGAAGCCGATGATCCCTACGTAGCGCACCACTGCATCTCGCCTCCCAATCCGCCCGTGTCGAAGCATATTCAGGACGTCTTCTACCTGCCGGGCAGGCGGATCACGACGCCGTTCTCCGACGATTACATCAAGGAAGCCGTCATGAAGTACGGCGCTCTGTTTGCGTCGATGTACTGGGATTGGAACGGGTGCTACAATCCCGCCACAGCGGCGTACTACTACCGGTACGGCAACTTTTCAAACCACGGCGTATGCATAGTGGGCTGGAACGACCATTACAGCAGGTACAACTTCCTGGCCGGTAATCGTCCGCCGGGCGATGGGGCGTTCATAGTCAAGAACAGTTGGGGGCCCACATGGGGCGAAGGCGGCTACTTCTATGTCTCCTACTACGATCCTGCCTTTGCCGATACCCTGGCGGTCTTTATCGGCGAGCAGACTCCCGCGCTTGAGCAGATATACCAATATGATCCGGAAGGTTGGAAAAGCACCATCGGTTGCGGCAGTACAACGGCATGGTGCGCCAACGTATTCACTGCCGACTCGACCACCAAGCTCAGCGCCGTCAGTACCTTCGCGGTCCAGAGCGATGCCGACTACGAGCTATCCGTATTCCTCGATCCCACCAACGGTCCGCTGAACCCCGGCGGGCCGGTATTCACGCAATCCGGCACCCTGACTCAGGCCGGATATAGAACCATCCGTCTCGAGCAACCTGTTCGGGTAACCGCCGGGCAACGGTTCTCGATCGTGATGAAGCTGACGACTCCCGGTTACCTCACGCCGATTCCCATCGGGATCGCTGGGGGCGCTCCCGGCGAGGGTTTCCTGAGCAGCGATGGGATCACCTGGACGGATATCTGGTCCACGAACCCTAACGCCAGCATCTGCCTCAAGGCGTTCACCTCTGAGTCGTGCGGCCTGTTGTCGGTGACACCGGAAGAGCCGACGTACTCATACGGTCTGAGCGGCGGCCCCTTCGAGCCGTCAGCGACTACTTTCACTGTGACCAACACGTCGGCGCAGACTGTCAGTTGGAGCGCTTCCAGCACCGCAAACTGGATTGACCTGCAGCCGAGCGCCGGTCATCTGACCTCGGGAGCCTCTACTACGGTGACGGCAACGATCAACTCTACGGCGGACACCCTGGCGACAGGATCATACACCGATGCCGTCACGTTCTCGGCGGATGGCGCGCCTGTCGCTACTCGGCACATCGGCTTGAAGGTAGGCAGGGAGTTGGTTGTGAGTCCGACCGCGAAGTTGGACATGAGCGGGCCGACCGGTGGACCGTTTGACCCGTCGAGTTATACATACGTTCTGTTCAACCACGGAACATCCGCCAACTGGACTGCTTCTCTCTCCGCGGACTGGCTCACACTGTCGCAATCATCGGGCACTATCGACACGCTCGGGACCGAGGCCGTTACGGTCTCGGTCAACTCCAATGCATCGAGCCTGCCTTCCGGCACGCATACCAACTACGTCACCTTCACGATGGATGGTTGTACGGCTCAGGTTCGCCGTATCGATCTTACAGTGAAGGCCGGGGAGCTCATCGTCTCTTCCGGCTGGGCATTCCAGTTCGGCGGTCCGGTCGGTGGGCCGTTCTACTCTGCGACGAACAAATGCATCCTCACCAATGACGGCGCGACCATCGAATGGACGGCTTCGGACGATAGAGACTGGATCACCGTCTCGCCGAGTTCGGGAACGCTGGGGTTCGGAGAACAGGTGGAGGTCACGGTGACCGTCAACTCGGCCGCCGATGCCCTGCCGGAAGGATCGTACTGGGGCAACGTCCGGTTCGTCAACACCACGAACGACAACGGTGGTGGCAGCCGGACGGTCGGTCTCGGCATCGGGCCGATACGCGTGAAGCCGTCGGGTTCGGATGCCAACGACGGCAAGAGTTGGTCGCTGGCCAAGCAAACAGTCCAGGGTGCGATCAATGCTGCGATGCCCGGCCAGGAGATATGGGTGGCCGCGGGCGACTACCTGGGACGCATCACCATGAAGGACAACGTCTCGCTGTATGGCGGTTTTGCCGGGTCCGAGCTGAGCAGAGATGAGCGAAACCCTTCCCAGAACCGGACCACACTGACGGCTCAGGGCGACTATGCGGTACGCATGCCGGGGATTCTCAGTCCTGAGACCACTATCGACGGTTTTCGGATATGGAACTCAGCCAAGGCGGGCATATACTGCTCATCGTCCAGTGGAACGATCTCCAATAACGTGATATACGAGAACAACGCGGGCGGGATACTCTGCGATGGGGAATCCGTGGTCGTGATTACCGGCAATACCGTCACGAGCAATCAGGGTTGCGGGATCTTGACCAAGGATAGCTCATCGGCAACTATCACCGACAACGAAGTGACTGCGAACTACCAGCCGGACGGCTACCTGCCCGGCGGCATCGGCGCATGGGGAATCGCGGCGACGGTGACCGGGAACACTGTCACCGGCAACTATGCCGGCGGTTACGGCGCCGGCGGAATCTCCGTCGGATTCTATGGAGGGACGGTGACGGACAATACGATCAGCGGCAACACCGGTGTCACCGGCGGTGGACTCTCTCTGTTCGGACCTGACCTCACGGTCTCACGAAATGTCATTACCTGCAACACCGCCGTTCTGGGCGGCGGTGTCTACACCGAGAATAGCTGTGTCACCCTTGCAAGCAACGTCATTGCCGGGAACGCGGGGGGCGGCATCTACGGCTATGATAGCCTCGCGGGCTCCATCGTCAACAATACCATCTGCGACAATATCGGGTACGCGGGCGTCTACCTCGAGTCGTCCACCTCGCCCATGATTGCGAATAACATCATCGCCTTCAATGCGATCGGTGTATTCTACAGCCCGTTCGGAGATGCGTCAGTTGAGCCTGAGCTGCGGCACAACGACGTATACGGAAACGCCACCAACTACAGCCAGTGCGCCCCGGGCGTCGGCGACCTGTCCGCTGATCCCGCGTTCGTAGATCGCGCCGGCATGGACTTCCATCTCACCAAGTTGTCGCCGTGTATCGATGCGGGTGACGGCGCCGTGGCCGGAATCGGCGAGTTCGATATGGACCATGGGCCGCGTGTCGTAGACGAGGTAGACATCGGCGCGGACGAGTGGCCGAAATCGCCGATACACGTGAAACCGACCGGGAATGACGCCAACGATGGGCTGACGTGGGCGACGGCCAAGGCCACGGTTCAGGCGGCGATCGATACCGCGATATCCGGCCAGGAGATATGGGTGGCGGCAGGCAATTATGAGGGATGCCTCACCATGAAGAACAACGTCTCGCTGTACGGTGGGTTCCACGGCACCGAGACGAGCCGTGACCAGAGAGATCCTTCACAGAATGAGACCATTCTCTGCGCGCTTGGCGCCCACACGGTTGCCATGACGAATATCTCCAGTCCCGCGACCACGATCGACGGTTTCACGATCTGGAACGCGTCGGACTATGGGGTATACTGCTCATCCTCCAAGGGAACGATCTCGAACAACCTGATGTACGAGAACAACAAGGGGGCCGTATTCTGCGGTGACTATTCCGAGATGGTGATCACCGGCAACACGATCACCAGCAACTTCGGCTGCGGGGTAACCAGCCGAGATTCCACCGTTACCGTCACGAATAATGAGATAAGCGGGAACTGCGCTTGGGATTACTACCAAGCCGGCGGCGTCATGATAATCGGAGGCGAGGCTACCGTAACCGGCAACACAATCACCGCCAACTACTCGATGAATCACGGCGTCGGCGGAATCTCCTTCTGCCCGACCACTGCCGGTATTCTCAGCAACAACCTGATCAGCGGCAACAACGGCGGCAGCGGAGGCGGCGTCCTGGTTTGCGGCGGCCCGGATGTGACGGTATCCCGCAACATCATCACGGGCAACACCGCAACGATGGGCGGCGGAATATGGATAGAGAACTCATACGCCAGGATCACGGACAACGTCGTGGCCCGGAACACCGGCGGCGGCATCTACGGATACGATACCGTCATGGGTTCGATTGTCAACAACACCATCTGCGACAACACCGGCCAGGGAGGAATCTACCTCGACTCGTGCGGCACGCCGACGATCTCGAACAATATAATCGCCTTCAACGCCATCGGGATCTACGCCGGAGCGTTTGGTGATTGCGCCGCTGAACCGGTACTCTCCAACAACGATGTCTACGGCAACACCACCAATTACAGCAACATCGCTCCGGGAGTGCAGGATATCTCGGCTGATCCGCAGTTCGTGAACCGGTCCTCGGCGGACTACCATCTGCTCAGCTTGTCGCCCTGCATTGATACCGGGGCTGCGCAAGGCGTCCAAAGCACGGATGTCGATGGCAACATCCGCCCCAGAGACGGTAACGGCGACGGCTCTGCCGGCTGGGACATCGGCGCTTACGAGTACGTGCCCGACTTTGCGATCATCAGGCGGAGCGTGCCCGACGGGACGCAGGTCAACCTGAGCAATGTATCGGTGACGGCATGCTTCCCGAATATGGATCCGTCAGGTGATAACTGGGTCTATGTGGAGAACGCCGTGCGGACGGCAGGCATCAGGGTCAAGACGCCGATCGACTTCTCTTTCGGCGAACTGGTGAACGTATCCGGCACGATGCAGACTGATACGGCGAACGGCGAGCGATACATAGCCGCCGACTCGGGCTATCCTCAACCCGCGGGCGGGGTGCTCAACCTGGCTGCGCTCGGTATGAGGAACGAATGGGTCGGGGGAGGAGCATCGGGTTCGCTTCCGGCCCTGAAAGACGGCTTCGGGTTCTACAACACCGGCATGCTGATCCAGACCTGGGGCAACGCGAACTATGTCAACTCCGCCGAAAGGTACATGTACGTCAATGACGGCAGCAACCTCTACGACGGCTCCGGGAAGTACGGGCTGAGGGTCCAGGTGCCCGCCGGCGCGCCGATGCCGACCCCCGGCCAGTTAGTCAAGGTGACCGGCATCAGCAGCGCCAGGAAGATCGGCGCGAACTTCGTGAGGATGCTGAGGGCTAGGAACGCCGCGGACATCCAGCCGGTGTACGACCTGTACACGGATCCGGTCGCGCTGACGCCGGGTTGCTGGAATATGCTGTCCCTGCCCGGTATTCCCCAGTATCCATGGGCGGAGGGCGTGTTCCAGGCTGCAGAGGGAGAGCCGCCGATAGTGCTCGACGGGTATTTGAAGCGCTACGATCCGCTCGAGCAGGCATGGATCTACACCCAGTCGTGCGGCAGCTTCATGGGCTCCCTGGTGGCGGAAGGCTACGGCCTCTACATCCCACCGGGCGGCGCGCAGGCCTACGACTACTATCGCACGCCGGTGACCGGCGACCAGTTGATCAGCCTGCCCAGAGGCTCGAACCCGATGAGCTTCTTCTCGTTCATCGGCAATCCCTTCGATTACAGCCGGCCGTGGTCGACGGTGAAGGTTACCGACGGAAACTCGACTATTACGCTGCCGGAAGCAGTGTCGCTCGGATGGATACACCGGATCGAGATGTGGAACGGCACGAGTTGGCAGCAGGTCGCCAACCTGTCCGTCGGCGGCATGCTGGCGCGGACGGGATATCTCGTCTACCCGAAGGTCGACAATCTCGCGCTCATAGTGCCTGCGGACTGAGCCGAAAGGAGTATCCCAATGAGAAAGATCATCGCGCTCGCAGTCTTGGTCTGTATCCTCGCAATACCGGCGGCCGCCGAGATGAGGGGCCTCTGGGTGGACGCATTCCACCCGGGGGTGAAATCTCCGAAGGAGACGGCTGACATGGTATCCGCCGCGAAGGCCTGCAATATCACCGACCTGTTCGTGCAGGTGCGCAAGCGCGGGGACGTCTGTTACAACTCCTCGATCGAGCCGATGGCGGCGGACGTGGCGCCCGGATACGATCCGCTTGCCGACGTAGTTGCCAGGGCGCACTCCGTCGGCATGAAGGTCCATGCGTGGATCACCGTCTACGAGGTCTACCACGACACCAAGTGGAACAAAGCCCACCCGCGCCAGGTGCACGTCCGGCATCCCGAGTGGCTCATGAAGGACCATCGGGGGAGTACCAGGCTCCCGGATGACGAGGTCTTCCTTGATCCGGGTCTGCCTGAGGTACAGGCGTATCTGGCCGACATCGTGGAGGAGATCGCCCGAAGCTACGATGTGGACGGCATCCATCTCGACGTGGTCAAGTATCCATCCCCGGATACCGGCTACAACGATGCCAGTCTGGCCCGGTTTGCCAAACATAGCGGCAAGTCGGGGAAGCCCGATGGTAAGGACGAAGCCTGGACCGACTGGCGTTGTGATCAGATCACAGAGTTCGTAAAGCTGTCGAACCAGCGGCTCAAGAAGGTCAACAAGAAGGCCGCGCTCTCGGCCGCGGTCTACGCCAACAGGTTCGACGCCCGCCTGAACAAGATGCAGGATTGGGTGAAGTGGTCGAACACGGGGTTGGTGGACTTCGTGGTCCCGATGATCTTTGCGATCAACGACGGAGTGTTCGAGCAGATGTGCAAGGACGCGCTGCTTGCGAGCCGGAAGGCTCCGGTGTACATAGGGCAGGGCGGGTTCAAGACGAGCCCTGAGTCTGCGGTGAGACAGGTTGAGACCGCCGTGAGGCTCGGCGCTCCGGGCACCGTGATATACAGCTACTGGACCTGTTGTCGGCCTCGCGGGAACGGCTCGATCTCGGTCCTCGACGCGCTCCGTGCGGGACCGTTCGCAGGCAAGTAGATGCGCAGTACATGAGACGCGTGGGAGGGCAGGCCGTCTGTGGCCTGCCCTCCCTCTCGGGTAGTCGGCGCAGGCCGTTCTCACTCATCCCTCGTCCGAGATCGGTTCCGGCCCCTGAGTATCCGGGCGGATCGATGTTGTCCGATCGCCAAGCCGGGGAGCCACACCTGCCCCCGAAATCCGTGTTCTGCGCCCGCGTTTCTCCCGGATGGTCGGGTGGTGTATCTCCGATGGAGACTGACCGGTCCATATCGCCCACCGCATTCCGGCCGTGGCTGTGAGCCGCAGTTGACCGAGCAACCATCTTGATCTATAATGACCCACACAAGCCGCTGCGCAGTCACGCTCCGCTTCTTCCGAGCTGTCCCAGGCTGCGCGAACAAGCTGCACACATCCGCACAAGGCACACATCGATGAAGATACTGGTGACCGGCGCCGCCGGGTTCATAGGCTACCACACATGCTTACGCCTCCTCTCGCGAGGTGATGAAGTCGTCGGCATAGATAACCTCAACGATTACTACGATCCTCGCCTCAAGGAGGACCGGCTCAAGCAGTTGGAGCCCCTCGATGGATTTCGGTTCGAGCGCCTGGACATCACGGATAGGGACGGCGTCGCCGACGTCTTCAGACAGGTTCGCCCTCAGCGAGTGGTGCATCTGGCCGCCCAGGCCGGGGTCAGGTATTCGCTGGAGAACCCGTATGCCTACGTAGATTCGAATCTCGTCGGCTTTGCGAGCATACTGGAGGGATGCCGGCACGGCGAAGTCGAGCATCTCGTCTACGCGTCGTCCAGTTCGGTATACGGCATGAACACCAAGATGCCGTTCAGCGTTGAGGACAACGTGGATCATCCGGTGAGTCTGTATGCCGCCACGAAGAAGGCGAACGAGTTGATGGCGCACACCTACAGCCATCTGTTCGGGATGCCGACTACCGGCCTGCGCTTCTTCACCGTCTATGGTCCGTGGGGCCGGCCCGACATGGCGCTGTTCAAGTTTACCAAGGCCATACTGAACGGTACGCCGATCGATCTCTACAACCACGGGAAGATGCGCCGCGACTTCACGTACGTCGACGATATCGTGGAAGGTGTCGTGCGCGTGCTCGACAAAGCGCCGGAGGCCGGCCTCGGCACAGTGAAGCCGGGCACCAGTCCCGATGCTTACCGCGTCTACAACATCGGCAACGGCAGCCCTGTCGAACTCCTGAGATTCGTCGAGGTCATCGAGGAGTGTCTGTCCAGGAAGGCCGTGGTGAACATGCTGCCGATGCAGCCAGGAGACGTCGAGGCCACCTGGGCCGACGTGGAGGCCCTGAAACAAGACGTAGGATTCGAGCCGAGCACGCCCATCGAGGTCGGCGTCGCCAAGTTCGTGGAGTGGTACCGGTCATACTACGGAGTGTGATCGGCCGGCCGGTATGCTGCCATAGGGCCGTCCGATATGCCTGCGCGTCTCATCCCCTGAGGTACGCGCCGCTCTCGACGAGTTCCTCTCGGAGCCTGCGCACGTCGATGTCGGAGGGCGCGACTTCCTCACGGACCGCCATCACCGCCGCGCGTCCGGCCGCCTCGCCCATCGCCATGCATGTGGACATCACCCTGATCGCCGCCATCGCCTCGTGCGTCGTGGAGATGCACCGACCGGCGACCAGCAGGTTCTCCACCTGCTGAGGCACGAGCGAGCGGTAGGGGATGTCGTAGCAGTCCCCGCACCATTCCAGCGTGCATCCGGCGTCGTCGGGGCGGTGGAGGTCAACCGGATAGCTCCCGACGGCGACCGCATCGTCGAACCTTCGACAGCCGAGGATGTCGTCCCTGGTCATCACGTACTTACCGACGATCCGCCTCGTTTCGCGGATGCCGAGGAACGGGGCGGTCCGCGTCAGGTATGCCTTCTCGAAGCCGGGCACGTAGTCGATGAGGTATCGCCGGATATCATCCACCTGCGCGGCGGCTTCGAGTTCACCGAGTGTCAGGCTGCGCGGATCGGTGCCGTCGATGCCCTTCACCCGCGTCATGTTCACCCAGACCTCGCCCTCCCGGAGCCCGGTGATGAGGATCGTCCTGTCCGTGGCGATAGAGTAACCGGCCCGCCGCGCCTGCTCGATGAGCTTCCTCAGGCCGACGACGATGAACCGGCGGTTGCGGGCAAAGTAATCCGGCGGGATGAAATCGACGTCATAGGTTTCCGGGTCGCCGGCAATGCTCGTGCGGAGCTTGTCCGTATCGACGTTCGCCATGCAGAACATCAGCGTCGGCGGCTGCATTCCACCGTGCTCGTCGCCTTTCTCGCACGGGACGCCTGCTCGGAACGCCACGTCGCCGTCGCCGGTGCAGTCGATGACCGTCCCGGCGAGGATAGCTTTCCGCCCGGCCTTGCTCTCGGTGACGATCCCCTTCAGCCGGCCGCCGTCCATGATGACGTCGGCGCACGTCGTGTGGAGCATGATCTCGACGCCGGCCTCCCTGAGCATCTCCAGGGCAACCGACTTCACCGTCTCCGGATCGATCAGCGTGATGCTGACGTGGAGCGGGCACGGCTGGTGATCGCCCGCGGCGCCGATGGCTTTCAGACGATCGATGAGCCTCTGGGACAGACCCTTGATGATCGGCACACCCTTCTGGCTGAGAAATCCCAGGATCGGCAGTCCGATGGCCAGGTTGCCCCCGACGAAGCCTCTCTGCTCGACGAGCATTACCTTGAGAGGCCGAGGGAGAACCGATCCCCTGGCGGCTCCCGTCGTCGGAGCGGCGATCTCGGAGGCGGCCAGGGCGGCGATGATGCCGGACGGGCCTCCGCCGACCACCAGGATGTCAGTCTCCGCGCGTACCGGCACGGCTCGCTCAGCTTCCCTGATCAAGCTCCACCTCGGCGGATACGAAGTAGTGATCGCTCGGATACCGGCCGTTCCTGCAGTCACGGATGATCTCTGCGGCCTTGGGCTTGACCGGACCCCGGCAGAAGACGAAGTCGATCTTGCCCACCTTGGTCACATGCTTCGGCCCGATGAACCCATGGAAGGTGTTCCCCGGATCATCCGGCCCGTGGACCGCCGTATACGTGTCGATCCATCCGCCCTCCTTGAGCACGGCAATCGCGGGGTTTTTCGCATCGGCGTTGCAGTCGGCGGTGAAGAACTGCGGCAGATCGTCCGGGAATGCCTTCGCACCCTCGACGATCAGACGAGCCTGCTCTTCGCGGGCCTTCTGGCCGATGTGGTCGAAGTGCCCGTTCCAGACTCGGAACTCCCTGCCGGACTCGCGATCCCTGAGGTGCACCCAGTTGACGAACCTCGGCAGGGACGAGTCCCACGACTTCGAGTTCGCGACGTGCGGCGTCTCCGAGAGCCAGTGTCCCCCTGCGGTTATCAGCTCGAATCGGGAGCGCAGATAGAGGATTGCGTTCGATGGATTGTAGCCCGTCAACGTGTTCGAGAGCCCGTAGCCGTCGAACGTGGGGAGTCCGCGCTTCAGGTCCTCGTACTGGTTGCCTTTGCACTCCTGCACGCAGATGACGTCCGGGTGCTGCCCGTACATTACCTCCACGCACATTCCCTTGCGGTCGGCCCAGCCGTCACCGGCCTTTGCGTCTACCTGCACATCGACGCGGATGTTGCAGCAGATGATCTTCAGTGTGTAGCTCATTTCATTGTCCAGTCATGCATGATAGGCATTCTGAGCGACACGGGCGATGCATCGTCTATGTCGCTACTAGGAAACCTCGGACCGCCAACTTTGAGTAGTCCCGACCGTCCTTCGATACGCTTCGCTACTCAGGACTGACGGGTTCCATGTTCCGGGAGACAGACACCGTTAGCCCTGAGTAGTCCTGAACTCCGAGGTCACTGAGTCGTGGGCTACCATATCCCGGGAATCCCGTCCCGTCAGCCCTGACAGGACTAGCGGGGTTTCTACCCCGTACAACTGCGCTTGTTGCGCAGTAACATGCTCAAAGTGACAGACAGACTCAGATTCCGACCTCGGCGGACAGGAAGTAGTGGTCGCTCGGATACTTCCCGTCTCGATTGTCGTAGATGATCTCGGATGCCAGTGTCTCGACCGGCCCTCGAGAGAAGATGAAGTCGATCTTGCCCTTGATCTTCTCCGGGGGCCTCTCTGCGAACTGCGGGCCCATGAACGCGTGGTAGGTGAACCCCGGGTCCGCCGGTCCGTGGATCAGCGTGTAGGTATCGATCCACCCACCCTCTTTGAGCACGTCGATCGCCGGATTGGAGGCGTCCGCGTTGCAGTCGGCGGTGAAGATCTGCGGCAAGTCCTCAGGGAGCGCCTGCGCCGCTTCGACGATGATCCGGGCCTGATTCTCCCGCGCGACCTGCCCGATGTGGTCGAGATGGCTGTTCCAGACACGAAGCTCCCGCCCGGACTCCCGGTCCCTCAGGTTGACGTAGTTGGCGAACCTCGGGCGCGCCGAGTCCCACGACACCGATCCTTCGATATGCGGCGTCTCCGACAGCCAGAACCCGCCGGCGGAGATCAACTCGAAGCGCTCCCGGGAGTAGAAGATCGCGTTGGTCGGATGGAACTCGGTGTCGGGATTCGCTATGCCGAAGCTCTCATACTCCGGCAGTCCCGCTCGGAGGTCGTGGTAATGAGTGTTTCTACATTCCTGCGGGCAGATGACATCGGCGTTCTGCGCGCGGATCACCTCCAGGCAGTAGTCCTTCCGGTCGTTCCAGCCGTTCCCCGCCTCGCTGTCCGCCGGCACATCAACTCGGATATTGCAGCATAGCACTCTCAGCTTCATCCTCGTACTCCTACTCGTACTCGTGAATCCCGCTCACCAACCTCGTCAGCCCCGTCTCAACGATCGCCCTCTCCACATTCGCCAGAGTCTCGCCGAGCGTCCCGGTCATCACAACCTCCATCACCGGTTGGCCGCGGAACTCTCGCATCGCCTCGACGACGCCCGCCCACGGGATCGTCCCTCCGCCGGGGATCATGTGCTTGTCGCCATGCCCCGCGCCGATGTTGTCGTGCAGGTGAGACACGAACGCCCGAGACGCCAGCATCCGTGCAATCTCTGCCGCCCGCTCCGCGAGATGCGCGTGTCCCATGTCGATACACGCGCCGACCACGCCGGCCGGGTACTCCTCGATCAGGCGCAGGAGGTCCGCTGCGTCCGAGGTGAAGCACGGGGGAGGGAGATTCTCGACGGCAAGAGTCATATTCCGCTCCGCCGCGACGGGGGCCAGCCGGTCGAGCGACCGCCGGACGGCATCAAGGTTGGCGTCATCCCAGGTCTTCGCTGTCTCCCTGCTTCGCACGTGTACCGTCATGCTTCGGGCTCGGAGCCTGGACGCGGCCTCAAGGGCGAGCATCATCTCTCCCATGCTCCAGTCCCACGCATCGGGATCGGACGCCGCCGGATCGACCATGTAGAACGGGGCGTGGAACGTCACAAGGGCGTCCGGCCACTCAGCCAGCGCCGACAGCACGTCGTCCATGTGCGCGCGGTTGCCCGGCTCGAAGTGCCCCGGCTTGCAGAGGATCTCGACGCCGCCGAATCCCGCCGCCCGGACCTCCGCGATCGCCTCGGAGTGCCGGAGCCCCTGCCACGCAACCGATGATATCAGAAACCTGTTCTTCATGATAGCAGCCCGTTCCAGTACTCGAGCGACCGCTTGCACGCTGGAATGATCTCCTCAGCCGGTAAGTCGCACCACGCAGGCACGAGTTCGATCGTCGAGATGCCGTCAAACCCTCGCTCCTTGAGCACCCGCGCGGCCGTGACCAGGTCGGCGTTCGGCGCATACGGAGGCGCGTGCTGGTCTCTCGTGCCGTCGTTGCTGTGAACGTGTACTTCCACGATCTCCCAGGGTATGCTCCCGAGGTACGCCTCGACCGCGCCGGGCTTGAGCGGCTGCGGATCGTGCCTCGGCTCGCGGAGCCGGAGGTTCATGTGCCCCAGGTCAACCAGGATGCCGAGCTGCGGGTGCTTCTCGGCCCATCCCTGCATCTCATCCGGGCGGAGCGGGCAGTCCTCGAGCAGGACTCTCACGCCTGTTCCCGCCAGGGTCGCCAGGATGCCCTCCAGCATGCCGAATATCCGCTCGGGCTCCTTCCGGCTGCAGCGCCCCGGGACGGGCACGCCCGGAACGTCGTAGGATGTGCAGGCGATCCTTCCCGAGCGCTTCTGCCAGCGGGCGATCCGTTCGGCCCGACGGACGGCCACCTGCGGATCCTTCGACTCGTCGGTGAAGCCTCCGTGGAACGTCAGCACTAGATCGTACTCGTCCGCGACGCGGCTTGCCTCCGCTTCCTCCTCATCGGAGATCACGTCGAGGGAGTGGTTGTTGATGCTTGCCGCCGTGTAGCCCATCTCGGCGAATGCGCGCAGCTTCGTGTCGATTCGGTCTCCCTGGAAGTTCCAGATTGCGATTCCTGTTCTCATATCGTCCCTCCGCCGCTTTTCATGCCGACAACTACAGGTTCAATCCCGAGGCAGGCCGAACCTCCCATCGCAATCCACATACATCATCGAAACTCATGGCTTTTCCCCATAGCGCCGGGTTGATCGGGGTGCTATACTGGACTAGCCGGGCGGCGCGTTCGCCCGTCCTGCGAAGTCTTTCCGGCGAGGTAGCGAGATGGCGAGAATTATGTACAACATGACGGTGAAGGAGATAATCGAAGGTCTCAAGGAGACTCAGACGGTCGTGATCCCGGTGGGGATGGTCGAACAGCATGGATACCACCTGCCGACGAGCGTGGACATCCACAACGCGGTCGAGATAGCGAACAGGACCTCCGAGGCGACCGGCTGCTTCGTGACTCCGCCGGTCCACTACAATATCTCCGGAGGCATGCTTCCCGGCACGATCAACATCACGCCGCAGGTATTCTCGCTGATGCTCATGGACATCATGCAGAGCCTGGTCATGCAGGGCTTCAAGAACATTATCATCCTGCTCGGCCACGGCGGCCTCGAGAGCGGGACGGCGGCCAAGGACGCGGCCACCTTCTTCCAGTGGCTCCGGCCGAAGGTCGAGGGCCTGAACATCTCCCTGGTCGGGTTCTGGGACATGTCGCCGACGTACATGGAGATGAGCCACAAGGGTGACTGGCATGCGGGTGTGCTGGAGACGTCGATGATGCTCTACTGGAAGCCCGAACTGGTGAAGCTCGATCAACTGGCCTACGACGATGAGCCGCTCCGTTCCCAACTCCGCGAGGATCCGTACAGCTTCGGAGTCGGCTTGAAGAACGTGGACAACAAGTACGTTGTGCCCAGGATCGTCCAGAGCCCGGCGCTCAAGGTCGGCGTCATGGGCGACGTCACCGGTGCGAGCGCTGAACTCGGCAAGAAGATCGCGGAGGAATGCGTCTCAGGCCTCGCCGCGCTCATCAAGGAGTTGGAGGCGAACAGCCCGTAGGGGAAGGCTTCTACGTCCGCCCGCAACAAACCGGCAGCGTTTCGAATTTCGTGCTCCGAATTTCGAATTTGTATTCGAGGGGGTTGCATGTCACGGATCAACATCGGAGTCATCGGTTACGGCCTCAGGAGCCGGTCGCTTATCGGCGAGCTGTCGGGGTTCGAGAGTGCGTGCCTATCAGCCATCGCCGACCCGGACCCGGCCGCCCGCGAGAAGGCGGCTGACGATCACCCCGACATCGCCGTGTTCGACGACTACCGGGCGATGCTCGACTCCGGGCAGGTCGAGGGAGTCCTCGTGGAGGTCCCGCCGATGAGGCACGCGGAGTGCTCGATCGAGGCGCTCGACCGCGGCATCCACGTCCTGAGCGACGTCCCGGCGGTCCACACCATCCCCGAGGCTCAGGCGCTCTGGGATGCGGGCCGGCGGAGCAAAGCCGTTTACTGTTTCGGCGCGACGACGAACTACTGGGCGTATGTCGATGCTTGTCTCGACATGAAGAGGAAGGGACTCCTCGGCGATCCATTCTACCTCGAGGCGGAGTACGTCCACGATCTCGGCAATCTCCCGGAGGTCACTCCCTGGCGCAAGCACTACGAGCCGATCCGCTACTGCACCCACTCGCTCGGCCCGATTCTGAAATGGATCGACGAGGATCTGGCGGAGGTCTCGTGCTTCAGCACCGGCGGCCACGTCCACAACGACCCGGAGGACAACGACGCGATGGTCGCCATTTTCAAGACGAGATCGGGCGTCGTAGCCAAGGTGCTCACGTGCTTCGTGAACAAGCACCCCTTCTCTTATCATCGCTACGTCTGCCACGGGACGAAGGGGTTCTTCGAGAAGACCGAGCCGCTCGCAGGCGGCGAGTACCAGGTGCTCATGTCGAGCGACGCTGTCTACGGGATGCGAGGCCTGACCCGGCTCCCCGTTACCGAGACCCGACAGGAGCAGGCGCACGGCGTCGGGGTAGGGGGCCACGGCGGAGCCGACGGCCTCATGATCAAGGACTTCATCGACTCGATCTCCGGCGTGAAGGAGCCGGACGTCAACATGCGCGAGGCTCTCCGCATGACGCTCCCGGGCCTCTATGCCCTCCAGTCGGCCAGAGCGGGCGGGGAGTTGACGAAGATCTCCTATCCGTGGTAGATGCCGACACCTCTTGATCCGGGAGAAACGAGGGAGGAGTCCGGGCAGGGGTAGCGAATGGTGCGGCAGGGGGAGCTTACCCCGAACTTGTTCTACGCCGAGGTTACTCAGTCCATAGAGCGGCTGAGCGAACCAGGGCCGGTGACCTTCGACATTGGAAGTATGGTTGTTCCCAGTCCGAATACGTTCTTCGTGATAGGCATGTTCCTCACCGGCAGACCGAAGACCGCCGGCTGAGACGAGAGGAGAAGTCATAGTGATGCAGCGTACACTGATCGTCGGACTGCTGATGGTGCTCTGTCTGTCAGCAGTATCGGCCAAGGAGGAGAAGCGAATGAACGCCGTCGAGCCGAACATCGAGATAGCAAAGACGTGGTGGCCGGAGATGGAGAAGAAGTGGACCGTCGTCGGGTGGCCCGAGCACCGCACGCGGTTCAACGTCCTCTATGACGGCACGCTCGTGAACTACTTCGGGTTCCACCGCCACGCAACCGCCCGCCAGGGGGCTAGGCCGGACATCCCCGAGCCGTTTACCCAGTTTACGTTCATCCCGGCGGGGAGCATCGGCGAAGTCCCCGCCCAGGCGTACAACGTCGCGCAGGACTACGGGGACGTCGTCCAGGGATGGGCCGACTCCGAGACGCCCGTCCTCTGGAGCGAGTGGGCGTGGCACGGATACCTCCTCCGCTCGCAGGTTTTCGCCCACGTTCCCGGCGGCACGGCGCTGACCAGGGGCGATGAGCCGCTCTTCGCCTGGGTCCGCCTCTCGGTCCACTACGCCAGCCCAGGACTACCGCTCGAGCAGAACGTCGGCTTCGGCGTCAGGATCAACACGTTCGCGGTCACCGGCTCGATGGAGGTCAAGCACAACCTCAACACCGTCAACGCCAAGCCGAAGTACCCGCGCGAGTTGGCCCTCGATGACACGTTTCACGTGATCGAGCCCGACCGCCGGGTGCGGATGGCCCTCGCGCCCGGATCAGCCGTCAAAGCCGAGTTCAAGGCCGGTGCCCCGACGGAGAATGACAGCCTCCTCTATGTCCAGCTTCCCCCGAAGCAGGGCGCATACGTGGATCTCCTCATCCCGATGCTCCCGACCGACCGTGAGACCTTCGACAAGGAGCTGTCCCTCGGGTACGACGGCGCTCTCAAGGAGGCCGAGGCCTTCTGGTCGAAGAAGCCTGCCACCGCCGCGAAGTTCGAGGTCCCGGAGGACTACATCAATCAGGCGATCCGGCGCAACCTCCAGCATTGCCTCATCGCCTCGGAGCGGTATCCTACCGGCGAGGTCTACGCCATGACCGGCGGCTTCTGGTACGGCGTCGCATGCTGGGGCACTCCCGTGTGCCTCTCGCTGGCACGCTTCCTCGATCCGCTCGGATATCACTCGGTCGTGGAGGACTACCTCCGCGCGTTCAAGGACGCTCAGGGCCGGGTGATCCCGCCGGGCGACGGCCTGAAACAGCATCCCGGCTACCTCGGCGTCCCACCGGAGACGGCAATCATCAACTGGCTCCCGGACCATGGCGCGATCCTCTGGGCGATGGCCGAGCACGGACTCCTCACCCGCGATCCGGAGTTCATCAAGGAGTACACTCCAGTGATCGAGAAGGCCTGCGAGTGGGTCCGTGACGCCAGACGGACGACCGATCACGACGGCGTGAAGGGGATCATGCCGCCCGCCGGCGCGTCGGACGATGAGTCGCACATCCAGAACTGCTGGACCGACGGCTGGATCTACCGGGGGCTCATCTCCGCCGTCGAGTTCCTGAAGGCGACCGGCAACCCGCGCGCGGCCGAGTTCGAGGCCGAGGCGAAGGACTATCGTGAGACGTTCCTCAAGGCGTTCCGGGCGAAGGCGGCGACAACCCCGACCTGGACCGACGATGCCGGGAAGGTTCGCCACATGGTCCCGTTCTCGCTCTCGAAGGAGCAGGACTGGCAGTGGCGCTTCCTCTTCTACCTCGATACCGGCCCGATGTTCCAGGTCTTCGCCGGGATGATGGATGCCGACGATCCGCTGATGCGGGATTCCGTCGCCTGGTACCGCGAGGGCCCGCCGTCGAAGATGTACCGCCCGTACGGCGATCTCTCGCACGTTCCGTCGCTGAGGTACGAGATGTCGAGCTGGGAGTGCTGCTACAGTTGGAATGTCTACCACACCTGGCAGCTCGGCGACCGTCAGCGCTTCCTGGAGGGGCTCTATTCGCAGTTCGCCGGCGCGATATCCCAGCAGACCTACACCGTCTGCGAGTCGCGCGGCGGGCTGACGTCGAACATCTTCTGGATTCCGGCGATGACCCTCGCGCGTCTGGCGGTGATCGACGATCAGATCAAGCCGGACGAACTGCACCTCCTTCGCCTCTGCCCGCTCGCATGGATCAGCTCGGAGAAGGAGTCGAAGTTCGAGAACATGCCCACCAAGTACGGCCCGGTCGATCTGCGCGTCAAGCTCTCTCCCTCCGGCGACCAGCTCCAGGTGAGATATTCCCTCCGGCCCCATTCCGAAATCCGCAATCCGAAATCCCAAGTGAGGGCACTTCTCCACGTTCCCCCGGTGCCCGGCCTGAAGAGCATCACCCTCAACGGCAAGCCGCTGAAGTGGGACGGGAAGGCGGAGTCGGTGGAGATCCGGTAGGGCCTCTGCCTGATCCGCGCTCGGAGTCGCCGGTCAGGCAGGAATCTCCGACGCGATGGAGGTAAAGTGTATCAACAATCGCTTTTCCGCAATACGACTGAGAGGTAGTGATATGAGGCTCATCGATATTCTGGTTGTGGCGGCGCTGGTGGCCACATGTGTCGGCGCATCGGCTCAGACCGCCCCGAAGGTCTACCTGAATCCCAGCGATCAGACCGGCAACTGGAGCCCGGATAGGACCTACTGCGAGGCCGTCGGCATGCAGGACGTCGCCCGCCGCCTGGAGGCGAAACTGAAGGCGCGCGGCTTCGACGTCCGCAACTCAGACGGCGCGACCATGCGGGAGGCATGCGACGCCGCGAACGCATGGCCCGCAGACATCTTCATCTCCCTGCACTCCAACGCCGCCGGAAGCAAGAACTCGGGCAAGGCGCACGGCACCAATACGCTCTTCTACTATCCGCGCGACGGTCGGGAGCCGAATCCGATCAGCATCAAGCTCGCCGTGCTCTGCGACGAGAAGGTGGTCGAGAAGATGACCACCTACGGGCGCGGCCACGATTTCGCTGTCACCCCAGACTATCCGTTCCTGCCGTACAACCTCTACGTCCTGCGTCGGACCGAGATGCCCGGCACGCTGGTAGAGGGACTCTTCCACGACAACATGGAGGATGTTGCCGTCCTGAAGACCGAGGAGGGCCGTGATGCTTACGCCCAGGGCGTCTACGAGGCGATCTGCGACCACTTCGGGTGGAGCTACTATCCCGACGCCCCGATCCTCGATGCGGTCGGTCCGGTGGCCAACGGCTCCGATGGCAACCTCGCGCTCGTGGTCCGAGGTAAGAGCGGGAACGCGGAGGTGATCCGTCAGAAGGGCGTCAACGCTCGGTGGGCGGAGGAGTGGATCGATCTTGAGGGCGACATCGACGGTGAGCCCGTGATCGCCCGGAACGCGCAGGGCCGCCTTCAGGTCTTCGCCGTGTCCGGCGGGCGCGTATGGCACAAGGTCGAGGCTAAGGCCGGGAGCGATCGCTGGAACGGCTGGTATGACCTCGGTGGGCATGTCTCCGAACCACCGGTCGTCGCCCGGAACGCCGACGGACGGCTCGTGGTCTTCGCAGTGGGCGCGGACGGCCATCTGCGGTCGAGGACCCAGCGATCGACCGGGAGCGCGCTCCAGTGGGATGCCTGGCAGGACCTCGGCGGCACGTCCGGCCCGTTCGCCGTATCCGCTCAGGCCGACGGACGCCTGGTCGTCGTCGCTGCCACCGGCGACTCCAAGCTCAAGTGGACGGTTCAGACTCCCGACGCGACATGGGAGAAGTGGCGCGACCTCAACGGTGACGGCTGCGGGATGCGAGCCCTCACGATGGATTCGGAGGGCCGGCTCGTCGTCTTCGCCAAGGGGCCGCAGGACCAGGTGCTGGCCAGCACCCAGAGCGCTCCGAACTCCACCACCTGGGGCGCGTGGCAGAGCCTCGGCGGGCCGTACGGCAACGGGCTCGCGGTCTGTCGGAGCATCGACGGCCGGATCGAGGTCTTCGGCATGGACGCTCAGAGCGCGTTGTTTCATGCCTCTCAGACTCCCGACGGTAAGTGGAGCGACTGGCAGCCGCTCGCCGGGGTCGAGGCCACGGGTCTGGCGGTCGGACGCAACAAGGACGGCCGGATCGAGGTCTTCGTCCGGAACAAGGACGGCAAGATGATGTACCGCATGCAACGCGAGCCCGGCAAGAGCGGGATCTGGGACGGCTGGTACACCGTCGGCGAGTACTTCAAGGCCAAGGTGAGGGAGTACAAGACCACAGACACTCCCTGATATGAAGTTGCGGAGCCCGCCTTGCGCGGGCTCCGTCCTCAGATGATCGGTCCGTCCTGCGGCATGGCCGATATGCTCAGATGCACATCGCCGTTGATGCCCGGCGACAGATGCCATCTGGTGGTCGCGAGGCGTGAGAGGAACCGCAGATCGTGGCTCACCAGCAGCAGTCCGCACGGGCAGCCGGCGAGCGCCTCCTCAAGGCATTCGATCGCAGGCAGATCGAGATGGTTGGTGGGCTCGTCCATGATGATCAGGTGCGGCCGCTTGCTCACCCCGAGCGCGAGCAGCACCTTCCTGATCTCCCCCGGACTCGATTCCATGCTTCCGACGAGCCGCCCGGGCCGCGAGCCGAGGCAGCTCACCATCGTCATCACCGTCCCCAACTGCTCCCGGGAGAGGCTGTTCACCTCCGCCATGATTGCTCGTGATTCCGACAGGCTGATCTCCTGCGGAAGGTAGACCACCTTGTCGGTCGGCAGTGTGAGCGCGCCGATGATGTGTCGGATCAGCGTGCTCTTCCCGTCGCCGTTCGGTCCGGTCACGGCCACGCGGTCCTCCGGCTGCATCGCCAACTCCGGGAAGATGAGCCGCCTGCGCTCACCGAGTTTCAGGCTGCCCGCGGGGATGCTGAACAGCAGGTTCCTCGGCGACCGCGACCCGTCGAGCCAGAAGCTCGTCTCATACCGGCGCTTGATCTCGAACTCGCCGAGCCGGGATTCGGCGCGCTGCACCCTGGCGTCGATCTGCTTCGCCAGCCTTCCCGCCTTGCCGTCCGCCCCCGATACGCGCACGGCGTCGATCTTCCCCTTGGCGTCGTGGTCCCTGACCGGTATCTTCCGCTTCGAGCGCCTCTTGTCCGCGCGCGATGCCAGCTCATGCCGGCGTATGGCCTCGCGACGGAGTCTCTCCGCCGCCGACTTCGCCTGTTCGTATTCGTCACGAACGTGCTGGTCCTCGAGTCGTGCCTGCTCGGATGCCTCGGTGTAGCTCCCGGGCCGCATGGTGACGCTCGGAGGCTCGACGAACACGCACTGCCTGCAGAGCGCATCGATCAACTCGCGGTCGTGACTGACGAGCAATCCCACGCCTCGGAAAGCCCTCAGCGCCCCCGCGAGCAGGTCTCGGGCGTCGGCATCGATGTGGTTCGTCGGCTCGTCGAGGGCGAGTACATCCGGCTTGCGCCAGAGTGCGACGGCGATCTGGGCGCGCTTCCGCTCCCCGTGGCTCAGGGTGTCCCACCGTGACAGCCAGTCGGACTCGACTGCGAGCCTGCCCCTCAACTCCCATGCGTCCGGGTCGAGGCTCTCCAGGAACTGTCCCAGGCCCTCGGACGGCGTGTCGGTGCGCTGCGGGCAGTAGATCGTCAGGCCCGGTCGATGCACCGATCCCCGATTGGCTGCGAGTTCTCCGCACGCGAGGCGAAGGAGCGTCGTCTTGCCCGCGCCGTTTGCGCCGACGATGCCGGACCAGCCGGTCGGGAAGCTGACGGAGACGTGCTCGAACAGCGGGTCCGCCGAGCCCTCGTATGTGAATGATAGGTCATTGAGTGATAGCAGCAAGATATGCCTCCTGAATGTGCAGGTCGGAGGCGGCATTCCCCGGGCGGATGTGATGGCGCGGTGATACGGCAATGCGTGATGGGAAAGAGATGACCGAGTGCCGTGAGATGGCCGAGGGAATGAACGCTCCGACAGGCGAACATGCGCATTGCGCGCGGTCGCCCGAGTGAGAACCGTCGATGGTTCCTAATCAGAGTGCTCTTTTCCTTAGCCTATCATTCTCACAGCTCCCCGGTTGAGGCAGTCGATGCTCGCGCATCCGAGGGAATTGTACCCCGCGGAACCGCTTATGTCAACATATTGCTTGACACACCAGGTTCTTCGTGTCATTATCGGTGAAAGGGAGGGATCATCCCATGGACTGCTCGAGGAGAGAGTTTCTGCGGCAGAGTGGAGCCGCGCTTGCCGGGATCGCGCTGACCCCGACGATGGTCGGCGCTCAGAAGGAGGCACGCATGGACAAGTCATCGAAGAAGATCAGGATCGGAGTCGTCGGCGGAGGGTTCGGCGCCGCGTTTCACTGGCATCTCGATCCGAACTGCATCGTCGAGGCGGTGAGCGACCTCAGGGAAGACAGGCGCAAGCATCTCCAGAACGTGTACAAGTGTGACAAGCCCTACAACTCCCTGGAAGAGCTGATCAAGGACAGGGAGGTCGATGCGGTCGCGGTGTTCACCGGCGCTCCCGACCACGTGAAGCATGCCGTTGCCTGCATGAAGGCGGGCAAGCACGTCATCTCGGCCGTTCCTGCATGCATCTCGCTCGAACAGGCCGAGGAACTCCTGGAGACTCAGAAGAAGACCGGCCTCACCTACATGATGGCCGAGACGAGCTATTACCACCCCGTCTTCATCTCCGCCCGGAAGTTCTACGAGGAGGGCAGGTTCGGAGACATCTACTACACAGAGGCCGAGTACCACCACGCGGGGATGGAGTACTCTCTCTGGGAGGACGCTCAGGGCAAGACGTGGCGCTGGGCCTTCCCGCCGATGCTCTACCCGACCCACTGCACCTCGTTCCTCGTCGGGCTCACCGGCGAGCGGCTGACGGAGGTCTCCTGCATCGGCTGGGGCGACGGCGACCCGATCATGGACGGCAATCCGTACAAGAACAAGTTCTGGAACGAGACCGCGCTCTTCAAGACCGACAGGGGCAACGCCTTCCGCGTCTCGATCAACTGGAGAGGCGCGTTCGGAGGTGTCGAGCGTGCGCAGTGGTACGGCAGCAGGATGAGCCTCTTCGAGCCGCATCCGAACGGTGTCGGTCCGGTCATCCGCCGGGCGACTCACGAGTTCAAGAAGGATGGGGCGGGGTACGATGTTCAGCAGGCGACCTTCGAGCAGTACCAGACGCCGAACTGGGCGGAGGAGCTACTCCCCGAACCGATGCGGGTCGGCGGCGGCCACGAGGGAGCGGAGCCGTTCCTCACCCACGAGTTCATCGACGCGCTCGTGAACGACCGGAAGCCGGCGATCGACATCTACGAGTCGCTGGCCTATACCGTGCCGGGAATCATCGCGCACCAGTCGGCGGTCGAGGGCGGCAAGCAGATGAGAGTCCCGAGCTTCGATCGGTAGCTAGCCCGCATCCTGCCGGAGCCGTATGGTATAATGACGGCGGAGGTAGCTCATGAGCAAGAGGATCCTTCACTTCCCGGTGATCATCGAGCAGGACGAGGACGGTTGGTATGTAGCCACCGTTCCGTCCCTGCGCGGCTGCCACACGCAGGCTCGTACGCTGGCGGAGCTTGATGAACGCATCCGAGAGGCGATCACTCTCTGTATTGAGGCGGAGTCCGGCAGTGAGGTCGAGATACCACAGAACAAGTTCATCGGTGTCCATGATCTGGAGATTGCCGTATGACCGCGCTGACGGTCATTCCTCCGAAGACGATGGTCGCCATCCTGCGGCGATCGGGGTTTGAACTCGACCATCAGCGCGGCAGTCATGCCTACTACAAGCATCCTGATGGACGCGGTGTCGTTGTGCCGATGCACGCCGGCGAGGATCTCGGTAAGGGACTCATCCGCGAGATCCTCAAGAGCATAGATCTGTCAGTCGAGGAGTACGAGCGGCTGAGGCAGAGCGTCTAGTCCATCGTCACCAATCCGCCGTCCTTCTCCACGACCGGGATGAACCGCGCCCGCGTCGGTCCGCCGTTCGGGGCGTGGAGGACGAGCATCAGCTTCCCCTCGAACGTGCGGAAGATCATCCCGTGGCCGCCGTCTCGGTCGAAAAGCGGCGTCGGCTCCTGCTTCCACGGGCCGGTGATCTTCCCGGACTCCGAGCGCGCGACTCCCTGCGTGTATCCGCCCTTGCCGAGGCTCGACCAGAGCATGAGGAGCGTGCCGTCTTTCGTCCGATGCAGGAAGCAGCCGTCGGTGACGTAGGTCTCGCCCCTGTTCCCCCACGGCGCATCCGATCCCTTGAAGAGCACGATCGGCTTGCCCGCCGAGTACTTCAGGTCGTCGGTAAGCCGCATCGCGCAGATTGTCCCGTCGCGGACCTGCTCCCACTCGTGGCAGAAGACGATCCAGGGCTTGCGGTCCTCATCGACGAATAGCGTCCCGTCGAGGCACTGCCATCCGAACGGAGTGACCGGCCGATCGGTCAGCGGGGCGAACGGTCCACGCGGGCTGTCCGACACGAGGATCTGACACGCGCGGAGCACATCGCGCGCTCCGAACGTGCCGAAGAGGTAGTACCTGCCCCGATACTTGTGGACCTCCGGCGCCCAGAAATCCTGCGTGCCCCAAAAGTCGGGACTCGCGCCGAAGATCCTGATCGGCCCCTCCCACTCCTTGAGGTCCTTGCTCACGAAGGTCTCGAAGCACGGTCCACCGCTGCCGTCCGGGCCGGAGCGAGTCGTGCCGTACATGTAGTAGGCCTTCTCCGACTCCACCGGGACCACGAACGGGTCGCGGATGAAGAGGTCCTCCGTCTTGATCTTTGGCTTCGCCTCGGTCCCAGCGCCTGATGCCGGAAACCCTCCGACGCACAGCGCGCCGGCCACCGCCAGAACGATCCCTATGTGTATTGCCATCAACTGCTCGATCCTCCCTGCGATTCTTACTCCATATCTTATTCCTGCGCGGGCCGATGCCCTCCTGTGCGGGGTCGGGCGCTGCCGAGGTATCCGGGTGACGCAGGAATTGGATTCCGGCCGGTGTGCCGCCACGATCCACGTGCTAACCAATCCCGCGAGCCGGACGTCTAATCTCCTGATGATATCAGGGCAAGTGAACCACGGACACCTTTCATTCGTCCGGTATATTGGGTATAAACAAAGCCATACCCAGCTCTCGGAGAGGAGACGCGCATGAATAAGCGAGCCATACTCGTACCAGTTATCGTAGTCCTCGCAATCGTGTCGGGATTTGCCGCCATCACCCTGAGGCCGGACCGCCCGAAGCCCGGAGCGACGGACTTGGCCGCGCCGGATCGGACGGCACGGAATGCGCCCGTGCAGCAGGACCTTTCCACCGGGAAGCAGTCCGTCGAGCCGACGGAGGCCAGGAACGAGGCGAGGAACGATGCCAAGTCCGACAAGCCCGGCGCTGCCAAGGACAAGCCCGCGGACAAACCCAAGTCGGGCAAGCAGGACACGGCGAAGCAGGACGGTCAAGGCTGGAGCCGGTCGGAGTTCAGGCGGCATTTCGAGGGCAAGATGCAATTGATGCGCACGGCCTCTCTCATAGGTCTGTTGGAGCGGGACGAAAAGCACGCGCTCACTCCCGCCCAGGCGAAGCTCGTCCTGAAGATCCTGACTCCGCTGAGATCGAAGCCGAAGCTCTCCAATGAAGAGGCGGCGGCCGTCGCCGATCGACTGAACAAGGTGCTCACGTCGGCGCAGCACGAGGCGCTCGCGGAGATGCGGGCCGGCTCGCGGACGGGTCAGCGGCCTGATGGACAGCGCCAGGTTCCGCCGTCGGGGATGGTGGGTCAGCGCCCGCCGCAGGGCACGCCGCCTCCCGGGCAAGACGGTGTCCGCCGCGAGGGATCTCCTTCGGGCACATCGGGGGAGCGCCGGGTGGTTCGGAACTCCAGCGCCGAGCAGATGAAGGATTACAACCCGTTCTACACCGAGGGATCGCCGGATAGCGAGATGCTCCGGACGCGGGCTCGGCACATGGAGGCCTTCTTCGCGGCGTTGGAGAAGAAGGCGAAGTAGTTGGAGTGGGGAGTGAAGAGTGACGAGTGAGGAGTGAGGAGTTAGGAGTGAAAACCGCCCAGTTCTGAGTAGCGAAGCGTATCGAAGGACGGCCGGGGATAGCCAGAGGTTTGGTGGAACTAGGCCGCCCTTCGATACGTCCTGAACTCCGACCACACTGAGTAGCAGCGCGTATCGAAGTGCAGTCGGAGTTCAGGACTACTCAGGGCTAGCCGGGTGGGTTTCCCGGGACACAGAACCCGCTACTCAGTGGACTCGGAGTTCAGGACTACCCAGGACTAGCGGTGTGGGTCTGCCGGGGACATAGGAACCCGTCAGTCCTGAGTAGCGAAGCGTATCGAAGGACGGCCGGGGATAGCCAAAGCCGGACGCGTCTCCGACGCCATCGATGGGGTATCAGTGCGGATATTTGTCGGCCTCGAAGGCAAGGTCCTCGCGCCACTTGTTGTAGCCGTTCTCGCGCATGATCTCCCCGAAGAGCTTCGCCTTTGCCCGGACGTCGGCCTCGTCGGCGCCGGGAACGAGTCTGAGCTCGGCATTCATGAAGTCCGATCCCGGCTGGAGGTTGATCGCGATGGCGCCCCAGAGCACCTCCAGATACGCCCGACGTACGTGCTTCAGATAGACCGGATTGTCCGCCGTCGCGGCGATGGCCTTTTGAAACAGCCCGTCGCAGTGATCCATCGACTCACTGGTGACCCACTTTCGCCAGGCCTCCGAGTCGCCCCAGATCTTGTGCGCGTCCATGACCAGGTCGCGCTCCTTGATGTACTTGGGACACCACTCCAGGTACTCCAGCACGTACCTGCCGCCCGGCCCGTAGAAGCCCTCGCAGAACTCGCGGATCTCCTTGCGCACGTCTCGTGACGGGTCCCACGCCATCCGCGCGGAGAGGTATGCCTTCAGATCGACCAGCCCGGAGCCCAGGCCGAGCGCGGTCCCCTGCACGTAGAACGCCTTGACGCCGCTCCCCAGCGCCCAGGGGTACTGCATCCCGACCTCCCAGGCGTTGGGGCAGGGCCACCAATAGCCATAGTTCGAGCCGCCGTAGGTGTAGACGGATATGTTCTTTGCGACCTTCGACCACTCGCTCACGAGCCTGGTATGCGGATCGTCGCCCGGCCCGAAGTTGCCGCATATCTCGACGACCACGTTGTCCGACGCCTTGATATCCCGGGGAGCCTCCTTTGTGTAGTTGTAGGCGAGAGTCTTGATGCGCGTCCCAGGGAACTCCTGCTTCACTGTATCGGCGACGTAGCTCACGAAGGCGATGGTGTTTGCCGACCACTTGTCTCTGCCTCCGTGCGCCTCACGCTCAGCGGTGCACTTCTCGCAGTGGCATGCGTCACCTCCGCCGTCGTTCTGGCTCACCCAGTAGTTGTCCACCCTGCCGCCGCGAGCCCTCAGATCCGCGAGCACCCTCTGCGCGACGAAGTCCCGAAGCCCCTGATTGGTGAGGCACAACTCATGCGCGCTCCGCTGACCGTTCGGTTTGAGGGCGAACCACTCCGGATGCTTGCCGAAATGCTCCTCCGGCGGGACGAGCGCCGCATAGGAATGGCAACTGTGCATAGTCACGGTCGAGCCGCCCAGGGTCTCCGGCAGGAAGTGGTCCTGGCCGTTGCTCCCGTTGACGCGCATCCGTGCGAGCCACTCGTTCGTCGCGCCGTTGTTCCACCACTGATCCCTGTACCAGAGTTGGGGGATGTGCCCGAACGACTTCGAGGGCATCGGGAGGTCGGTGATCTTCGGGATGACGGTGTAGTCCGGCGACCACCACCTCACCCCGAGAGACTCCAGGTACTCGTAGACCGCATACATCGAGCCGCGCCTGCGTCCCCCGACGAAGAATGCGTTCCCGTCCCTGGTGAACACCTTGTAGCCGTCGTCTCCGAACGCCGCGAGTTGGTCGTTGGTGACGTACTTCTCGCTGAGTCTCGTTCGGCCGATGCTGATGCACGGACCGCTTGCGGGAGAGTAGTTGCGCTCGGAGATCAGTCTCAGTTCGACACCGGTGATCTGCCGGATGTGCTCGCGCAGTTCCCCGGCGGCGTGTTTCTCGCCCGGAGTCGCAGCGTTCGGGACGACGATGACGCATCCGGCCTTCCCGGACTCCGCGATGTATGCCCCGTGCGTGACGGAGACCGAGCCGGCGGCGAGCGCAAGCATGAGAAGCGGTCCGTACATGTCAGGCGGTTCCTTCCCTCTGGTCGACGATCAGCGCTTGTCCCGCACCAGGACGAAGCGGTCTACGTAGATCGCCTTCGTCACGTTTTCGTCTCCCCACGGCGCTACCCAGAGGTAGTTGCTGGCGGAGAGCTTGTGGTAGCCGAGATAGTAGGTCAGATACTTGGTCGATGCAGCCTTGTCGGGCCGCTTGTCGAACCACGCGATCGACTTGTCGATGCTCCGGTCGAAGATGCCGCAGCGAATGACCGGGTTCGCCCCGCCGGTCTCGACCCGGGCGACGACGTATACCCTCCACTGGCCGTCGAGACGCTTCGCCAGATCGTCGGTGATCTGGTACTGGACGCCGTAGTTGCTGTGGTTCCCCGGCATTCGCGCTGCCTTGCCGGTCGAGGCGCTCGGATCATCGACGAGATGAGCCCACTCCGGCGCGCCGTATAGGAAGAACTGCTCCGGCTCGATCACGATGCAATCCTCTTTCGGGAGCCGGGCGAGTTCCTCCGGCTTCGGGACCGGGGTGAACATTGACTCGAAGTCCGCCATGTGCGTCTCGAACGGGCTTCCTTCGCTGAAGAAGTTGGTCTTCCACTCGCGCGAGAGGTCGATGAACTCCCTGACGAGCTTCGCAGGCTCCGTCGGTATGGCGAGCGGAACCTTGCTCTCCCTGGCCTCTTCCTGGAGCTTGCGGTAACGGATCAGCCACGTGTAGTCGAGGGGCAGGCGCTCCCGGCGCACTCTTCGGGCCAGCACGGGATCGTGCGCCACAGCCGCCTCCGCCTTCGCGAAAAGCTCCGTCGCCTTGTTCATGATCTGCGGAGTCATGAATGACAAGTCGGTGTTGTAGCAGCCCATCACGATGCCGCTTTTCTCCTGAGCGTCATGGACCAGGTCGAGGTACTGCTGCAGGTAAGGCGCGGCGGGGCCGTAGTAGCCGTTGAGGAACTCCGATATGAGCTTCTTCTCGTCGCGCGACGGGTCCCACTCCAGGTGGGCGAGCAGCCAGGTCCGCAGTCGGACGAAGTCGCCGGTGGTGGTGTAGCTGTCACCCTGCTCGAAGAGGCCGATGGTGTTACTGTCCACGAAGAAGCGGAGGTTCGGGGCGAGCACGCGCATGTTCGGATGCGGCTGCAGATATCTGGCGAAGTCGGTGACGTAGTCCCACACGAAGAGCTTCGGGGCGATTGCCTTCCAGCCCAGCATGTCGTCGCGGAACGCCTTGTTCGCCTCGCTGTCGAGCGGCTTGGAGAAGTCGCACTCGATCGAGCAGAGGCGCACGACGACGTTGTTCCTCGGCTTCACGTGGAGCGGCGGCTTGCGGGTGTACTGGTAAGCCAGCGTCTCGACCCACATGTCCGGGAACTCCTTCTCGATCTCCTCGGCGACCGCGTTCACGAACCGGATCAGCGGTCCGGCCTCCGAGCCTTCCTCCTCCGCTACGGCCTTGCACTTCGCGCACTGGCACGGGTTGTACCAGTCGTTTTGGCTGATCGAGATGATCCCGGCGGTCGGGTCTCTGCGGATGGCCTCCAGCGCGTTCTTCGTCAGCTCCCGGCGCATCTCGTCGTTCGTGAGGCAGAGCTGGGCGCGACTGGTCGTTCGCTTGCCGTCGATCTCGCTGAACCACTCCGGGTGGTCCTTGAAATACCTGTCCGGCGAGATCAGGGCGTAGAAGGTGTGGACGAACCCCAGGAAACGGTAGTGACCGCCGTATTCCTCGGGGACTCTGTGGAAGAACCCGTTCAATTTCTGCTTTGCTGCGAAGAGAGGGTTCTCGTTCGGGTCGCGGTAGTGGACCTCGCGGTACTCAAGTTTGGGGGTATAGTTGATGTTCAGGTCCGGTATGCGCAGAGTCTTCTTCTCCGGAACGTACTCCTCGCTGCTCGTCCACCATCGGACGCCGACCGTATCCTCGAGGAACGTGTAGACAGCGTACAGAGTCCCGCGTGGCCGGCCGCCCGCGAGGATCAGCCGGCTCCCGACGGTGCGGATGACGATGCCGTCGTGCTTCAGCTTCGTCCAATCGACGTCCGGCAGGAGGCTTTTCGCCGTCCGCGACGGACCGACGAGTATCTGCGGAGTGTTCGCCTTCGCCTCGAACTCGGTCTTGATCGGGAACTCAGCCCCCGTGACCTGTTCGAGGTACTTCTGCAGTTCGGCAGCCGCCGTCCTCTCGGGCGCGATCGCATCCGACGCGACGACGATGACGTGACCGGTCTTCGATCTCTCCGCCAGAGTCATCGCACCGGCCGATGATGCCACACACACGGCCAGGGCGATCAGCAGCGGGTGGAGCGCTTTGAAAAGTGTCAGGTTCTCTCCCATACGGACACCTCCAGGTGGTCTTGACGAATCGGTTCCATGTTCCGCGCACCGGGATGCCGATTCCTGCCTGTCCCGGAGGTAGAGATCACCGGCCGTCCGAAGTGGTGTCGTTCCGCTTGTCGATGACGAAGTTGTCCACCGGAGTGCCGTCCTGGTTCACCGTTCTGACCGTGAGCTTCATGTCGTTCACCTCGACCACGAAGTAGTTCGGCTGATCGAGCGGATTGTGGAAGAACGAGTGCCATGCGCGTTTGCTCAGGTTCTCGTACGTCTTGTCGCCGCTCCGTCCGGTAGTGAAGTAGATCGTGCCCTGGGACGGCTTCCGCATGTTCCGGCCGTCTTTGATGGGGTAGGTGCGGGCGATGCCGTGATCGTGTCCGCTGAACACCGCATCGACGCGATGACGCTCGAGGATCGGGCAGAGGGCCGCTCTCAGTTCGTCGTTCGATCTGCCGTCTCTCACCTCGTAGGGCGCCTCGTGGAAGAAGACGACCTTCCAGATCGCGTTCGAGTCGGCCAGGTCGGAGTCGAGCCACTCCTGCACGGATGCGAGGTTCTTGCCTTTGACCTTCTTGCTGTCCAGCACGGTGAAGTGGACGCGGCCATAGTCGTAGGAGTAGACGCGGTTCTTGAGGCCCTCCGGACCGTTCTGCGGCAGGGGGAACTGCGTGGTCCAGCACGATGGAGCGCCTCTGCCGGAGTATTCGTGATTGCCGAGGACCGGCATCATCGGGATGGTGTCGATCAGCCCCGTCGTCGCGGAGAACCAGGCATTCCAGTGTTCGCAGCTCTGTCCGGTGCTGACCAGGTCGCCGGTGCAGACCATGAACTTCGCGGACGGGTTGGCTTTGTACGCGTTCTGTACGGTAGTCCGCCACTGACCGTAGGGAAGATCGCCGCTCGCGCTGCTCTGGCTGTCGCCGAACACGAGGAACCTGAATGCTGCGGGCTTGGGCGCGGCGGTTGTGAAGGTATGGACCTCACTCCAGTGCTCGCCATCGCCCACCCGGTATGCGTACTTCGTGTTCGGCGACAGACCGACAAGTCTTGCCGTGAAGATCCGGCATGCGCCCAGATCGGTATCGAAGTCAACCCCGACGGCATCCGTCTGATCGGCGGTCGCGGAGAGCTTCGATCCCTTCTGGTACTGGACGACGCCGGATGTCACGGTATCGTCGGTTCGCCAGGTGATCGTCATCGTCGTCGCCGGATCACCGGTCCACGTGAGCGTGATATGATCCGGGATCGCCTTCGCGCCGGTATCCCGGGAGGAGCCGACCGTAGTGATGACGAGTGCAGACAGCAGGATCAGCGCCGCCAACAGGGGTATTCGCTTCATAGGGCTTCTCATCGTCCGGGGCCTGTCGTTCATCGGCTCATCCTCTTTCCCTATGGCGCTGTCTCCTGCGGCCGGATCTCCGCGGGTTCCCTACTTGATGCCCAGCAGCTCGACCTCGAAGATCAGCGTGGCGTTCGGGCCGATGTCCGGGCCGTTGCCGGCCTCTCCATACGCAAGATCGCTGGGAATGAAGAGCTGCCACTTCGAACCGACGGGCATAAGCTGCAGGGCTTCGGTCCAGCCGCGGATGACTCCGTTAACCCGGAAGGTTGCGGGTCCACCGTGGCGAGCCGAGCTGTCGAATTCCTTGCCGTCGATGAGCGTGCCTCGGTAATTGCACTCTACCGAGTCGGAAGCAGTCGGCTTCTTACCGGTGCCGGCCTTGATGATCTTGTACTGCAGCCCGCTGGGGAGAGTGACCACGCCTTCCTTCTTCTTGTTCTCCGCGAGGAAGGCTTCCCCGTCCTTCTTGTTCTTCTCACCGATGGCGGCCCGTGCCTGCTTCTGTTTCTCTCTGAGCTCGTTGGAGAAGTCGACCATCGTCTTCTGCATCTCCGCATCGGTCATTAGGAGCTTCCCGCCTGTGAAAACATCCTTCATCGCTCTTGCGAGAATGTCGGCATTGATCTCGATGCCGTCCTCGCGCAGGTTCTGGGCTATCTGAGCCCCAAGGCAGTAGCTTACCTTGTCCATCTGAGTCTTCAGCGTCAGGGTCTTCTCCGCGCTCGGTTTGCTCTCCGCGGGTGGTGTCGCTGCGGTGGTCTCAGCGCTCACTCGGGCGGCCGCGAGGCCGACTACCAGTACTGCCATCCATGCTAGTCTCATCGTTCTCCCTCTCTTTTCGAACTGCGCCGGGCCGGTCGGCAGGCGCGTGGATATCCTTTACCATCGGGCATGTTACCATGACTGCGGCTGCAGGAGCAACATGACCGCAACCCGATCTCTACCGCGAGATCATCCTCATCTCATCCATCGTGATGTACCCCGCTGTCGAGCGCATCATGTTGCCGGCGCGAACGTAGTCGCAGATCGCCCTCTGGAGCGACGTCTTCGGCGTGAAGGTGGACAGGTCCGCCTGCGCGTTTCCGAAGGCCAGATCATAGCACTGAACGTGGTTTCCGTACACCGGCAGCAGGTGAAACGGCGACTGGAACTTCGCTATGTTCGATCCGGGCGGGAGTATCCTCGACAGCGCCGGATCGAGCAGCCACGACCAGCAGGTGAAGCTGGTGAAGTTCGTCTGCGGGTAGTAGCGCGGGAAGAAATCGAGCGCCTGGACGTACGAGGCGACGCAGTCCTCCCACATCATTCTCCCGCCGCTGTTGTAGCCTGGGATGTGGATCTCGATCATGTCGTCGCCCGGAGTGATGAGCGGCTCCCACTCCGCGAGATCGAGCGTGATCTGCTCCCTGACCGCCTCGCCGGTGGGGGATACGGGGTTCCCGCGCACGGCATCCGCGCCGATATCCAGCTCCGAGGTCCACGCGTCTGGGTCTTTGATGTCGTTGCAGCCGTCCGCCATGCCGTCGGAGCGATACCGGTGTCCGGCGGCGCACATCGTCTGCAGCGCGCCCGTGGACCTGTGCCTGTAGACGTGGAACGCCCAGGTGTAGGTGTTGGGATTGAACACCAGCCTGCCGAGGCGGAACATCAGCGCGTTGAAGTAGTTCCGCATCCAGCCCAGATACCGCATGCCGTACACGCCGTATCGCTCGCGGTGGTCTATCATCTGCGATCCGCACTGGCGCAGGGAGTCCAGGGCGATCTGTTCCGATACACCCATGTCGCTGAAGGCCCTTAGCGCGTGCCCCGTGCCGGAGACCAGCACGGCGACGCGGACGAGATGGGCGCGCTCGCCGTGCACACCCGTCGGCGCGGGCATGGCATCCTCGGACAATGCCCGCGTGCCCGGCTGATGGAACAGCAGGAAGTGCCAGAGGCTCGCGAGCTCGGCCAGCGCCGGGTTCCTCCTGATCTCGTCGCACACCGCCTGCAGATCATCCATGCAGTCCGTGGGCAGTCCGAACACGTCCACAGCATTCGAGGGTATCGCGCCGATCTCGGCGTCGCATCCGCCGGAGGACTTCCACTCCTCGAACGCCTGCCAGTGGGCACTCCAAGTCTCCGGGGTCCGGTCGATGCCCAGGTTCTGCGCCATTCGTTCAGCATTCATCGGATGACACCTCCTGCGAGCATCAGTCCTTCGGGAAGAGGACCGAGCGAAGCCTCCCGCGGAGCCACTCCTCGTTCCTGGGGAAGTGCGCGTAGTCCTTGATTTCCGCCAGCATCGGATCGTCGGGGCTGACGCCCGCCGTCTGCAGAACGGCATAGTCCTGCAGACCCTCGGCGAACACCTCCCAGCGTATCGAGTCGATCGGCCCCGCGGCTCCGGGGTAGACGACGTGAGCGTCTCCGAACGGCTCTACGGTGGTGCCGACGAGCGGATCGATGTAATGCTGAGGCACCGGATTAAGGCCCAGGTCCATCACGTACCAGTAGTTGTAGCCCCAGTGGAGAAACCCGAGCGCCCGGAGTCTGTAGCAGAGCATGCCGATCATCCGGGTCTTGGTCAGTGGAGTATCGAAGAACCGGTTGGTGTAAAGCCCCACCGGCCCACAGCAGTAGTAGACCCAGTGCGGGATGCCGGCGGCGATGTAGTCGGCGGCGGAAGCGACGTTCGGCACCGGGTAGTCGATGAGCTTCATGCGGCCGTACCGGATATCGCTCATCGCATCCATGACCCGCCCGTCGGTCCACGGCGCCAACTCTCTCAACTTCTCCCGGCATGCGCGGTAGTTGTCGATGTCTACCTGACTGCCGCCCGGCTCGTCCGAGAGGTGGTAGTAGGATACGTCCTCTATGCCCTCTTCGCGGATCAACTGCCGAAGTTGGGGGAGAAGCTGCTTGAGGAAGGCGATCCACCGCTCATCCATCGCGGCAGCGTCGCCGGGAACGATGGGTACGTACTTCCCGTCGACGCGGGTATACACACGCGCCGGTTCATCGGCGCCGATGATCTCGTGCTGCGGGGTGATCTTCATGTGCCAGAAGTGCGGCCACTCGAAGTACTCGAAGCCACACTTCTTCGCCAGACGCACAAACCTTCGCACCCGCGACCAGTCCAACTCGTAGTCGCCGGACTCGCTCATGTTGACGATCAGCAGTTGCGCGGGGCGTTGGACTATCTCTCTCCGATGGTGGAGCAGCGGCACGAAGATCATATTCGAGCCGTGGGACACCATATCGGCAAGGTACGACTCGGCGAGCTTGAACCATTCGTCACCGAACGCCTCGACTTTGTACGCGTCGGCGATCCCGTCGGCGTTCCACCAGTGAGTCACCGGGAAGCCTTTGCGCGGCTTCAGGACGAGAGAGCTTACCTCCAACTCGACCGATAGATCCACCGCATCCGGACAGCCGTCCACGCTCATGCGCACGGTCAGTTCGTGCTTCCCGACGCGCGCATCGGAGGGTACGGTCAGCGTGATCCAGAAAGGCTGCATGGCCAGCGAGTTGTTGAGATAGGCGCGGTTCTCAGGGAAGAGTGGGTCCGGGACGAGGCCCGGCACGTGGCCGATTCCGTCGAGGTCGTCCCTGGGGGTGCCATACGTGAATCCGCGCATCGGCACGTATCCGACCCGGCGCACCAGGGCCCTTATGCCCTCCTTCTCGGGTACCGAGCACTCCACTGAGACGGGGTAGTAGCCGTTGTTGTAGAAACATGCCTGAAACGAGACACTGGCGCCGCGAGCCGAGGCCAATCGCAGCCGGATCCGCCCTCCGGGTGATGATGTCGGGTAGATGCGCTTCAGGCTGCTCTCGAGCCAGACGTCCACCTTGTGATCCAGGTCCTTGTTCACCACGATCGTCCGGCGGTCGTTCGTCTCCTCCCCGTGGGCGGCGGGCGCCGTGCACAGCGCCAGGCACAGTCCGGTGATGAGTGCGAGATGTGCGAAGCTCATGGGTACTTGTCTCCAGTGTCGTGCTGATCGGATTCCAGAGCGCATTTCGTAGGTCGAATTGCGCCATGTAGGAGCGGCTTCCCAGCCGCGAATGCCCGCATAGCGCCACGAATTCGCGGCTGGGAAGCCGCTCCTACAATAGTGTTGAAATACGCTCTAGGGCCGTAGCAGGCCGATCTCATGCTCTCCTCCCTCGGGGAGTCTGAGCCGGAGCACTCGTCCGTTCGGACGCTCTTCAATGCGGACGGACTCCGACAGGACGGCAGTCTCCTCCGGCGTGATCTCCGTGAAGAAGACGATGATGCGGTCTGCTACCAGGTCGCCGGCCTTGACGCTCTTCGGTTGGCCTGAGTAGGAGCCGTAGAGCACATCCGCGCATACCGCCTGCTGATTGTACCCCTTGGCCTGACTGTAGGTCATGCCCGATCCGGCGACGGCCACGATGCCCAGCCGACCGTCCACATTGGCCCAGCGTCCGGGGATGGCTACCGGCTCCTGAGGCTTATCCCAGTCGAAAACCGCCACTCCGTCCCGGTGATATACCGTCCTTCTGCCGCCGCTGAGCTCGTCGTTCTCGATGCCGAACGGCGCGCCCAGTTCTCGCGCGATCGAGACGTCAGAGAGCGCGGCGATGCGATCCTGATAGACCACCGTCTTCTCGCCGACCGAGGTGACCTTGATGGTCTGCCGAAGTTGGTCTCCGTTCGTGAGCAGTACGCCCGTCGTCTCGAACCCGCTTGCGGTCTCCTTCCATGAGTGCTCAAGAGCCCGCTTCTTCATGTCGCCGCCCGGACTCAGTTCGACCGAGCCCACGAATCCGTCGAGGATCGGGACGGTGAAGTGCGGATTGCCGAGACGCTCATCGCCGATCGGAGCCAGCGTGCCCATTATCCTGTACTTCCAGGAGAAAGAGGCGAACTTGTTCCGGGTGCGGTGCAGGATCACACCGACCGAGTGGTGCTTTCGGACACCGGTGGGAGGAGGCTCCTGATTGGTCGGCTCGCCCTTCCGTCCGAACAGCTGATGCGCCAGGAAGCCGTAAGCCGTCTGCTCGGCTACGATCGAGTGCCTCGTGAACCCGAGTCTCGAGCCGGGAACGGTCAGGTTCCCGTCTTGCATCTCTTGCCAGGTCCTCATCCGCTGCAAGACGACCTTCTCCAGGTTGGCCGCCTGTGCGTCTCTCATGTAGGCTCCGAGAGACGCGCAGAGGTTGATATTCGGAAGGCCGTGCAGTTCCCAGTCCATCCCCTGAGGCCGAGCAGCCTCGCCGCACGGGAGCAAGAGCATCCGGAGCATCCTCCAGGTATCCATCAGATGGTGAGTCGCGGCCTGTGGGATAGGCCGACGGGCGTATGTATGGTGCATCGCCGCCTGTGTGAGGAAGTAGGAACTGCACTCGACGTACGAGAGGTGGAGGAACCCGTGGTTCTCCAGCGTGAAGTCCGGATGGAGATTCGCTCCCGAGACCCACTCCTTCACGGGTTTTCCATCCACGATGCGCGTGTCCCTGAGGTCGGCCGGGACTGAGAGGGTGTTCATCATGTACTCGATTGCCTTCTCGCGCCAGGCCGCGGCATGAGGATGCTCGGGGAACATGTTGGCCGCGAGCGAGATGCAGATCAGGGTCCAGCCGTTCTCCTCGGCCTTGGTATCGTTCCATCGGCCCGTCGGAGGCTTGCCCGCGAGGAAACGGTCCGCCTCGGAGGTGACCACGCGCTCGATGCCCTCCCGCAGTTCGGGATCCAGGTCGTCCCACACGAGCCACGCCCCGAAGCCGAGAGTCCCCGCCCACATCGCCGACTGCCAGGTTCCGCCCCATCGCTTGCCGTCGACGCATGTCTGAGCGCCGGTCAGGTGTGTGGAGACGGCATAGTAGATCCCCTCGGTCGCCTTCCTGGCGTACTCACGGCGTTCGTCGCCTTTCAGGGCATCCGAGTACTTGAGGAGCGTTCCGCATGTGAGCACCATCTGCGATATGGCGCGTATACCCTCGTTTCCATCGCTGATCCCATTGCCCCAGTAGCCGCCTCGCTGGTCGGAAGACCACTCGTGCCAGTCCCGATCCGCATACCGGCAGGCGTCGAGCAGGACGGCTTCGTAGGTCGCCATGAGTTCGCCGTCGGAGAGCGGACGAATGTGGTAGACATCATCGGCCCGCGCCGGAGTCGGTACGGCAAGTATCAGCAGGACAAGCGCCATCAGCAGTATGGTTGACGTCAGACTAAGCATTCGAGTGTTGCCCTTTCCCTAATCTCGTGCGTAGCGCTCCCAAGAAACCTCGCATCGTCAGCCCTGATTAGTCCCGACCGTCCTTCGATACGCTCCGCTACTCAGGACTAGCGGGTATTATGTCCCGGCAAATCCACCCCGTCAGCCCTGAGTAGTCCTGAACTCCGAGGCCACGAAGTGCGAGGAGTTCAGGGCGTATCGAAGGGCGGCCTGGTTCCACCAAACCTTGGGCTAGTCCCGACCGTCCTTCGATACGCTCCGCTACTCAGGACTGGCGGTGGTTATTCCCCGGGACATAGAACCCGCCAGTCCTGACAAGACTAGCGGGGTCGCTATCCGAAACAACCGCTCTTGCCGCGCAGCAACATGCTCGGAATGACAGCGAGCCGCGCTACTATCCGTTCTTCCCGCGCACCTTCTCCGCGGTGTTCCGGATGCCGGTGATGGTGTCCCGGATCTCCTGATCGGTCAGGCGCGGGTGCATCGGGATGTTGAACTCTCTCTTGTAGAAGAACTTCTCCGCGATCGGGCAGATGTCCTGAGCGTAGCCCATCTTCTTCAAGCCGGTGAAGTGATACGTCGGCTGGTAGTGCAGGATCCCCTGGACGCCCTCCTCCTTGTAGAGCACGCGCATGAAGTCGTCCCTGCTCGCGCCAAGCTCCTCTTCCTCGATGCAAACGGTGTAAAGGTGATAGACGTGGTAGCAGTTCGGATCCTCGTAGACCGGTGTGACGCCCTTAATGCCCTGCAGGCCGGCGCTGATCTTGCGCCCGATCTCCCGGCGCTTGGCGTTCAGCATGTCGAGCTTTCTGAGCTGCGCTCGGCCTACCGCCGCCTGGACCTCGTTCATGCGGTAGTTGTTGCCCCACTTGCCGTTCACGTCGACGACGTTGAAGTGCGAGGGGATCCAGTAGTCGGTCTGATCCTTCCAGTGGTCGAGGTTCATGCAGCGGAGCTTCTCGATCGGGTCCACCAGGTCATCCCTGTTGGAGGTGATCATGCCGCCCTCGCCGCAGGTCGTCATGTTCTTGAGCGAGTGGAAGCTGAAGCAGCCGACGTCGCCGATGCTCCCAGCCTTGCGCCCTTTGTACTCGGCGCCGGGAGTGTGCGCGCAGTCCTCCAGCACGAAGAGGTTGTGCTTCCTGGCGATCTCCATGATCGGGTCCATGTCGCACATCTGGCCGCCGTAGTGGACGACGTAGATCGCCTTGGTCTTCGGTGTCACTTTCCTGGCGATCTCGTTCGGGTCGATGTTGAAGGTCTTCGGATCGATGTCCGCGTAGACCGGCACTCCGCCCTCCTTGAGGATGACGAGCGACGTGGCGATGAACGTGTTCGGGGTGACTATGACCTCGTCGCCGGGGCCGATGCCGAACGCCTGCGTGGCGACGTGCATGGCGGTAGTGCAGTTGGAGACCGCGAAGGCGTGCTTGACTCCGCACATCGCGGCGAACTCCTTCTGGAAAGCGGCTACCTGGGGGCCCATCGTCAGCGTGTCCTGCTGCATAGCCTCCCACGCCATGTTCTTCTCATCGTCGTCGTAGATGGAGCCGAAGAACGAGTAGGGCACCTTCAGGACGACCCCATCGTCGATCGCATAGCTGCTGGTGATACCGCCATCGGTATCCGAGCCGGTGAACTTCTCTTTGTCTCCCATGAACGTGACCTCCATCCGGGTGTATCTGAGCCTAGTATAGCGCAGACTGACGAAGATTGCGATGCAATGGTCAGGGATTTTCGCGGATTTGGGGGCTGACTCGGCAGCGCCATCAGGGTGACCATCGCTCTGGGTGGGATGGAGACCTTGTCCGAGGCTACTTGCCGTGCTCGGTCCGGGCGAGGATGTCCTCCTGCACGACTCGGTCGAGGGTCGCGAAGTGGGCGGAGAAGCCCGACACGCGGACGACGAGGTCTCCGTAGTCTTCCGGATGCTCCATCGCGTCGCGGAGGACCCGGCTGTCCACGGTGTTGAACTGCAGTTCCTCGCCGCCCAGTCGGAAGCATGCCCGAATGAGCGCCGCCAACGCCTTCAGCCCTGCCTCACCTTCGACGGCGGACGGATGCAGCTTGATGTTCACCACGTTGCCGCCCTGACAGCATCCGTAGGGAAGCTTGGAGATCGACCGGATCGTGGCCGTGACGCCGCTGACGTCGCGTCCGAACGTCGGGCTGGCGGCGTCGGACACCGGCTGGCACGCGAGGCGTCCGTCGGGACTGGCGCCGAGTTCCCGGCCGGCCGCGATGTTCTGCACGTTCGCCGCCATCAAGCCCCAGTAGTATCCGCCCTGCGGAGTCCGGTACTTCAGTAGCTCGGTCCCGAAGTCGCGCGTCGCCCGCACCGCGATCTCATCGACCTCCGCGATGTCGTTCCCGTACTTCGGCGCGCCGGTCAGCAGGAGCCGGCGCTCGGCCTCAAAGCCCTCGAAGTTCACCTCGAGCATCCGGCGCAGGTCGGCCAGGCTGAACCGGGGCTCATCGTACACGAATCGTTTCACCGCCGCGAGCGCGTCCGCCGTCACGCCGATCCCCATGCCCGCGACCCCGTGGTTCGCCGGATACCGCGCGCCGCCGTCGTTCAGATCTAGGCCGCGCTCGATGCAGTCGGCGGTGAGCGCGCTCATCAGCGGGCTGGTGAAGTCGTCGGGCCGCGCGTGGGTCGGCATCTTCATAGTATCCATCTGCTCGACGTGCGCTCGCAGTTCCGTCCGCATCTGCTTCAGGTACGCCTCGTAGAAGGCGTCCCAGGTGGGATGATCGCCGTTGTGAAGCGCCAGGTCGACGCATCGGAGCAGGTTGAACCGGCTATCCGCCCACGGAGCCGACTTGCCGGGGATCGAGGTCTCGATGCAGCCGACGAAGCAGTAGTCGCGCGCGTCCTCGTCCGGGATGCCCAGGTCGATGAGCGCCGGGACCATCACCTCGTCGTTGACGACCGCCGGGTAGCCGATGCCCGTCCGGATGACCTCGGCGCACTTCTCCACGAACTCCGGCGGCGTGTTCCTGTTGATGCGGGCGGTCACGTTCCCGCCGGGCCGTCCGATCCGCTTGCAGGCCTCCAGGATCAGGAAGCTGAGTTCATTAGTGGCGTCGGAGCCGTCCTCCGGCCTGACACCGCCGATCGCGATGTTCTGCACATCCTCATCAGCCGTGATCTTGGCGAAGAAGTGCTCGAGGATGCGGAGCGCGTACTCCTCGGGGCGTCCGTCGGCGACGTAGAAGGGGTAGAGGTATTGATCGAGCCGGCCGAACGCCATCGCGTACCGGTCGTCGATCTGCATCATGGTGTGGAAGCTGTAGACGAGCTGAACCGCCTCACCGAACGTGCGCGGTGGGTTCTCCGAGAGGTACTCCATCATCTCTGCGCACGGCGATACCTCGGCGTATCTCCGCATGAACCGCGATGCGCCGTCGACTGCTATCTCCATCGACCGCAGGAACGTGATCCGGTCGGGGGTGGTCTGCCGACTGATCGACTCGCGGATCTTCTCCCTGAGGCCGCCGAACCCGAGGCGGAGAAGCATCGGGTAGTCGGGCGCATGGTGGTCGGAGTGCTCGCCGAACCCCCGCCCGCCGATCGACCGCAGGTATTCGGCGTCACGCGCCTGATCCGTCGGATCGCATTCCTGCCCGTTGCGGTGGAACTTCCCGCAGCCGACGAGCAGTTCTCCCGGCCAGACCGGGAGTTCGCACCTCTCCAGCACGGCGTTGAGCGCCTTCGCCCGGCGGATCGTCATCGGCTCGCCCTCCGTCGAGCGGAACGACTCCGCCCGCCAGTGGGCCGCCGGCAGATGCGGTCGCTCGCGGATGTAGGCCGCGATCCGCTCCGTCAGGTCTCGATGGTGTATGATGTCAGTCTCCACTGAAGACCGCCTTCACGGACTCCCCGCTGCTCGCGGTTCTGCACGCCTCGTTCGCCTGGTCGATGGAGTGCCGGTGGGTGATGCACTTCGCGAACTTGCGCTGCAGATCCGGGTGCTTGCGGAGGAAGTCGAGGTAGGTCGAGATATCGTCTATCTTGTACTGCCCGCTCCCAAAGACCCTCATCGCCTTGAAGGTGATCATCTGCGGTTGAATCTCTATGCCGCCGCTGTTCGAGTACTGGCCCGGCACGATGTAACGTCCGAGCGTTCGGATGAGTTGCATCCCCTCCGGTATCGCTGACGGGGAGCCGCTCGCCTCGAAGACGACATCGGCGCCGTCGCCCCGACCCATCTCCTTCGCCATGTCCCTGACCATCGCCAGCCGATCCTCAGGGGTGGTGTCCCGGTAGTCGATGATCACCTCGGCCCCGAGTTCGTGCGCGAGATCCATCCTCGCCTTGTTCTTCCCCGAGCCGATCGCTACGACACGGCATCCACGGGCCGCCGCCCACGCGATCGCGAACAGCCCTACCGGTCCCGTCCCCTGCACGACGACCAACTCTCCCGCATCCAGGTTCCCCGCCTGATCGAACGCCCGGATCGTCGTCGGCCCGGCGCACGGAAACGCCGCCGCCGCATCGACGTCGACTCCGGCGGGGATCTTGACCAGGCAGGCCGCCGGATGATGCAGGTATTCGCCGTATCCGCCGAAGAAGTGGGGCGGCTCTTCGGGGTCTCGCACGTAGGTCACGCCGAAGTTCAGGCAGTTCGCCGTGTCGCCGTTCCTGCAGTTGAAGCACGAGCCGCAGGGCATCGCCACGCAGGCGATGGCGAGTTCTCCGGCGCTGATCGGATTCCCGAGCGCGTCGGTTCCTGCGTTCGGTCCCGTCTCGACGATCTCGCCTATGAACTCATGTCCGGGGATGAACCGCGGCGGGATCGGCAGCCGTCCCTCCAGGATGTGGATATCCGTCCCGCAGATGCCGCTCCGAACCAGCCGCATGAGGACACTGCCATCACCCGGCGAAATGATCGGATACTCGCGGATCTCCATATCCCTGTTCGGGCCGACGAACACTGCTGCCTTGCCTGTCTGACTCATCGATGTCTCCATGGAGTATGTCAGTATCTCAGTTTGTCAGTATGTCAGTGGGTCAGTGTAAAGCGGTTGTTGATCTGCCGACGCGCTGATCTACTCGGACACTGCTACATCTCCCTTCCACGCATGGGCGCATGCTTCCTCTCAACAGGATATTGCCGACGCGAGGGTGAAATGATACGCATAGATCAGTCGCACATCATGGGGTGTCTGATATGACTTCCAGAGAACGAGTTAATCTTGCGCTGAACCACCGTGAGCCCGACCGCGTGCCGATGGACCTCGGCGCGAGCGCGGTGACCGGCATGCACGTCACCACCGTCTACAAGTTCCGCCAGGCGCTCGGACTCGATGCGCCGGGGACGCCGGTCAAGGTCGTCGAGCCGTACCAGATGCTCGGCGAGATCGCTCCTGACCTGATGGATGCCATCGGAGTCGACGTAGTCGGCCTCGGCGGTCCGAGGACGCTCTTCGGCTTCGAGAACAAGGGATGGAAGGAGTGGACCTGGTTCGACGGGACGCCGCTCCTCGTGCCGGAGGGGTTCAATACCGATCCCGAGCCCGACGGTTCGATCCTGATGTACCCCGAGGGCGACAAGTCCGCCCCGCCGAGCGGTAAGCTCCCGAAGGACGGCTTCTACTTCGACACCATCGTCCGCCAGCCGACGATTGACGATGACAACCTCGACCCGGAGGACAACCTCCAGGAGTTCGGCCCGATCTCCGACGCCGACCTCGAGCATTTCCGCTCCGAGGCGGAACGGCTGTATACGCAGACCGACAAGGCGATCCTCGCCAACTTCGGCGGTACCGCGTTCGGCGACATCGCGCTCGTTCCCGTGCCGTGGATCAAGTACCCGAGGGGCATCCGCGACATCGAGGAGTGGTACGTCAGCACCGCTGCCCGCCGTGACTACGTCTACGCGGTCTTCGAGCGCCAGTGCGAGATTGCCCTTCAGAACTGGGCGAAGATCAACGAGGTTGTCGGCGACAAGGTGGCGGCCGTGTTCGTTACCGGCACCGACTTCGGCACCCAGCGCGGGCCGTTCATCTCGGTCCAGGCCTACCGAGACCTCTACAAGCCGTTCCATAAGGCGGTGAACGACTGGGTCCACTCGAACACCGGATGGAAGACATTCATCCATTCGTGCGGATCGGTCGCCTCCCTGATCCCCGACTTCATCGACGCGGGGTTCGATATCCTGAACCCGGTCCAGTGCTCGGCCGCCGACATGGACGCCCGGAGCCTGAAGAGCCGATTCGGCGATCGGATCACCTTCTGGGGCGGGTCGGTCGATACCCAGCAGACTCTCCCCTTCGGCACGCCCGATCAGGTCCGCGCCGAGGTCCGGGAGCGCATCGAGATCTTCGGCAGGGGCGGCGGGTTCGTCTTCAACGCGATACACAACATCCAGGCGCGCACTCCCGTCGAGAACGTGCTTGCGATGTATGAGACTTTGGGAGAGTACGGAGCAACGGAGTGAGGGGGTAATGGAGTACTGGAATACTGGAGTACTGGTTTCCCAGTATTCCAACACTCCAACACTCCATCACTCCGCCACTCCATTCCGTCGAGGAGCAGCCATGAAGAAACTGATCGTTCCCCTGATCCTGCTTGCGACCGTGATGGTGGCAACCACCGTCGCGGAGAGACGAGGCGGCGGCCGGCCTCTGACCGCCGGCCCCGGCGTAGCGAGACACACCGACCAGCTCTACGTCGAGGTATCCGCGCTCGGCAACCTGGATTACTTCTACGATCACAAGCTCGGAATGAAGCTCGCGGGCGAGGCGCTCGGCGTGCGGACCGAGTACGTCGGCCCGGCGGAGTACGACATCCCGGCGATGATCACCGCGTTCGAGCAGGCGATGGCGAAGAAGGGGATCAAGGGGATCGTCGTCGTCGGATTCGAGCCCGCGCTCGTGCCGATCATCAACAAGGCGGTCGAGTCCGGCATCCCCGTCGTCACGGTCGATGCCGACCTCCCCGAGTCGAAGCGCGTAGCCTTCGTAGGCACCGGCAACTACCAGGCCGGGGTCGAGGGCGGCAACAAGCTCGCGGAGTTGATCGGAGGCAAGGGCAAGGTCGCCATCATGACGAAGGTCGGCCAGTCGAACCTCGAGGAGCGAGTCCAGGGGTACAAGGATGCCCTCGCCAAGTTCCGCGACATCGACCTCGTGCAGATCGTAGACACGCAGTCCGACGCCGTGATCGCCGCCCAGGTCGCAACCGCCGTCTTGCGCAAGAACCCCGACCTTGCGGGCATCGGATGCGTCGAGGCGGCGGGCGGCACCGGAGCGGCGACGGCGGTGAAGGAGGCGGGTCTTGCGGGCAAGGTCAAGATCGTCTCGATGGACCGCGGCAACGAGGTGCTCGAACTGATCGGCCAGGGAGTGATCAGCGCCTCGATTGCCCAGCGCACCGCCCTCATGCCGTTCTACGCCGTCCAGATACTATACAACCTGGCGAACCAGGATATCCCGATCACCGAGGACAACGCGAAGGCGGGCATCTCCACCACGCCGGCAAGTATCGACACCGGCGTTATCGTGGTCGACAAGAGCAACTACAGGTATTTCCTGAGGAAGTAGTGGTTCCACATGTAGGAGCGGCTTCCAGCCGCGATCGCAGCTAGAAGCTGCTCCTACAAGACTTGATCGCAGCTAGAAGCTGCTCCTACATGGCTTGATCGCATCTGGAAGCCGCTCCTACAACAGAGGAGTGACGATGATCCTGGAAGCAACTGAGATCACCAAGACCTTCCCCGGCGTGCGCGCGCTCGACAGAGTGTCGTTCGACCTCCGGCGGGGCGAGGTGCACGCGCTCGTCGGCGAGAACGGCGCCGGGAAGAGCACGCTCATGCACGTCCTCGGCGGTGTCTACCGGCCGGACTCGGGGCGCATCCTGCTCGACGGCCGGGAGGTCTCATTCCCCGACCCGCATTCCGCGTGCCTCCACGGGGTGAGCGTCGTCTTCCAGGAACTCAGCCTCTCCGACAACCTGAGCATCGCCGAGAACATCTTTGCCAACCGCCAACCGACCCGCCGATGGGGGATGATCGACTGGGCCGACCTCCACGCACGCACGGCGGACGTGCTCCGTCTCTTCGAGTGGGACATCGATCCCGCGACTCCCGTAGGCGACCTCTCGGCTCCGAAGAAGCAGGTGGTCGAGATCCTCAAGGCGCTCTCGCGGAAGCCGAGCGTCCTCATCCTCGACGAGCCGACCTCCTCCCTGGCAGCGTCGGAGACGGAGATGCTCTTCCGGAACATCAGGTGGCTCAAGGCGGAAGGCATGTCGGTCATCTACATATCCCACCACCTCTCGGAGGTGTTCGAACTCGCCGACCGGGTGACCGTTCTGCGCGACGGGAAGCTCGTGGAGACCTGCGCCATCACCGACGTGACCGAGGACGACCTCGTGCGCAAGATGGTCGGCCGCGAACTGACCGATATGTACGGCAGTCGGACAAGCCCCATCGGTGAGGAGCGCATCCGGATCATGGGTCCTATGAGTCCCATGCTCTCCATCCGGGCCGGCGAGATCCTCGGCATCGCCGGACTCGCGGGCGCCGGCCGATCGGAACTCGCGCGGGCGATCATCGGCTGCGAGCCGTTCGACGGGCGGATCTACCTCGACGGCAGGGAGATTGCCATCCGCTCCCCTGAGGACGCCGTGGCGCACCGGATCGCCTATCTGAGCGAGGACCGCAAGGCCGACGGGCTCTTCCTCGATATGGCGATCAGGGACAACTGCGCCGCCCCGAGTCTCCGCTCCTTTGCGACCCGGCTCGGCCTCATGGACGACCGGGCGGTCACCGAGCGGTCCTGCGGCTTCTGCGGGGAGTTCGGGATCGCGACTCCCGACGTCTGGCAGAAGGTCGGCTTGCTCTCCGGCGGCAACCAGCAGAAGGTCCTGCTCGCAATGTGGATCGGCATCAAGCCGCTAGTCCTGATCGCGGACGAGCCGACGCGCGGAGTCGATGTCGGCGCAAGGAGCGAGATCTACCGCATGCTCCGCACGCTCGCGGCGGAGGGAGTGGCGATCATGCTGATATCATCGGACCTGCCGGAGGTGCTCGGCCTGAGCGACCGGATACTGGTCATGCGCAACGGAGGCATCGCCGCCGAGTTCCTGCGCGAAGAAGCAACCGAGGAGAGGATCATCGCGTGTGCAGCGGGAGTGAATCAGTTTGCCAGCTAGTCAGTGTGTCAGCCATCCACATACACTGACCAACTGACCAACTGACTAACTGACTAACCGACTTACTGGCAGGGAGATGGATATGGTGGATCAAGCAATAGGCGCCCGAAACAGATCAAGCCGTTTGCTGGCGCGCATACTCCGCATTACCGAGTATCGCGAGTTCATGATCATCTACATCATCGTGCTGGGCACGATCGCCATCGCTCACGCGGCGCCGGCGTTCCTGTCGAAGCAGAACACATCGGCGATCCTGCTCGCGCTTGCCGACCAGAGCATCATCGCCATCGGCATGACGCTGCTCCTCGTCTCCGGCGGCTTCGATATGTCCGTCGGCTCGACGATGGCGCTGGCAGGGGTCACTACCGCGATATGGCTCACCCTCGGCCTGCCGGTGGGGTTGGCGATCCTGCTCGGACTCGCGGTCGGCGTGCTGATAGGCATGATCAACGGCATCATCATCGCTCACGTCGGGATCAACCCGTTCATCACGACGCTGGGGATGATGAGCCTTGCGCGCGGGATGCTGATGGTCGTCTCGGACGGCAGGAACGTCTCCGGCCTCCCCGAATCGTTCACGGCGATAGGGCAGGGGACGATCCTGGGAGTGCAGTATCCGATCCTCATCTCGATCGTCCTCGTGTTCGTCGGCGACTTCCTCCTCCGCCGGAGCCGCTTCTTCCGGCAGAACTACTACATAGGCGCGAACGAGAAGGCGGCGCTCCTCTCGGGGATCAACGTCAAGAAGATGAAGGTCTTCAACTACGCGCTGACCGGCTTCCTCGCGGCTCTGGCGGGGATCATCATCACTGCCAGGCTCGGCTCGGCGTCGACGTCGGCGGGCAAGGGGCTCGAGCTTCGAGTGATCTCCGCCGTCATCATAGGCGGCGCGAGTCTCAAGGGCGGAGTCGGCACCGTCGCCGGCTCGTTCCTCGGCGCGCTGCTGATGAGCATCATCGTCAGCTCGATCAACCTGCTCGGCGTCGAGCTGAACTGGATCGACTTCGTGCTCGGCGCGACGCTCCTCCTCGCGGTCATGGCCGACACGTTCGGTTCCCGCGGGGACACAAAGGAATAGAACGACCACGTCTACGGCACGAGGAGGGCCACGGAGTTCGGCTACTCGCTCTGGAGCTTCCAGGTCTTCGAGGAGTAGCAGATGCCTCCCCTTGTAGGAGCGGCTTCCCAGCCGCGATACCGGATGTCTATCCTTGTAAGAGCGGCTTCCCAGCCGCGATGATCTCGTTGCCGAGTTGTACCCTGCGACCGGTGGGATCGCGGCTGGGAAGCCGCTCCTACAATGCGGGCGGCCGTCGGTCAGAACTCCACGAGATACTGCAGTGTGAGCATCGGCATGTTCATCCGCATCGGCATCGTGTCGCCCATCACGGGATCGTGGAGGCTCTCCTTGATCCGGCGATTCTGGTAGGCGACGCGCACGGTCCTGTTGTCATTTAGCTTGTGCTCGACACCGACGCCCCAGCCGATGAAGCTGCCGGTGGACTGCTGCCACCTCTCCACCATGCCGATGAGCGAGGTCTTGTAGTTCAGCGGATGCTCGTACTGGAGCCACTGCCCGTTGACCGAGCGCCCGTCGTCCGAGCCGAAGACGACCTCGCCGCGGATCAGGTCGATGCCCTTGTAGTACTCGAAGTCGACGCCGTAGCGAGTCTTGTCCGCAAACCCTGACGGATCGTTCTGGCTGACGGCATGCGACCTGCGGACGTCCACCAACTTCGCATCCTTGCCGTCCATCAGCGGATCGTCCATCAGCGAGAACACCGGCAGCCGGCCCTTGAGCGCGGAGACGCCTACCTTGAGGTCGTCATCGCCGATCTGGAACCGCTTCGAGACCCGAGCGGTGACCACCTTGTTGCCGTCGATGTCCTTGCGCCACGGACCGTTGCCGTTTGTGACCGCGACCAGGTACTCGGCGTCGCCCAGGTAGCCCTCGACCTCCACGCCGGGGTCGATGCGCACTCCCAGGCTGTTGGGGTAGAGCGTCTGGAAAATCCTCGTGTGCGTCTCGTAGTCCGCCAGGTTGCCGAACGGGATGACGAACTGCCCGATCTTCACCGTCGGCTGTTTGATCTTGCCTTTGATCACCGCGTAGGCGTTCCCGAAGTGCATGTCCTTCCCGCGGCCCTCCATGCCGGTGGCAAGCGGTACCTGCACCGCGAAGTCTACCTTGTCGCCGTATGAACCGTTCACCTCGATCTCCCCGGCCATGATGTCGGCCTTCGAGGCATCACTGTCGCCCATGTAGCGCGAGTCGAGCCGGTAGAGGGTCTGGTACTGGAGCTTCTTGCCGGTGTCTGCGTCAGCGTCAGACTCCTCGGAGAACTGGTCCGACTCGTCGGAAACGGTCGGCTCCTCAGCGGACGCGGCGTCGTCGGCGGCTATCTCTGTGCTCGCCGGTACGTCGTCCTCCGTGGGATCGGTGTCCTCGGCCGATGCGATGCCGGCAGTGGCGACGAGCATCGATGCGGCAAGCAGGAATACCAAGGCTCGGTGTCTTGTCCGGATCAGCATAGGTATCTCCGATACAATGTAGCCTGGCCCCTCGTGGGCGTCGGGTCGCGCAAGTGCGACGAGGACAAGGCCCTAGGCTACGGGGTCAGTTGCGTACAATATGCTCTCCCGTCGGCCGTCGATGATGCGGCCGTCCTTCAATTCGACCACCCGGTCGGTCTGTTGGGCGAGGCCGAGGTCGTGCGTGGCGATCACTATGCCGAGACCCTCTCGCTGCAACTGGCGAAAGAGATCCATGATCGCATCCCTCGACTCATGCTCCAGCCGTCCGGTCGGTTCGTCCGCGAGGAGGAGCTTCGGCTCGTTGATGAGCGCCCGGGCGATTGCCACTCTCTGCATGTCGCCGCCGTTCAACTGACTCGGGAGCGCGTTCGCGTTCTCCTCCAGCCCGACCTTGCGGATCATCTCCATCACCTTGGCCGGATCGCGTCTCTTCGCGAAGATCAGCGGCAGTTCAACGTTCTCCCGGACGGTCAGCGTCGGGATGAGGTAGAAGAGCTGGAAGATAAACCCGACGTGATCGCGGCGGAACTCGACCAACTGCTTCTCATCGAGCGTCGTAACCTCATGGCCGTCGATCTTCAGGCTCCCGCGAGTCGGCTTGTCGAGGCAGCCGACCTGGTTCAGGAACGTCGTCTTGCCCGATCCTGACCGCCCGACGATGCCCACCATCTCACCGGCTTTCACCCTGAGGCTCATCCCGGCGAGCGCGTGGATAGTCTCGTCGCCGCGCGTGTATGTCCGCCACACATCAGCGGCCTCCAGCACGAATACGTCGTCTGTGCGCATGCAAGTTCTCCTGTGCTCAACCAACAATGCGGCCGTCCTCGATCCTGATCACGCGGTCGACACGCTCCGCCAGTTCGGCGTCATGAGTGGCGACAAGGATTGCCAGCCCCTCCTGGTTGAGCTGCCGGAAGAGCTCGAAGACCGAGTCCCTGGTCTTCGTATCGAGATTGCCGGTCGGCTCGTCTGCGAGGAGCAGCTTCGGCTCGTTGATGAGAGCGCGCGCGACGGCCACTCTCTGTTGCTCGCCGCCGGAAAGCTCCGACGGCTTGTGATTCATGCGGTGACTGAGACCGACACGCTCCAGCAGCTCTTTCGCTCGGCCGGGCTTCGATGTCTCCGACCAGAGCAGCGGCATCTCCACGTTCTCGACCGCCGTGAGCGTGCTCATGAGGTAGAACTGCTGGAAGATGAAGCCGATGTTCTCCCGCCTGATCTCGTCCAGCTTGTCCTCCGGCAGTCGCTTCATCCCCCTGCCGCTGATCCGGCGCCCGACGATCTCCAGCTCTCCCTCCGTGACTCGGTCCATCAGTCCGAGGAGATTGAGCATCGTCGTCTTCCCCGCGCCGGAGTGCCCCAGCAGGCAGACGAACTCCCCCGGGGCGATGGCCACATCGACTCCCTTGAGCGCGTGTATCTCCTCGCTCCCGCGTCGGTAGACCTTGACAATGCCTTCTGCCTGCACAACTCCGCACTCTGCACTCAACACTCTACACTCCTTCATTCCGCTCGTATCGCCTCGATCGGCTTGATCGACGATGCCCGCCATGCCGGGTATGCGCCCGCCGCCAGCCCGAGCACGATGCTGAGCGCCATGCTGACGATGAACACATCCGCGCTGAAGGCGATCAGCGTGCCCTTCGGCACCGAGATCAGCCCCGTTCCGGACAGCACGCCCTTGATGAACGCCTCGACCCCGCGCGACGTCAGCACCGAGAGCCCGACTCCCAGGAGGCCGCCGACGGTGCACATCACCAGCGTCTCCAGCCATATCAGCCGGAAGATGTCGAGCCTCGATGCGCCGACCGCCTTCATCATGCCGATCTCCTTCGTCCGCTCGAAGACGGTCATCAGGATGGTATTCAGCACGCCGACGGCGCCGATAGCGATGGCTACCAGCACGATCGCCATCACGAAGACCTTCGTGTTGCCGATCATCCTGCCCATCGTGTTGAGCAACTCGGTCAGCGGGAAGACGTTCATGCTGGCCTCCCGCTCCCGGAGCGCCGATGTGACCTCGTCCACCTTCGTCACATCCTTGACCTTGACCAGGATGACGACCAGCTTGTCCTGCAGGTTGAACTCCTTCTGCAGGGTTTTCGTCGGCATGAAGTAGAAGCCGTCGTCCTGGGTGTTCGTCGGCTCCAGGATGCCGGACACGATGAAGCTCGCATCGACCGTGAAGTTGCCGCGCTTCTCATGGACGTGGTACTTGTCGCCGACCTTCAGCTCCTCGGACTCGGCGACCGACGATCCGATGATGATCGAATCCGGGCGCTCGAACCAGCCGCCGTCCTCGAACCGCCAGTTCCGGCGCAGCTTGAGGAAGTCCTCATCGACGCCCAGGAAGATGCGGTTGCGCTCGGTCTTCGTTCGCGCCACAATCGCGTCCATGATGATGCCGGCGGACTGCTCGATGCCCGGCACGTCCTTGACTTCCTGCAGGTATCTCTCCTCCATGTACCTCGGCCACTTGCCGCCGTGGAGCACGATCGTCGATGCCTCGTAAGGGCATCCCTTCGGCACGATCATGATGTGCGCGCCGAGGGCATTCAGATCCTCACGGAGCCCGGACTCGTATCCTCTCTGGAACGCCATCAGACTGAACAGGATGGCGATTGCCACCGCCACGCCGCTGACGGTCAGAGCCGATCGGGTCGGCCGCCGTATGATATTCTTGAGTGCGAGTGTTAGCCAAATCATGAATCTGCTCCAGACATCGCCGAATCCGGCTTGGAATTCGGCGATCGAGGTGTTCCGATTCTCGTTTGGAACTTTCCAAATGAGAATCGGAACTTTCCAAACGGGAGTCGGAACGCTCCGGGCAGCATTCGGAACGCCGCAATCAGCGCCGTCCTGCCGCCGGACCTAGTCCATCCTGAGCGCCTCGATCGGTCGAGCGCGCGACGCCTTGTATGCCGGGTAGAGGCCGGCCACCGTGCCGATGCCCAGAACGAAGAGCAGACAGACTACGAATACCTTCGGATCGAGCGCAATCAGGCTGCCCTTCACCGGGATAGACATGTCCATCCGCAGCATCGCCGCCTTGATCACGCTCTCCATGCTCCGTGCCCCGATCAGGGCCAGGATCAGGCCAAGCGCGCCGCCGAGCATCGCCATCACGAGCGTCTCGGTCCAGATCAGCGTGAAGACGTTCTTCCTCGCGGCGCCGGTCGCTCTCATTATCCCGATCTCCCGCGTGCGCTCGAAGACCGACATCAGCACCGTGTTCAGCACGCCGAGCGCACTGATGGCAATCGCAATCAGCACGATCGAGAACACCAGCGTCTTCGCCGAGCCCATCAGGTTCTGCATGGTGCCGAGCAGCTCGCCCATCGTGATGATCTCGCTGCCGGGGATCTTGTCCAACTGCTCCGTGATCGGGCCGGACATCGTCGGGTCGGTGAAGCGGATCTGCACGGCGGTGATCTGGTTCGGCTTCTTGAACATCGACTGGGCGGTTCTCAGCGGGATGTAGAAGAACCCGTCGTCCTGGGTGCCGGTCGGAGCGAGCACGCCGACGATCTTGAACTCCTTGTCCACCTCCGGCACGTAGATGCTGTCGCCGACGGTCGAGAGCTCGATCAGCGCCGCGTCGTAACCGAGGACCACCGCATGGTCGTCTTCGAACGCCTTCTCGAACTCGGCCTTGGTCATGAGGTTCGAGTCGTCACGGACGAGCGTCTCCCACTTCGAGACGTCTACGCCCGGCTTGTCGATGATCTTCCACCAGTTCTTGAGATCGATGGTCCTCGAGTCGATGCCGAAGTAGATGTCGGTCCGGCCCTCCTCCGGGCGCACGATCCCCGACATGAACGCCGGCGCGGCGATCTGGATGCCCTCGATCGGATCGACGTAGTCCTTCATCACGCTCTCGGGCAGGTGCTGCTTGATCTGACCGCCCTTCAGCACCAGGGAGGCCGCTTCGTAGGGGCATCCGACGGGGAGCACCATCGCGTGCACCCCCATCTGCTGGAGTTGTCCGCTCAGCGCCCTCTGGTATCCCTTGTTGAACGAGAGCAGAGTGAACAGGACCGCCACGGCGATGGCGATGCTTAGCACTGTCAGCCCGGTTCGGACCTTCCGCTGCGTGAGGTTCTTGAGTGCGAGTATGGTGTATCTCATGTTGCTCGATCCTGGACGCTTGATTCCCGATGCCGGAGCGTATTTTGTAGGAGCGGCTTCCCAGCCGCGAATGCCCGCGTAACGCCACGAATTCGCGGCTGGGAAGCCGCTCCTACGAGATACGCGCTTCAGTACTTGATGCCGGTCGCAACGATCTCGGGCGCGCCGCTCTCCGGTACGATGACCTTGCCGTGGACGGTCACCGTCTTTCGCAGGGGCACGTCCGTCACCGTGAACCCGGACGGGGCGGTGTCTACGCGGATCGAACCGGTGGCATCCTTGACGTAGAACCAGCAGCCCGAGGTGGGGCACTTCTCGGTCATCTCGCCGGTCACAGTGACCTCTTTGCCTTTGAGATCCGCCGTGATCTGACTGATCTCGGTGATCTGCGCGCCGTCGGGCACTCCCTGCCCGAGCGATGCCGACCCGCCTCCCTTGAGGACATAGACTCCGGCGCCGATGAGCGCGATTGCGATGATTGGGATGATAAGCTTCTTCATGTGTGTCTCCCTGGTCCCACGAATCCCATGATGTATGGGCCTATGGCTTCTAGCCCAACTCGTCGTTGATGATGAGCAGCTTCTTCACCGAGAACGCCACGGTCTCGGACGACTTTTCCGCGCCCGGCACGGCCTTGATGTCCTTGCCGGTCTTGACGGGGTCCTTCACCGTCTTGCCCTTGAACTGGCCGAGGAACTTGTCACTCCGAAGCTCGGCGCGCTTCTTCTCGCGGTCTCTCTGGATGCCGACACCCTTCACCTTGCCGTCGTTGTCCAGGGCCGTGACGATCTCGATCGCGCCGTACTGTCCCTTGCCGAGATGGGTCAGGATCGTCCCGATGGTCTTCTTGTTATCGATGATGCGGTAGATCTTGAACTCCTGCTCGTCGGAGTCGAGCTTGGCTCCCAGGCGCTTCTCGATGGCGGCTTTCTGTGACTTGGAGGGCTTCTTCACCTCGGTCTTGTAGGTGTCGGCGCCGGGGAAGAACTTCTTGATATCCTCGTCCGGCTTCCGCCAGACGCACAACGCGGCGAATGCGCTGCTCGCGAATACCGCGGTCATAACGGTGGCAATCACCGCTATGAGGATTCGCCGCCCTCTAGATCGAATGAACATGATTCCATAGCCTCCTCGCGCTCTAATGCGCTGCCAATAGGAAGAGCCATCGCCCTTGTTGTTCCGGTGAACACTCCATAAGACGTGCATGCGGAACGGCGGTTCCGTGATTTTTGTGACAATGTCTACATTCACTACCGGAAAAGTAGAGAAGGCCGATCCTCCCCGTGTCTGGGCGGGAAGGACCGGCCCGTGGCGTGTGTGGTATGCCGGATCGTCTACCGCTGGGACTCCTCCAGCGCCTGATCGAGATCGGCGATGATGTCGTCCAGGCTCTCCAGTCCGACGGACAGCCGCACGAAGTCGTCGGTGACTCCGGTGGATACCTGCTCCTCCGGCGTCAACTGCTGGTGAGTGGTGGACGCCGGGTGGATGATCAGGCTCTTCGAGTCGCCGATGTTCGCCAGATGCGAGAACAGCTTCACCGAGTCGATCAGCTTTGCTCCCGCCTCGCGCCCGCCTCGGATGCCGAAACCGATGATCGCGCCCTGGCCTTCTTTCAGGAACCGCGTCGCCCTCTCGTAGTCGGGATGGCTCGGCAGGCCGGGGTAGTTCACCCACGCCACCGCCGGATGCGCCTCCAGCCACTGCGCGACCGCCAGCGCGTTCGCAGAGTGCTGTCGGACTCGGAGCGGGAGCGTCTCCAGCCCCTGCAGGAACAGGAATGAGTTGAACGGCGAAAGCGTCGGCCCGATGTCTCGCAGGAGTTGGACTCGCGCCTTGATGATGTATGCGATCCCCGGAACGACGGCCTGATCGTGCAGGCCGAATGCCGCCCAGTAGCTGACTCCGTGGTAAGACGGATCCGGCTCCGTGATCTCCGGGAATTTGCCGTTGTCCCAGTTGAACCGGCCCGAGTCGACGATCGCTCCGCCGATGCTCGTGCCGTGGCCGCCGACGAACTTGGTCAGCGAGTAGACCGCGATGTCGGCTCCGTGGTCGAACGGCCTTAGGAGGGGTGGGGGAGTCACCGTGTTGTCCACGACGAACGGGATGCCGTGTCTGTGCGCGACCTCCGCGATCGCCGGATAGTCGTCCACGTTGTTCTTCGGGTTACCGACGGATTCCGTGTAGAGCAGCCGGGTATTCTCATCGATCGCCGCCTCGAAATTGGCGGGATCGGACGAATCCACGAACCGCACCTCGATCCCGAGCTTCGGCAGCGTGTAGTGGAACAGGTTGTACGTGCCGCCGTACAGGAAGCTGGTCGATACGATGTTCTGTCCGGCGCGTGTGATGTTCAGGATCGCAAGCGAGATCGCGGACTGTCCGGATGCCAGCGCCAGCGCGCCCGTGCCGCCGTCGAGATCCGCGAGGCGCTTCTCCAGCACGTCGGTCGTCGGGTTCATGATCCGGGTGTAGATGTTGCCGAACTCCTTGAGGCCGAACAGGTTTGCCGCGTGCTCGGCCGAGTTGAACACGTATGATGTTGTCTGATAGATGGGGACTGCCCGCGAACCGGTGGTCGGGTCGGGAACCTGTCCCGCGTGAAGCGCCTGTGTATCTATGCCGTATCTCTCTGCCATCATGATTCCTCCGTTCTGTCGTTACCAACTCCATGTGGCTGCCAGCGCCACCTGGTTGCCGAGCCCCGGCCCAAGGTCGGCGATGCCCGCATCGATGTTCAGGCTGTCGGATGCGATGTACCGGAACGCGATGTCGGTCCAGGTATCCGCCCCGATCTGCTGCTTGAACTCGGTCCCCGCGACAATCTTCCTGCTGAGGAACACCGCCGCGGAGCCTTCCCACTTCAGCTTTCCGTCGCCGGCGAACCCGAACAATCCCAGTCCGAGCGCTTTCGTCGAGCGCACTCCCAGGTCAACTACCACCGGGAACTTGCCGGCAGTGAGCGCCTTGGTGGCGCTCAGGCCGAAGTCCGTCGAGTTGCCGCCGCCGGAGAGGTTCCTGTTGATCACCCATGCGGCCACCGCCGGGGAGGTCTCGGTCTCAGGGGCGAACTGCCATTTCGCCAGTAGAATGCTCTGGTCTCTGACGCCGTCCACGGAGCTCGATACCTGCGTTACCCCGATCTCCACATTCCGCCGAAGACCGCTCGTCAGGTTGAACGTGGAGACCGACCCCAGCGTGTCGAGGCTCACGTGGTGGCTCGATATCTCCGTCTTGCCCTGCTGCAGAGTGTAGGCCAGAGGATTCAGGAATACCCCTGACTGCCCCTCCAGATTGAGCGCTGTATGGGCTGTGCACATCATCGTCACCACTCCCATCGCCGTCAGTGCCGTCGTTCGCAGCGTTTGGTGGTTCATCTTGCATCAGTCCTCCTTGTGTTGGTGCGCACAACCCATGGGGTGAGAATTGTGCAGTAAGTATACCGACTAAGTCAAGATTAACACACCGCAAACCGGACTGTCAAGCGCTTTTGTTAGCGATATCACGAAAAAAGACCGGCGATACGCGTGCTCAGCGGTAACTGGGACCAACGCTAAGCGCCTGCTCGAGATCGGCGATCAGGTCCTCCGCGTCCTCGATGCCGACCGACAGCCGAATCGTGCCGTCGGTGATCCCTCGACGCTTGCGTTCCTCCCTGGGGATCGAGCCGTGTGTCATCTCCGGCGGGTAACAAGCCAGCGACTCGACCCCACCGAGGCTCTCCGCGAACGAGAAGACCTTCAGCCTGCGGTAGAATGCATCCGCATCCGCCCGGCTTCCATCGATCCGGAAGGTCACCATCCCGCCGAAGCCGCTCATCTGCTTCCTGGCCAGTTCGTGCTGGGGATGGTCGGGTAGGCCGGGATAGATCACCGACTCGACCGACGGGTGCTGCCGCAGATACTCGGCGACACGGAAGGCGTTCTCCTCGTGCTGCCTCATTCGCACAGCCAGTGTCTTCACTCCGCGCAGAGTCAGCCACGCATCGAACGGTCCCGGGACTCCGCCCGCGGCATTTTGGTGGAACTTGATCTCGTCGTACAGCGCCCGATTGCTCGTGACCACGGCTCCTCCGACGACGTCGGAGTGGCCGTTGATGTACTTCGTGGTGCTGTGGACGACGACATCCGCGCCGAGTGCGAGCGGCTGCTGGAAATACGGAGTGGCAAACGTGTTGTCCACAGCCAGCAGGATCCCGTGCTGACGGCATATGTCCGCCACCGCGGCGATATCGACCAGGTGGAGCAGGGGATTGGTCGGCGTCTCGATCCATACCAGCCTCGTCGATGGCCGGACCACGGCTCGGAACGCCTCGGGATCACGGCCGTCCACGTAGGTGAACTCGATTCCCCGCCTCGCCAGGACCCTCTCGAACAGCCGGTATGTCCCGCCGTACAAGTCCTCCGCCGCGATGACGTGGTCTCCGGGCCCGAGCACCGAGAGCAGCGCTGATGTGGCGGCCAGTCCGGAGGCGAACGCGAGTCCGTGCTCGGCTCCCTCGAGTGACGCCAGGCATGCCTCCAGTGCCGCGCGTGTCGGGTTGCCCGTCCTCGAGTACTCGAAGCCCTTGTGCTCGCCTATGCCCTGCTGCGTGTACGTCGATGTCTGATAGATCGGTGTTATCGTGGCGCCGGTGGTCGGGTCGGGCTCCTGACCGATGTGTATTGCCCGGGTTGCGAACTTCATGCCTCGGCCTCCCTCTCTGACCGCCTGGTCCAATAATCCACGAGATCGATCCGCGACAGGAATCCGTATGCCTGTCCCTTTCGGGTGACGATCACCCCGCTGTGCCCTGACAGCAGGAGGCGGTACGGCTCAGAGATGTCCACCGATTCATCTACCTGCGGGAGCGGCTTGCCGGCGATCTCCGACGTCGCCATCGCCCGGAGGTCGATGCCGTCGAAGAGCAGCTTCGTCAGGGTGACCTCGTTCAGGCTGCCGACCACCTGCCCGTCCTCGATCACCGGGAGCTGCGAAATGCTGTATTGCTCCATGAGGCTGACGGCCTCGATCGCCTTCTGCTGCGGTCTGACGGCGATCAGTTCCGGCATCCCGGTCTTGCCCGCCAGCACGTCACCCGCGGTGAGCTTCTGCGGAGAGTAGTCCAGGAAGCCGTGATCCTCCATCCAGCTATCCGAGAACAACTTGCTCAGGTAGTTGCGGCCCGTGTCCGGGAGGAGCATGACGATCACCTTGCCGGGATCGAGCCGCCGAGCATACTTGACCGCCGCCGCCACCGCCGTCCCGGACGATCCGCCCACCAGCAGGCCTTCCTCCCTGGCCAGGCGCCGTGCCATCAGGAACGACTCCCTGTCGCTGACGCGCACCATGTCGTCCACCACCTGCCGATCGAAGGTCGCGGGCACGAAATCCTCGCCGATCCCCTCGACCTTGTAGGACTTGGGCGAGTCTCCCGAGAGGATCGATCCCTCGGGGTCGGCTCCGATCACGGTCACGGCCGGGTTCATCTCCTTGAGGTACCTCCCGGTACCGGAGATCGTGCCCCCGGTGCCCATGCCTGCCACGAACACGTCCACGCGGCCGTCGGTGTCCTTCCAGATCTCCGGGCCGGTAGTGAGATAGTGCGCCTCCGGGTTCTTCTGGTTCGAGAACTGGCTTGGCCGGAACGCGCCGGAGATCTCGCGGCTCAGGCGGTCGGCGACTCCGTTGTAGCTCTCCGGTGAGTCCGGCGGCACGGATGTCGGGGTGATCACCACCTCCGCCCCATATGCCCTGAGCAGGTTCACCTTGTCCTCGCTCATCTTGTCCGGCATCACGAAGATGCAGCGGTAGCCCTTCTGCGCGGCGACCAGCGCCAGGCCGACCCCGGTGTTCCCCGCCGTCGCCTCGATGATTGTCCCGCCGGGCTTCAGCAGCCCCCGGCGTTCGGCCTCCTCGATCATCGCCAGGCCGATTCGGTCCTTGACGCTGCCGCCGGGGTTCAGATACTCGACCTTGGCCAGCATCAGACAGGGCAGGCCGTCCGTGACCTTGGAGAGCTTGATGAGCGGGGTGCGTCCGATCGCCTGGAGCACGTTTTCGTGGTACTGCATGTTTCACCTCTTGCCAAATCCCGATATTGGTGATAGGATTACTCAAGATAATACCACAATCCCCAGCTTTGTCAAACACTCTGTCGTCCGGGTTGTGGAGAATCTCGATCTGTGAAACAGGGAACGCGCACCCGAAAGGCTGCGTCATTGCAGCTACAGGCCTCTGATCGGCCCGATACAGTGATCACCGAAGGGAGAACATGGATGAAGAAGAGTATGTTAGTTGCCGCCGTCGTCCTTGCAGTCGGCATTCCCGCCGCGACGATAGCCCACAAGCAGATGGCCTGTCGAGATGCCGCTTCGGCGCAGGCAGTCAAGGCCGTCGATTCATGCTGTCCGTCGAAGGCGGCCGCCACCGCCGATACCGCCGTTAAGAAGGAGGCCTCGTGTCCTTACATGGGGGAGAAGAGCGCCGAGGCCGCGAAATCCGAGCTGAAGCACTGCCCGATGCCCAAGTCGGACAAGCAGTGCGCCAAGCCCGCTGCCAAGTCGGACAAGTGCTCCAAGTCCGCAGCTAAGGTGAAGCCGGCCGCCAAGCCGACCGAGCCCGCCGTGACCGAAGCCGCGCCGAAACCTGCTCCGGAATCCGCTGCCAAGCCTGCCGAGGAGAAGAAAGTCGAGTCCGCCGTATGCCCGGTGATGAAGGCCGAGATCCCCGATGTCTCGAAGGCCGCCGGCAGCAGCGTCTACAAGGGCAAGACGTACTACTTCTGCTGCGCCGGATGCAAGCCCGCGTTCGACAAGGACCCCGAGAAGTACATCGGAGGCTAGAGCGTAGCGTATTTCATAGGCCGAATCCCCTCCTATGGCACTTCTGATATACGCTCCGGCATTCTCCTGCCCGCGAACTGCCAGGCATGCCTCCCCAGGAGGGCAAGGTCCCATGGGCCGTGCCCTCCCTTCGTTTTCTACCAACTCCAATGTTTGACAGAACCGGGAATTCCGGGTATATTGAGTTCATCGAGCGGAATAGTATATTATTCTCCGGGAGGATCACCAATGAGTTTCACATCCAAAGAGGAATACGGACTGCGCGCGGTGATGCATCTGGCCATGCACGAGTCCTCGTGGCCGGTCCAGGCGAGGGAGATCGCATCGGCGGAGTCGATCCCAGAGCAGTTCCTCGAGCAGGTCCTGGCGGCCCTTCGGAGAGCAGGCGTGGTGAGAAGCATCCGAGGCGCGAGCGGAGGATACGAACTGGCGCGACCTGCTCGCAGCATCACCGCCGGCGACATCGTCCGAGCGCTCAGCGGCCCGATCGCTCCCATCCCGTGCGTCGACGATCCCGACGCCTCGGGCAGGTGCGAGAAGGTCGAGCACTGCGTCGTGGTCAGTCTGTGGCAGAGAGTCCAGTCCGCCATCACGCAGGTCCTGGACGGCACCACCATTCAGGACATGGTCGAACAACGCATGCAGCGAGAGCAGGCAAGTTGCTTCATGATGCACATCTGAACGCCACGGCGGGTGTCTCACTACACTGTGAGCGGGCGACCGTAGAAGGTCGTCCATACGGTTTTCGACAAGGAGAACAGACATGGCAAAGATAGCGAACAACATCACGGAGTTGGTCGGCAACACGCCGTTGGTCCGGCTGAACAGGGTCACCGAAGGCGCGGTCGCCGAGGTCGTTGCGAAGGTCGAGTCGTTCAACCCCGGAGGCAGCGTCAAGGACAGGATCGGAGTCAGCATGATCCGCGACGCTACCGAGAAGGGCCTGATCACCGAGGGCGCGGTGATCATCGAGCCGACGAGCGGAAACACCGGCATCGGCCTGGCGATGGTATGCGCCGCGCTCGGGTACAAGCTCATCCTCACCATGCCGGATACCATGAGCGTCGAGCGCCGCAACCTCCTCAAGGCCTACGGAGCAGAGCTGGTGCTCACTCCCGGCGTCGAGGGTATGAAGGGCGCCATCGCGAAGGCCGAAGAACTGAGGAACGAGACACCGAACTCGTTCATGCCGATGCAGTTCTGCAATCCCGCAAACCCGACGATTCACCGCGAGACCACCGGTCCGGAGATCTGGCGCGACACCGACGGCAAGGTGGATATCGTGGTCGGCGGAGTCGGCACCGGCGGCACGATCACCGGCGTCGCGGAGTACATCAAGCCGCTCAAGCCCGATTTCAGGGCCGTGGCCGTCGAGCCGTCGGACTCCCCGGTCCTCTCCGGCGGGCAGCCCGGTCCGCACAAGATTCAGGGGATCGGCGCGGGTTTCGTGCCGGAGGTCCTGCGGATGGATATCGTCGATGAGGTCATCCGCGTCACCGGCGACGATGCGATCGCGACCGCCCGGCGGATCGCGAAGGAGGAGGGCATCCTCGTGGGGATCTCCTCCGGAGCCGCCGCATGGGCCGCGATAGAAGTCGCGAAGCGCGAGGAGAACCGCGGCAAGCTGATCGTAGTCATCCTCCCGGACACCGGCGAGCGGTACCTCAGCACCGTGCTCTTCTCCGAGTAACCCTCCGGCAGACTAACATTGGCCTGAGAGGTCCACCGAGCGACCTCTCAGGCTCCTGCCTCACGTCACCCAATCTCCCGCAGTCCATCCATTGACACGCCGGGATACTTAAGGTATATTAACCATACATACGCATTAAGTAACCCGGGGGAACACCGTGAAGCGATGGTTAGTAGCTCTCATTCCAGTAGTCTTGATAGGCGCGCCGGTCGCGTGGCGTCTGTACGAACGGCAGGCGCAGTCGGCCGCTGAGGCCGCTCAGCGTTCGGCCAGGGCGGGATTCGCGCCGACGGTATCGTTGGCGCCGGTCGAGGTGCGGGATATCACCCGTATCTTCAAGGCCACAGGCTCGGTCGAGGCGCCGCTGAACGTCGAGATCGCCTCGAAAGTGACGGGCCGGATCGAATACCTGCAGGTCCGAGAAGGGGATCGAGTCAGGAAAGGCCAGGTCCTGGTCCGGATCGATCCGTCGGAGATCGAGGCGAACGTCCAGCAGCAGCAGGCGAACCTGGCTGAGGCGCAGTATCGGCTTGCGCAGGCCCAGTTGAACCAGAGCCCGACGAACGTCGCCGTCAACACGCAGATCAGGCAGCAGAAGGCGTCCGTGCTGAGTGCGACCGCCGATCTGAACCAGGTGCGCGAGAACTCGAAGGCGCAACTCGCGGCGGCCAACGCCGGAGTCAGAGACGCCGAGTCGAAGGTTGCGAACGCCCGCGCCGCGGTGCAGAGCGCGCAGGCCAACCTGGACAACGCCACTGCGAAGTACAACAGGATTCTCGACCTCTACAAGCAGGGCTTCACCGCCGCCCAGGACGTCGATGACGCCAAGGCGGCGATGAAGGTGCAGCAGTCGGCCCTCGATATCGCCCAGGGCCAGCTCAAATCGGCTATCGCGCAGAAGGAAGCCGCCGAGCAGCAGGCCAGCATCGTGAAGACCAAGGGCGACGCCGACATCGCGGCCGCCCGCGCCAAGCTCGACCAGGCGAAAGCCGCCCTCGAGTATGCCAATGCCAATTCCGTGCAGAAGCCGGCCTACGAGCAGAGCCTCTCGGCGCTTCGTGCGTCCGTCGATGCCGCCAGGGCCGCGCTCAAGATGGCTCAGGCCAAGCGTGCCGACACGGTACTCACCGCCCCGCTCGACGGGGTGGTCACCGCCCGCTATGCCGATCCGGGCGCGATGGCAACTCCCGGCCAGCCGATCATCGCCGTGCAGTTCACGAAGCAGATCTGGGTCACCATCGCCGTGCCGGAGGAGATCAGCCCGAAGCTCCACATCGGACAGCCCGCGAAGGTGACGGTCGATGCCTTGCCCGACCGGGTCTTCATGGGGAGCATCATCCAGGTCAACGGCGCCGCCGACCCCGAGAGCCGGCAGTTGATGGCCCGCGTGATCCTCGACAACAAGGAGGGACTGTTCAAGCCCGGGATGTACGCCCGCGTCTCCATCGAGACCGACAGGGTGAAGAGCGCGATCTCCGTTCCGCGCGAGGCCGTTCAGCGCGACACCGCCGGCCCCTTCGTGATGGTGGTTGACGCCGCCAACAAGGCGATGCGCCGGGACGTGGTCCTCGGAGCCGAATCGCCTGATCGGATCGCCATCGAAGAAGGCGTGAGACCGGGCGAAAAGGTAGTTACCATGAGCGCCTCCCCGGTCAGGGACGGCCAGGAAGTCCGCACAGGCGGTCCGGGCGGTCCGGGCGGACCCGGCGGAGGGCCGGGTGGTCCAGGAGGCCCCGGTGGTAAAGGCGGGTCGAGGCGGTAACGATGAGCATTGCCGATTTTGCCGTAACCCGGCCTGTCGCCGTCGTAATGCGCATCGCCGCGCTGGTGCTGCTGGGCCTGATATGTCTGTTCCGGCTGCCGGTTGACCTCCTGCCGAAGGTCACCCTGCCCGCCATATCGGTCAGCACGCAGTGGCCGAACGTCGCGCCGGAGGAGATCGAGGCCCAGGTCACCCGAGTCGTCGAGCGGGCGGTCTCGTCCGCGCCGAACCTGTATGAGGTTTCCTCGAGCAGCAGGGAGGGCAGCTCGACGGTCCGCATCCAGTTCCAGTGGGGAACGGACATCGGGCAGGCCGCCGTCGATGTCCTTCAGTTGGTCGAGCGCGCGAAGCGGCAGTTCCCGAACGATCCGACGCTCCAGACGCCGACCGTCTTCAAGATGGACCCGAACCAGATGCCGATCCTCATCTTCGGCATCTCGGGCGAGGACGATCCGGTCAAGCTCCGGACGCTCCTCGACAACCAGGTGGCCCCCATGATCGAGTCGGCCGGCGGAGTGGCCTCCGTCTCCGTGAGCGGCGGCATGCAGCGCGCCATCATCGTCGATGTCGATCCCGACAGGCTGCGCGCCCACCACCTGACCCTTGCCGACGTGATGAGGCGCATTACCGCGGAGAACCTCAATCTCCCCGCCGGCATCGCCAAGCAGGGGAAGACCGAGTACACCATTCGCAGTCTCGGTTGGTTCACCAGTCCCGAGGAGATCGCCGACGTGCCGGTGGGCGAGTTCGACGGCCGCCTCGTGCATCTCCGCGATGTCGCCGATGTCAGAGACGCCGCCCCGGAGCGGCGCGTGTACACGCGCCTCAACGGCGAGCCCGCGGTCGGCCTCATCATCAGCAAGCAGAGCGGATCGAACACCGTCGCCACCGCCGACGCCGTACTCGAACGCGTCGAGCAGGTGAAGAAGCTCTATCCGAACCTGAAGTTCTCGATCGCCTACGACCAATCGCAGTTCATCAAGAGTTCGGTCAACAACGTCCGCGATGCGGCGATCATCGGCGGCATCCTGGCGATCCTGATACTGCTCTTCTTCCTCAGGAACGTCCGCAGCACGCTCGTCGTGGCTCTTTCGATCCCTACCTCGATCATCTCGACTTTCGCGCTGCTCTATCTGTGCGGCTTCACGATCAACACCATGTCCCTCGGCGGACTAGCGCTCGCGACCGGTCTGATCGTCGATGACGCCGTCGTCGTGCTGGAGAACATATTCCGGCATATCGAGCGCGACAAGAAGACATCGAGGGAGGCGGCGGTCAGCGGGACCAACGAGATCGTCTCAGCGGTCGTGGCCTCCACCTGGACGGTCATGGTCGTATTCCTCCCGCTGCTCCTGATCAAGGGGCAGGCGGGCCAGATGTTCACGCAGTTCGCCCTCGTGGTCGTCTTCTCGCTGGCCGTATCGCTTCTCGATGCGACCACCGTCGTACCGATGCTCGCCACCCGGTTCATCTCCGGGGAGGCCCATGCCGAGACGCTGAACAACGCCGATGGACACAGACACCCGCTCATGCGCGCGTTTGCCCTCTTCGGACGGTGGTTCAACGCCCTGGACAATTCGTACAGGAACGCGCTGGCCTGGGCGATCCATCATCGCATGGTGGTGATCGTCGGCGCGCTCGGATTCACCGGCGTCAGTCTCCTCCTGTATCCGATGCTCGGGACCGAGCTCATGCCGATGGCCGACAGCGGCGACTTCAGCGTCAGCGTCGAGATGCCCGTGGGCACGTCGCTCGATACGACGAACGAGGTCATGCAGAAGATCGAGCGGATTGTCGCGTCGAACCCACACGTGGCGACGGCCTTTGCTTCCGCCGGCAGTTCCGGAGCCGCTCGAGGCTACTCGTCCTCGACCCCGTCGTATCGAGGATCGGTATCGGTCAAGCTCCACGAAGAGCGTGACGTCAAGACGCTCGACGTGATCAACGATCTGCGGAGGCAGCTTGCTTCCATATCCGGAGCGAAGATACGACTGACTCAGACCGACATCGTCAGCCGTATCATGACCGGCGGCGGCCAGAATGTCCAGGTCAACATCTTCGGTGATGATCTGACCACCCTGTCTCGGATGGGCAGACTGGTGCTGGAGCGCATGCAGAGTATCCCCGGGCTGGAGAACGCCGACCTCGACTGGGAGGAATCGATGCCCGAGATCCAGTGGAAGATCGACCGGCAGAAGGCGATGCACCTGGGGGTGAGCTTCTCCGATGTCGCAAGCACCATCAACACGGCCACGAACGGCCGCATCTGCAGCTACTATCAGGAGAAGGGCTTCCAGTATCCCATCATCGTCCAGCTGCCGGAATCCCGGCGCAAGACCATCGAGGAGATGAAGAACCTGGTCGTGTCTCAGAACCTGTCCGGCGGCAGGTCGAACGGCGTCATTCTGAGCCAGGTTGCGACGCCCGAGCTCGGTCTGGGGCCGAGTGAGATCACGCGTCTCAACCGCCAGCGCTACGTCTCCGTGGCCGGAATGCCGCAGGGCAGATCGGCCAGCGCCATTCAGAAGGATGTCGAGAGGGCGCTCGAGGATATCAAGATGCCCGAGGGCTTCTACTGGGACTGGGGCACGAGCCAGAAGCGCCAGGCCGAGGAGTTCGGCGGGCTCTCGCTCGCGGTCTTCCTGGCAATCGCGCTGATCTACATGCTTCTCGCATCCCAGTTCGAGTCGCTGATCCATCCGCTGGCCATTCTGTTCTCCGTTCCCATGGCGGCCTCGGGCGTGGTGCTGTCGCTGTTCATCACCAACCGCTCGTTCGGCCTGACCGCGTTCATCGGAGTCCTGATGCTCGTCGGCATCGTCGTCAAGAACGGCATCCTGCTCGTGGACTACACGAATACTCTGCGGGGGAGGGGCCTGAAGCGGGAGGACGCGATTCTCCGAGCCGGGCCGACGCGTCTGCGCCCGATCCTGATGACCGCTTCCGCAGCGATCCTCGGCATGCTGCCGATCGCGCTCGGTATCGGCGACGGGTCCGAGGTGCAGGCGCCCATGGCGACGGTTGTCATCGGAGGACTGATCACATCGACCGCGCTGACTCTGTTTGTCGTACCGACCGTCTACACGTTGTTGGACGACGCCGTTCTGTTCTTCCAGCGAAAGAAGGGATAGGCTATGGCGGATGATCTGTTGAACGAGCAGGCAGCGGCGATCGCCTCGATACTCCCGAGGCTGATGAATCGGTTCAACGCGCTCTCCGAGAGCGATCCGGCGATGGACCTGCCGCTTGCCCAACTGCGGCTTTGCTCGACACTGCGGGATGGCTCCCGGGCGATGTCGGGCTTGGCTCATGACCTTGGCATCTCCCACAGCGCGGTGACCCAGCTCGCCGACCGACTGGAGCGTTCCGGGCTCGTCGAGCGCGTTCCCGAGGCGGACGACCGGCGCGTCAAGATGCTCCGTCTGACTTCCCAGGGCGAGAGTCTCATGCGCGCTCGGCGGGAGGGACGCATGCGGAGGGTGCTCGAGACCCTCGAGCGGCTGCCCGCCGATTCCCGGCAGTCGGTGATCGATGCCCTGCGCCTCCTGTTCGACGCCGCGTCCGAATCCAGCCCCGAGGATGATGTTCGTTTCACCGAGCTGCCGGTGAGTTGAGTACGAAAGGAAACACATGTCCCGCAACAGCTTCACCATAACCACTGCAGTTCTATGTCTGGCCGCGACCGTCGTGTGCGCTCAGCAGACGCCCCCGGTGCTCCCGAAGATCACCGAGACGCCGATACCGCCTGCGGTCGAGCTCCCGGCCCCGTCCGAGGCGCCCGATGATGTGCCGAACAGGCCGCTCACCGCGGACGAGGCGGTCCTGATCGCCCTGCGCCATCAGCCGAGCATCAGGGCCGCGCAGTCCGGAGTATCCGGCGCTCAGGGGCGGGTGCAGGCGGCCAAGTCCGGCCTGCGTCCGTCGGTCGGAGTCAACGCCGGCCATACGAGCGTTGACTCGAACGGAGTCTCCGGCGGAGGCCCATCGGGCTCCGGCTCGGACGGCTACCAGCTCTCCGCGTCGGTGAGGCAGCTTCTCTTCGATTTCAACCACACGCGCGACCTGGTCCGACAGGCGTCGGCTCAGCAGAGATCGGCGACCGCGAACCTGACCCGCGCCCAGGCCGATGTCGCCCTGCAGGTCAAGCAGGCATTCTACACCTACGCCCAGAATACCCGGCTGGTGGAGGTGAACGAGGCCAACGTCAGGAATCGGCAGGGGCATCTCGATCTGGCGCAGGCGAGGCTCAAGGCCGGGGTCGGGCTGCCGTCGGACGTGGTCCGGGCGGAGACCGCCCGCGCGGATGCGATCTTCGCGCTGAACCTGGCGCGCGCGAACGCATCGGTCTCACGCGTGACGCTCGCGCAGTTGATGGGCATCGATCCGCGCACCCCGATTCAGGCGGCGGATGCCGAGGAGCCCGAGATACCTGCGGACGACGTCGATGCGCTGGTTGCGAAGGCCCTGAAGCAGCGCCCGGAGGTCCTCCAGGCGGAGTCTACCAGGGAGGCGGCGGAGTACGGCCTCGCCGCCGCGAAGACCGGCAACTCGCCCTCGCTCGGCGCGACTTCGGGATGGAATCAGCGCGGCTCGAGCATATCGATGGACAACAGCTCGTTCAGCGTGGGAGTCGCGGTCACGTGGAGCGCGTTCGACTCGGGGCTGACGGCCGGACGCGTGAAGGAGGCAGCCGCCAACCTCGAGTCCGCGAGCGCTCAGGCGGAGTCCGTGCGGCTTGCGGTGGTATCGGATGTCTCCCGTGCGTATCTGAGCCTGAAGACGGCCGAGCAGAGAGTCATCACGGCCGACGCCGAGGTGGCAAACGCGGAGGAGTCCGTGCGGCTCGCGGAGGGACGCTACCGCTCCGGGCTCGGCACGTTCATCGAGGTGCTCGACGCTCAGACCGCGCTCGTCAGCGCGAACACCAACCGGGTGAATGCCGTCTCCGCCGTGAATCAGGCCCGGACGGCGCTCGCCCATTCGATCGGCGACCTCAAGCCGGCGCCGTAGGGGCTTCGGGGGGGCCGCTCAGGAGGATATCCCGGCAATGGCGTGGCGCAGGCTCATTCGGCTCCCGGCGCTTCTCGCGGTCCTCTGCGCGTATGCCGCATCGGCGCATGCCGCCGACAGAGAGACGCTTTCTCTCGCCGGCACATGGCGCTTCGATCTCGATCCGACGAACATCGGCATCACTCAGCGCTGGTTCGCGAAGGCGCTCGGCGATTCCGTCGCGCTCCCGGGCTCGACTGACACCAACAGGAAGGGCGTCCTGAACACGAGGCCCGCCGACCTCCAGCATCCCTCGCGCGTCTACGAGTACGCCGGCGCTGCCTGGTATCAGCGCGACATCACCATCCCCGAGACATGGAAGAGCAGGTGGATCGAGCTCTTCCTGGAGCGCTGCCACTGGGAGACTCAGGTCTGGATCGATGACAAGCCCTGCGGCATGCAGGACAGCCTCTGCGTCCCTCACGTCTACGACCTCGGCAAGCTGTCGCCCGGCGCACACCGCCTGACCATCCGCGTGGACAACAGCATCAAGTACGACGTCGGAGGCTGGGCCCACTCGATCACCGAGGAGACTCAGACCAACTGGAACGGCATCGTCGGGCGGATCGAGCTCCGGGCTACCCCAAGCGCGTACGTTGAGAGCGTGCAGATCTACCCAGACCTTGCCTCCGGGAGCATCAAGGTCAGGACATCCGCCAACGGCCCGACCAAGTTCGAAGTCTTCCACGAAGGCGAACTCGTTGCCTCCAGGATCGCCGATGGTTCCGAGGCAACCATTCCAATACCCGATCCCAAGCCTTGGGACGAGTTCTCCCCAAGTCTGTATACCCTCGTCGTCTCCGCGTCCCATACGTCGCGTTTCGCATTCCGCGACCTCCGCGTGCAGGACAAGCGGATCACGCTGAACGGCCGGAAGGTCTTCCTCAGAGGCACGCTCGAATGCTGCATCTTCCCGAGGACCGGCTTTCCGCCGACCGACCTGGACTCATGGATGCGCATCCTCGGCGTCTGCAAATCCTACGGGCTAAACCACGTGCGCTTCCACTCCTGGTGCCCGCCCGAAGCCGCGTTCGAGGCCGCCGACCGGATGGGCTTCCTCTTCCAGGTGGAGCTGCCCCAGTGGGTCGGCAACGTCGGCCGGGATGCGCCCAGGGACGAGTTCATCCGCCGGGAGATGCTCCGCATCCTCGACACCTACGGCAACCATCCCTCGTTCGGGATGCTCTGCATGGGCAACGAGCTGTCGGGCGATCCGTCGTTCCTCCAGAAACTGGTGGCCGAGGGCAAGAGGCGCGATCCGCGCCGCCTCTATACCTCCTCGACTGCCTGGTCCTTCGGTCCGAACGACGACTACAACGTCGCCGCCATCCGTGGCCTCCACGGCCCGACGACTGATGCCGACTTCTCCGCGAAGGATGCGGAGAGCAAGGTACCGATCATCTCCCATGAGATCGGCCAGTGGAGCGTCTTCCCAAGCATCGCGGAGGTCTCGAAGTACACCGGAGTCACCAGCGCGTCGAACTTCGAGCTGATCCGCGACGGGCTGAGGGAGCGCGGCATTCTCGATCAGGCGGCGGACTTCACACGGGCCTCCGGCAAGCTGTCGGCGCAGCTCTACAAGGAGGAGATCGAGGTCCTCCTACGCACTCCCGGCCACGGCGGATTCCAGCTCCTCGACCTGCACGACTTCCCCGGCCAGGGAACGGCGCTGGTAGGCATCCTCGACGCCTTCTGGGAGTCGAAGGGGATCATCACGCCCGAGGACTGGCGAAGGTTCTGCGGGCCGATCGTGCCGCTCCTCCGCATGAGCAAGCGGACCTGGACGGCCGACGAGACCTTCACCGCGAAGGCGCAGGTCGCGCACTTCGGCCCATCGGACATCGACGCCGCGCCGGTGTGGTCGATCCGCGACGAGAGCGGCCGGGAGGTTGCGTCCGGGACGCTTCCGACGAAGCGTCTCCCCACCGGCGATCTCCACGACCTCGGCTCGATCGCCGCATCGCTCGCCGGAGTTGACGTGCCGTGCAGATTGACGGTTGCCGTCTCGCTGGAGGGCGCGGACGTCTCCAATAGCTGGAGCATCTGGGTCTATCCATCGAAGGCCGACGTCGCCCCGCCCGCCGACGTGCTGGTGACCGGGAGTATCGGGGAGGCGAAAGCCGGCCTCGACGCCGGGAAGAAGGTGCTCATGCTGGCCTCCAGGAACACGCTCCTGAAACCGGGGCAGGGGAGTCCGACGACGGTCTTCTGGAGCCCGATCCTTTTCACCAGGCAGAAGAACTTCGGCATGGGCATCCTCTGCGATCCGAAGCACCCGGCGCTCGCGGAGTTCCCCACCGAGTCTCACGCCGACTGGCAGTGGTGGGAGCTGCTCGAGGGATCGTACAACATGGCGCTCGACGGCACGCCGAGGGATTTCCGGCCGATCGTTCAGGTGATCGACAACTTCATCGGTAACCGCAAGCTGGGGAACCTGCTGGAGGCGCGAGTCGGGAACGGCAGGCTGATGGTCTGCTCGATGAACATCGCGGGCATCGACGATGCCAGGCCCGCCGCCCGTCAGATGCTGAGGAGCATCCTCGGCTACATGGCCTCGGACGCCTTCCGCCCGAAGCAGGCGCTGACGTTCGCCGAACTCGATACCTTCCTGGCCGAGAGGAAGCCCGGCGCGATGGAGTCGCTCGGGGCGAGGATCACCGCCCATAGCGAGCACCCGGGCTATGGGGCCGCGCTGGCGATCGACGGCGACCCCGACACCTTCTGGCATACCAGCTACGAGAACGGAGAGGTCCCTTACCCTCACCGACTCACCATCGACCTGGGCAAGTCCGTCGCTCTCTCCGGGTTCAAGTACCTGCCGCGCCAGGATATGCGGAACGGCTGGTTCACGGACTACGAATTCTACGTCAGCGAGGACGGCGATGACTGGGGAAGCCCGGTGAGCAGGGGATCGTTCGCCATCGACGACATGGAGAAGGTCGTCCGGTTCGACAAGCCGGTCCGCGGGCGCTTCGTCCGGCTAGTGGCCGTCGAGGGTGTGAACGGCAATCCCTGGGCAGCGGTTGCCGAGCTGGATGTGCTCCTCGCGAACTGACCGCTACCTGTACGGCGTCCAGTATCCCCGCGGGTCGCGCTTCATGACGTAGCGCGTTCTCGGATGCGGCAGCGGGTCCTCCATCCGGAGCCGCCAGGTGAGCAGGTCCTCCAGCAACTCGATCCGCTTCTCCGCGGTCTCCGGCTTCTCGTAGAGGTTCGTCACCTCGCCGGGATACCGCTCGAGGTCGTAGAGCTGTCCGTTGCCCTGCATGTCATAGACCAGCTTCCAGTCGCCCTTGCGCACCATCCGCATCTGACCGCTCTGCGTCCAGGAGTTCAGGCAGTCGTAGCCGCCCCAGACCATTTCGGATTTCGGATTTCGGGTTTCGGGCTTGCCGGGATGCAGGCCGTCCTTCGCGGGATCGAGCTCCTCGTGCTCGGTATAGTGGAGTCCGCCGAACCCGTGCTCGACGTAGATGCTCTCGAACTCCTCCTCTGGGTACTCGGCGCCCGTCAACAACGGCCACAGACTCCGCCCCTGCACTCCGTCCGGCGTCGGGAGTCCGACCGCCTCGCAGAGTGTCGGCATGATATCGACGATCGAGACGTGCGCGTCGTGCGGCCTGACGCTCTTCCGGATGCCCGGCCCCGTGATCTGGAGCGGAATCCGCACGAGCGCCTCGGGGAGTTCCGGGCCCTTGCGCATCAGTCCGTACTCGCCGACGAAATCGCCGTGATCGGAGAGGAAGATGATGATCGTGTCGTCCCGCAGGCCCTTGTCGCTGAGGAACTGCACGAACCGCTTCACCTGGTCGTCGATCATTCGCAGCATCCCCAGGTAGTTCGAGCGCATCCGGGGGATCTTTTCCACGAAGTCCGGGAACGCCTTGATGAACGACTGTCGGCACCACCGGAACGGGAAGCCCTTGGCGTCGAGCGCCTCCTCACCGGCCGCCGTCTTCGGGAGCGTGTCCGGCGGGAACATCGAGAAGTACGGCTCCGGGCACTGGTACGGGTTGTGCGGCTCCGGGAAGCTCAGCCACAGCAGGAAAGGGTTGTCTCCCTGCGACTCGATCCACTTTTCCGCCGACGAGACGAGCCGGTAGGGGATCTGGCACTCCGGCGGAAACGGAGCGGGCTCGTCGGCCGAGTGGTGGTGCGTCGTCTTCAGCCAGTCGTCGAACGCCTTCTCCTCGGGCGCGCGGTTCTTATCCCCGTCGATGCCGAGGTGTCCCGCATCGTACCAGAAATCGGTGTTCTCCGGCCTCAGGTGCGAGTGGTTCTTGCCGACCAGCGCCGCCTTGTAGCCGTTCCTGCGGAAGAGGCCGAAGAGGTCCTCGGAGAAGTATGCGTCGGCGATGTTGTGGTTCGTGCGCACCCTCGTCGCGCTGGGGAATCGGCCGGTCAGCATGCTGACGCGCGCCGGAGCGCAGGCCGGCATCGACGTGTACGCGCGGTTGAACCACGTGCCCTGCGCCGCCAGCGCGTCGGCGAACGGCATCGTATCGAGCGGGAATCCCTCGCGGCGCGACAGGTCGGCGCGCTGCTGGTCGGTCATGATGATGATAATGTTCGGCTTGTCCGGCATATGTATCTGCTCCCCGTGCTGAATCGCTAGGTGCGCGAAAGACGCCTCTCGTCTCCCATGCTTAGTTTCGCAATCCGCGCCCGAGTTACCTTGTCGCACCTTTCTCCGCGATCCGCGGACGGCGGGATTCCGCATGTGCTCCGGCATCCCCGGGATACGATCGGGAAGATCCGGGGCGGCAAGTATGGGCCGAGGATGAGGCCAGGGCCACCGCGCGTTGACGATAGCGATCTAATCCGGGCCGGTGAGAATGCGCTCGAGGAATGAGGTGTTCCAGCCAGCCTTGTTGAAGGTCCTGCGTATGCTCGATTTGCCCTTTACTCGTTTTG